>Ga0256845_1002821_pt1 | contig 12222 bp, 14 predicted proteins | sample RiftiametaG_FD_189101 | JGI IMG/M metagenome (GOLD analysis project Ga0256845, IMG submission 189101) | Tube worm associated microbial communities from hydrothermal vent at the East Pacific Rise, Pacific Ocean - Riftia | ecosystem: Host-associated > Annelida > Integument > Unclassified ... | reverse complement strand
TCTTTTTGTAATTTCGATTGCTTTATCTACAAATTCAGCAGTTAGTTCTTCTAGTTTAGATCGAGTTAATTTAAGAAGTAGGTGTTTTGGACCGTTTTCATTTGATGTTATAAACGGAATATTAATCTCACTTTCAATAGCTGTTGAGAGTTCAATTTTTGCTTTTTCAGCAGACTCATCAAGCCTTTGAAGAGCTAGTGGATCATTTGAGATATCAATTCCTGAATCTTTTTTAAATTCCGCAATTATCCATTCTATAATTTTTCTATCTATATCCTTACCTCCCATATGAGAGTCACCATCAGTTGATTTAACCTCTACAACATCATCTGCGACCTCTAAAACAGAGACATCAAATGTTCCTCCACCAAAATCGAAAACAACAATTTGCTCATCCTTTTTTTTGTTAAACCCATAAGCCAACGCTGCTGCTGTTGGTTCATTTATAATTCTTTTAACTTCAAGTCCAGCAATTTTACCTGCGTCTTTTGTAGCCTGTCTTTGTGAATCATTAAAATATGCTGGAACAGTTATAACGGCTTCTGTTATTTTTTCACCTAATTTAGCTTCAGCATCCGTTTTCATTTTTTGAAGAATCATTGCTGAAATTTCTTCAGGACGATAATTTTTATCACCCATTTTAACCAACACACCGCCATTATCAGATTTAGACACATTAAAAGGCACAGTTTTATTATCTTTCTCAACAGAAGATTCTGAGAAGCTGTGTCCAATAAATCTTTTAATCCCAAAAACAGTATTTTGTGGATTTGTAACAGCCTGTCTTTTAGCCAATTGTCCAACCAATCTTTCTCCAGTTTTAGAAATGGTAACAATGGAAGGTGTTGTGCGTGACCCTTCAGCATTTTCAATAATTTCTGGTTCTCCACCAGATACAACTGCAACAGCTGAGTTTGTAGTACCAAGATCAATTCCAATTATTTTTGCCATAGTTTTTATTGTTTAATTATTAATTTCTCCAACTTTAACATTTGGATATCTGATAATTTTGTCTCTCAAGGCATACCCCTTTTGAATAACTTCAACAATTTTACCATCATCTTTTTTGTTTTCAACCCTCACAACCCCTGATGAATGATGTAATACTGGGTCAAATTCTTCCCCCAAAGGAGCAATCTCTTTAACATCATAATCTTTCATTACCTTCAATAATTGTGAATGTATAAATTCAACACCAGTTCTCCAACTTTCTTCAACTTGCTCCCACTTTTTTTTATTTTTAAAAGCATGGTCAAAACTATCTAATGCAGGAAGTAATTCGGTAATAAATTCCTCATTAGCATATTGAATCATTTTTTTTCTATCAATATCACTTTGTTTTTTTAAATTGATGAAATCTGCCTTAATCCTCTGCCAACCATCCAAATATTCTTGTTTTTCTTTTTGACAATTTTTTAACTCTTTTTGTATTTTCCGTAACTTTAAATTAACAGAATCAAAATTATCCTCATCCTCATAGATAAGTTCCTCGTCAACACCTTTTGTAATTTTATTTGATTTTGACTTGGGCATAATTTATATTTTAGATTTAAAACTTTTAACGCTTTGACCATTGAGGGGCTTTACGAGCCTTTTTCAAACCGAATTTCTTTCTTTCTTTTACTCGTGGATCACGCTTAAGGTATCCAAGTTTTTTAAGTGGTTTTCTAAGTTCTTCATCATACTTAACAAGGGCTCTAGCAAGACCAAGTCTGAAACTCTCTGCTTGTGAAGCTAAACCACCACCTTTAATTTTGGCAGTTACTTTAAATTTTTGAATAATTTCTACATTATCAAAAATACTAGTAACCATATTTTGTAGATCTCTAACCTTAAAGAAATCTGTAGTGGATAAGCCATTTATTAAAATTGAATTTTCTTTATTTGAGAAAATCCTAACTCTTGCCACAGAAGTTTTTCTGCGTCCAATCCCCTCAATATATTTTTCTGTTTTTGCAGTAGTCATATTAGTCAATTATTTCTAAATTATTCATTCTTAATTTTCGCAGTTTATTATTAGGAAGCATTCCATAAATAGCTTTTTTAAACACTTCTTCGTGTCCTTTACGCTTAATTAGCTCCGCAAGGGTTTGTATCTTTAAACCACCAGGATGACCTGTATACCTGTCATACTGCTTGTTCTGTAGCTTTTTAGGAGCTATTTGCGCTTTAGAGGCATTAAAAATTTGAACTTTTTCACTAGAAACAACATTTGGTGCGTAATTGGGTTCGTCTTTACCCATTAAAGCTCGTGCAACCTCTGTTGCTATTCTTCCAATCGTTTTATTTTCTGCGTCAAATTTTTTCATAATTTAATAAATTAAACAAATTCTATTATCGCTATCTTACTAGAATCACTTTTTCGAATGGGTAATTTAATTATTCTCGTATATCCACCATTTCTTTTAACATACTTTGGAGCCACTTCTGAAAATAACCTCTTTGCTTGTGTTTCATTTTGCAATCTTGATATTACAAATCTTTTTTTTGCTAAAGTATTGGTTTTTGCATGAGTCACCAGCTTTTCAATAAAAGGTCGTAATTCTTTTGCTTTTGCTTCTGTTGTCTTTATTTTACCATCACGAATCAAAGAACATGCTAAAGAACGTAAAAGTGCCTTTCTTTCATCGGTCTTGCGTCCAAGTGTTCTTTTTTTGTCATGATGTTTCATGGCTTGTTAGATTACCAGTTTATAGTTTAAAAGTAAAGGTTATTTTAGAATAATTCCGTGCTCACCAAGAAGTTTTTTAATTTCTTGAAGCCCTTTTCCACCTAGACCATCAACCTCTAGAATATCCTCTTCTTTTTTACGTGCCAAACCACCAACGGTTCGGATATTAGCTAGTTCAAGTGCATTAATCGTCCTAATTGAAAGATTAAGATTTTCAATCCTGGTTTTTAAGAAGTCGTCTATCTCATCTTTGTTTGTCTCTTCCTTAATCTCTGTTTGGTTCTCTATTTCTTCTTCAACCACTTCCTCGACTTCTTCTTTAAACCCAACGACGGCTTTCAGTTGCACAATCATTATTTCAATAGCTTTTTCAAGAGCTTCTCTTGGCATAATGGTTCCATCAGTTTCAATTAAAATCCTAAGGCGATTAAAATCCGTTCTATCACCAACTCTCATATTTTCAGTTTCGTAGTTCACTCTTCTGATCGGAGTAAAAATACCATCTAAAGCAATTGTTCCAACTTCCACCCGTTCTTTTTTGATTTCTTCTTTTGGTACATATCCAAGACCGTTTTGTACTTTTATTTCCATTTCAACCTTTGTAGATTTATCAGTAACAGTAAATAGGTGTTGATTTGGATTTAATATTTTAACTTGCGTTGGTGTTTCAATATCCCCCGCTGTTATAACACCCGCTCCATCAATTTTAATATTTAAAGTTTGTGGTTCATCTCCACTAAGTGAAACTCTCACCTTTTTTAAATTTAAAATGATTGCAATAACATTTTCTTTAATACCCTTAATTGTAGAAAATTCATGACCTACGCCACTAACTTTTAACTCAACAATGGCAGCACCCGGTAAGGATGATAAAATAATCCTTCTTAGAGAATTACCGAAAGTATGTCCGTATCCTGGATAAAGTCCGTCAATTTCATACACCCCCCTAAATCCCTCTTCTGTAACTATTTTTGGCTTTGATGGTAAAGCAATATTGTGGTCTAACATTTTATTATTTATTTTTTATTATTACCGAGTAATTTCCCAGCATTATACTGGAAAATAACCAATAAATCAAATTAACGCTTATAAAACTGCAACACATCACTCAAATTGAAAGAAATTTCTGTTGAACTATATTGTGGAGAACCTAAAATAGTTACTGTGTATTTATCTGGATCAACACTTAGCCAGGATGGTACTGTAACTTCTTTAAAATAGTCCTTGAAATCAAGGAAAAGAACTTTTTCTCTACTTGACTCCTTGATTGAAATAATATCCTTATCTCTAACAGAGTAAGAAGGGACTTTCATTTTCTTATCGTTAACTCTAACATGCCCATGAGAAACAATTTGTCGAGCTTGAAAACGAGTTTTAGCTAATCCAGATCGGAGAATAACATTATCCAATCTTCTTTCTAAGTTTTTATATAATGTCGCTTCTTGCTCTTTGGCTTTAGATGTAATTACTTTTTTAACATAGTTTGTTAATTGTTTTGCGCTAATTCCGTATGTATAACGAACCTTCTGTTTTTCTAAAAGTTGGGTTCCATAATTAGAACGAGATCTAACACCATTTGGGTGCGCATTCCTTTTTTCCGCCTTCAATGCGAATTTAGCTGTTGACGTTTTTTCAAACACAGCAGCCCCTAATCTTCTAGCAATTTTATATTTTGGTCCTATTTTCATAATTATTATACTCTTCTTGGTTTACGCGCACGTGGCCCATTGTGAGGTACTGGGGTCATATCCTTAATTGAATTAATTTGCACCCCCTTACTAATAAATCCTCTAATCCCAGATTCCCGTCCCGCTCCTACACCCTTAACGATAACATCAATTCTCTTAAGACCTAGTTGTTCTGCTTGGTCAGCTAAGATTTCTGCAGCTTTGGCTGCGGCAAATGGAGTTCCCTTTTTAGCCCCCCTGAAACCAAGGGCGCCACTTGAAGAAGAAGAAACCGCATTTCCCTTCATGTCAGTTAGAAGAAGGGTTGTGTTGTTGTAGGTGGATCTTATGTGTAAGATACCAGCATCCATTTTTTTTCTGGAAAGCTTCTTAACACCAGTTTTTCCAACCGTTGATTCTGTCTCTCCTTTTTTAACAATTCGTTTTTTTCCCATAATTATTTCTTTTCAACAGACTTACGACCAGATCCCATGGTTTTTCTAACGTTTCCTCTCACTGTTCGGGAATTAGTCTTAGTTCTTTGACCTCGTACTGGTAATCGTTTTGAATGTCTTTCGCCTCTATAACACTCGATATCTTTATATCTTTTTACATTAGAAGCAATCTCTCTTTTTAAATCTCCCTCCAAAATATACTTATCGATTTCTTTGCGAATCTTATTTTCTTCTTCTGAAGTAACATCCTTGGCTTTTTTATGTAAATCAACACCAACATCATTTAATATTTTTTGAGATCTTTGCAATCCTATACCATAAACAGCCGTTAGAGAATATTCTAACTGTTTTTCATCGGGTAATGTAATTCCTAGTAATCTCATAAATTTCTGCAAAATTTAACAAAGAAATGCTTGAAAAGCAAGTTTATCCTTGCCTTTGTTTATGTCTTGGGTTAGAACATACAACATAAATTCGTCTTTTCCGACGAACAATTTGACAATTCGGACATTTCTTTTTTACTGATGTTTTTACTTTCATATTTTTTAAAGTCTTCTAAAAATTCTAGCCTTGCCACCATACGGATCTGTTTTCATTAAAACCCGATCACCAACTAGGACCCTAATTCTTCGTATCTTCATTTTTCCAGCTAGGTAAGTTAAAATTTCTTCGCCATCATCAAGCACTACCTTAAACATTGTTTCAGGTAGGGCTTCGATAACAACCCCTTCGACTTCGTTTTTTTGTGCTTCTTTTTCTACCATTAGCAAGAAAAGCTTATGATAACAGACGGAATATCTATGTCAACCATTTTTATCCCAAGTTCACTAAAATAGTGTGGTGCTTTTTACGGAGTTATTACTCTAAATCAGTAATAACAATTTTTATATCTTCTAAATTGCTTGGAAATTTAGCTCTCCAAAGTGGCTTAACTACAGCATTAGCGTCTTTAACATCTGGGAATTTATGTAGAATATTTCCAAGCTCCATTTTACTTACATTTACCAATTCTTGACTTAAATCATTTTTATTGTTCTGCCAAACAAATGTGGATTCGCCCAAAACCTTAATATTTTCACTAGGTACGGTTTTTTCTGTATTCACTTCCTCCTCTTCCTCCTCGCTTACAGTAGTATTATCTTCTTCTACAATACTTAAAACAATCTCATCAAAATTAACAATTAAAACATTCTGACCTTCTTCATAACTATCAATAGTTTTACTTGCTATATAATTTGATAAATCAATTTTTGTAAATAATTTAGCAATAATTGTGCCCCTTGTTTTCAATAATACATTATCACCCGATACTTCACCTTGTTCGACAGCACCAAGAGAGAAAGATTCTGGAGAATAAACACTTACAAACTCATCTGTGACTTGATTATTTAACTCCTCTATTAAAGAGGACGTCAATTTCACATTTAGTTCTTTAGAAGATGCTAATATTTGCTCTTCTGAAATGATTTTTTTAACACCATCAAATCCCCCACTGATCGAAGTTTTGGTCTTGGCATAGAAAGTTTCATATGGATCCTGTCCTTCAAAGCTTGGAATTGTAAAATCAGACGAAGCTATGTTATATTTGTCACCCACTTTATCTGCGACAACCTCAATATCAACAGTTCCAGGTATTTTTTTCCCGTCCACCATTTTATAACCAGGAACAGATACTGAACTACCTATTCTATAGATTAACCCATTACTGGCTCTAAAACGCGTTTTGGCAATAAGCGTCTGCAATGATGGTGAGTACTCATTGTGTATAGTAATCACCCCGCTCGCCTTTTGCTGTATACGCTCTTCCTCTTTTGCAACAACCTCTATTTCAACTTCTTTTTCTAATTTTATAACACGATACCCGAGGGAATCTTTTTCTCCACCATTTTCCAAAAGTGGATGTATTGCTAATGAAACATCAACCATTTTAGTTTCGTTTTTAGGAGTTATATAAACAACGGCACTATCTAAACTAGAGAAAATAAAGAATAGAATTAACAATAGAAGCATAGCGACCCCACTAAATAGGTAAAACCATGCTCTATTAGGCTTTCCATACCTATTTGAACTTGGCGCTTCATTCCAATTATCGGTATCACCTGATTCAACAACCTTATCTACATGGGGAGATATCGTTTGAGAAATAATTGGTTTTTTAACCACCTTCTTTTTGTTTTTTACTGGTAGAGGAATTTCTCTTATTGATTTTTTTTGAGCCGGCGGGATTACATCTTGTAGATAATTTTTTTCCATAGTTTTGTATTAGTATAATTAAAGCCTGTTTGTAAATTTTAACAAATTTTTCAGTTTAGTTCTCGTCTAAACTAGAAAAATTAGCAATAACAGAAAGAAGGGCATCTTTTTGTGTGCCATCTTCATAGTCACACAATGTTTCGGTGTTTTGATTGTTTATTACATGAACTATTGGCTCGCGATTTATCTTTAAGATCTTCGAGTAATTTTCTTTTAATGTTAGAACTTTTTTTATTGAGGTGCCGACAGGATTATCCACAGTTACAAATATTGTTGGTGGAATTATAATATTGTTCCATTGTCCCTCAATAACATCACATATCTTGGTTAAATATTCTTTTTGGATTTTATTCATTACTACTCCAGTTTTTTTACTTTTCTTTTCTTCTATTTCGTTATTAAAAAACATTTTAATGCGAGATATCGCACTATCTCTATCAAGGGAGCAATCATCTCTAACTTTTCTTATAAAATAATTAATTCCGACGGGAATACTTATTAAATTACATAAAACAGAATCTTGGAAAAGACTGATTTCTGTATTTTCTCCTCCGATATTAAAAACCAAAAAATTGGAGAGCGAGTAAAATAGATTTCTAATAACACTAATAATAACAAGTGAGTGCGTTGAAAACTTAATTCTTATTGGGTTAAGTTTTTCTTCAATTTTTTCTTCAATCTTCTGGAGTTCTTTTTTACTCATAACACTACTGTAAAAAGATAGATCAATTTGCTTTGCTTTTTTCCCAAACGGATTTTTCGTTTCGTATCCGTTCATATAAATTGATATTATCTTCTTATCAATTATTTTTAGATTATTATCAATCTTATCTGTCTCTTTTTCTTTAGACAAAATCTTTTTTAAAAAACTATGTGTAAACAGTATTGACTTTTCTTTTTTAAAAGAAAAATTCTTTATTTTTGGTTTATACCAAGGAGAAGAAAAGACACATAAAACTTCCTCTATTCTATTATTTCCTTTATTTTTTCTAACTTTTTTCATTCCCTGAGCGACCAAATCATCAAGAACCGCCGAAATTAGTACCATATGCCGCTCAATAAACTCATTTGAAGATACATTCTCTTCAAAGAAAACCTGTTTACGAATAGTATATTTAATAAGGGGTTCAGAGTTCTTCTTTTGAACTAGGATTGCACCACCAACACTAGAGCTCCTTATGTCGAGCACAACCTTAATCCTTTCTTTTTTATCAATAGAGCTAAACAAACTCATTACTATACTAGTTTAATATATTTCCCCAAATAAAGAAACGAAATTATCCCAGTGTCGCTTTTATTCTGCGAACGCCACTGGAACTAGCTTCTTCTTTTTTAATTGAGAACCTACCAAGTTCTTTTGTATTTAGAACATGAGGTCCGCCACAAATCTCCTTACTCACAATATTATCATCACTAGAGATGGTGTAGACCGTAACATTCTTACCATATTTATCTTCAAAAACACCGATAGCGCCAGATTGTTTAGCTTCATCATAATTCATCTCATCCTTCTTAACGGTAAGTTGTTGTGCGATTTTTTCATTAACAAATTTCTCAATTTCTTCTTTTTCTTCCTCTGTTAATTTTTGAGAGTGAGAAAAATCAAATCGTAATCGCTCTTCTGTTATGTTGCTACCTTTTTGTTCAACATGATCTCCAAGGACTTCTCGTAATGCCGCTAGTAGTAAGTGTGTGGCAGTATGATACTGGATCTCTTTTGGGTTTGCACTTCGTAAACCACCTTTGAATTTACCCACCGCTGAAGTTCTAGATTTTTTTTGGTGCTTTTCCAATTCCAACTTAAAACCAATAAGATCTACTTTTATGCCCTTTTCTTTTGCTAATTCTTGCGTTAGCTCTATCGGAAAACCATATGTTGAAAATAATTTGAAAGACTCCTCTCCAGATATTTTATTTCTACCTCCATAAAATGGGTTGATAATATTTATTATTTTCTTGCGAGACGCTGTTATTTTTTGAGAAATCTTATCAAATTCTTTTATTCCAGTTTTTAATGTGTTGCGAAACTTATTTTCTTCTTCAGCTAATATACTGTAAACATCGACCTCTGGTTTTGCATAAAGATTTTTATATAAATCATTCACTAACGGAATGACTTGAGTTATAAAACTATTTGATAATTTTATCTTATCAGAATGACGAACTGCACGGCGAATTAGGCGTCTCAATATATACCCCCTGTCTGTATTTGACGGCAAAACACCGTCCCAGATAAGTAATATTGAAGATTTAATATGGTCAGAAATAATTCTCGCTGAAGATTCATTGTATTCTTGAGCACTAGCTTTAATTAAGGTAATTATTGAGTTAAATAAATCAGTTTCAAATACACTATTTTTTTTATTTACAATAGCTAATAACCTTTCTAATCCAGCGCCAGTATCTACATTTTGATGTTCTAATTTACCTACAATTTTTCCATCCTCTTTTTTGTATTCCAGAAAAACATTATTCCAAATTTCTACAACCTCCTGATTAGTATTGGCCTTAAGGAAACCTTTTTTATTTTTTAAATTAAGATTCTTTTTTTCTGTAATGTCGTAAAATATTTCAGTATCAATTCCCGCAGGTCCATTTTCTCCCGCCTCCCACCAGTTTTCTTCTAAGAAAAAAATTCGATCTGGTGAAATAAATTTCTGCCAAATTTTATAAGACTCATCATCTCTTGGTATATCGTTGTTACCAGCAAAAACAGTTACATAAATATTTTTCGGATTTAAACCAAGCTCTTTAGTTAAAAATTCATAACTCCACTGTATTGATTCCTCTTTAAAATAATCCCCAAGAGACCAGTTTCCCAACATCTCAAAAAAAGTTAAGTGTGTTCTGTCGCCAACTTCTTCAATATCTATAGTACGGAGACATTTTTGAGAACTAACCAATCTCGTACCCTTTGGATGGTTCTTACCCATCAGAAAGGAGACGAGAGGCTGCATCCCAGCTGTATTGAAAAGAGTTGAATTAGTAATTCCTTTTTTATCATCTGTTACCAAAGAAACAGAATTTAACACCGCATGGTTTTGAGCAGAAAAAAAATCTAGAAACTTTTGTCTTAATTCTCTGGATGTCATTTTTATAGTAATTATTTTTATATTAAAAATTAATCTCTTAATCAGCCCTTAACCCGAACAAATTAATTCAACTTCTTTTTTAACCTTTCTAATTTTAGAATCAGAAATTCCCAACTCCTTGAGAAGACCGAGATCTTTTTGTATATCATTACAATTGAAAAACCCCTGACTAATTAACGTCTCCTTATCTTTTTTTGATAAACTAACAACACAAATCAGTGGAAATATACCAGAAGACTCAATCAAATTGTAGAGATTCCCGTTTTCGGGATGATCCCAACTTATTAAACCTACCCCAGAACATTTCGCATATTTTTTGGCGTTTGTTGTAAACTTAGTATTTGTCACAATAATACCACTTGTCATCTCCCTCTTTTGTCCGCCGACTAAAAATTTCTGTCCTTTTAAGTCATCAAATCTAGCCTTAATATAAAGAGCAGTCTTGGTATCGCTCTTAATTCCTAAATCGTTGTGGAATTTAACTTCTGCAAGAATGAGATCATCATCATTATAAGCCATTACATCAACTTCATGATCAATACATCTGCCAGACAACATAACACCTGTTTTTGTTTTGTATTGCTTGGTTTCTAAAATTTTCGCAACATATTTTTCAAATGGAAATCCAGTTGGACCCAAAGATAATATAGATCTTCTCAGGGAATATAATACAGCACTTTTACCACCAATCTTATGTAGTAACTGAAAAGCAAGTTTATAAATATCAAAAGTTGTCCAACTACTCTTTATCCGTTTCTCTATTTTGTTGGTAATTTCGTTGACAACAATAATAGATGCCCCTGCTTTTTTAAGGGAAACACCTAGCTTTCCGCGGTTAAAAATTTCTTTTGAGCCATCTGCTTTTTTAATATATATAATCTTTTTTGACATAATAACTTAGCCCTTTATAAAGAGATCGATATCATCAATGTCTTTATCTAGACCTACTTCAAAAATATTTAGATTTACCAATTCCCCGTTTAGTGTCGCTAAAATATTTTCATCTCGCACCCCCTTGAAGGAAACTCTGAAAGGCCTTTCTTCAATAACATTAGCACAAACGGAATCTTCTGAAGACCCATCCGCATAAGAAATTGCAAGTATTGTTTCTGTTTCTGTTTTTATAACTTCAATATTGTCTGTGTAGCAAGGTGTTGGAACCTCAACAATACCAACGAAGGTGTGAGTGCCGTCCTTAAACTGATACTTTGTATTAATTGTTATGGTTGGTCGTGTTCTAGCCTCCTCAATCGCTTGTTGTCTCTGATTTAGTTCCTTATTTACATTATCAGCTTTTTTAATCGTATATACCATAACCGCACCTAATACTACAATTATTATAAACGCTACTAAAATTGATATTTTTTTATTCATATAAAGAAATTATATCATCAAGAAAATATGCCGCCACCAATACACTCCTTGTTGTTGTAAAAAACAATAGACTGCCCCAAAGAAATAGCTATTTGTTGTTCAGAAAAAGTAACAAGTAATTCTGACTGATTGTTGTTAAAAGCCTTAATGACACAAGATTGATCTGGTTGGCGATACCTTATTTTACACTTTAATAAAGTTTCTGCCTGAGGAACTTCCCTAACCCAATTTAATTTTTCAACTTTGGTTTGGTCTTTTCTGTCACCATCTTGCTGCGGAGACACAGTAATCGTATTTTTCTCTAAATCTTTTGAGACAACAAAGAGAGCAGAATTATTTGTATTTTTATTAAATATTTCAAAGTTATGCCTTTCACCAAAAGTATAAAGAATAGCTCCCTGATGCTTTCCAATTACTTCACCTTCTACATTCAAAACATCTCCACTTTTGGTTTTGAGATACTTTTTAAGAAACTCTTTCATATCAACATGCCCAATAAAACAAAGACCTTGACTATCTTTTTTGGTAGCCGTTAATAGATTATTTTTTTTAGCAATATCTCTAACTTTTTTCTTCTCCAGATACCCAATTGGAAACAATGTCTTAGACAAAATTTTACTTGTTAAGTTCCAAAGAAAATAAGTTTGATCTTTTTGAGTATCAACCGATTTTAAAAGTGCAAATTTCCCATCAATTTCTGAAACTTGTGC
>Ga0256845_1002820_pt1 | contig 12223 bp, 10 predicted proteins | sample RiftiametaG_FD_189101 | JGI IMG/M metagenome (GOLD analysis project Ga0256845, IMG submission 189101) | Tube worm associated microbial communities from hydrothermal vent at the East Pacific Rise, Pacific Ocean - Riftia | ecosystem: Host-associated > Annelida > Integument > Unclassified ... | reverse complement strand
GATCCTCGCTGAGGTAGCTGTCGTAGACCTGCTCGGACTCCTCGAGGCGACCCTGACGGCGGTAGAGCGCGCCCAGTGCCGAGGTGGCCTCGACCATCGGCCCTTGCTCGCTGCCGAGGGCATTGGCGCCGCGATAGGCATTTTCGGCAGCATCTTCGGCGCCGAGTCGCTCGAGGATGGCGCCCAGGTTGTAGCGCTGCAGCGAGCCGTGAGGGTCGACGGCGATGCCAGATTCGAAGGCGGACTTTGCCCCCTCGTAATCACCGACCAGGTCGAGCACGTTGCCGAGGGCGATCAGGATGTCGGGGTTGCGGGGGAATTCGGAAGCTGCCCTTTGGGCCAGGGTGGCGGCGGCTTCGTAGTCCGCGGTCTCGGAGAGGCCGCGGATCCAGAGGCAGTACATGCGCACACGATCGGAGGGCCGCATGTCGGGCTCCCAAAAGCTCCGAAGGAGCCGGACCGCGGAGTCAGCGGCGCCCTGGTCGAGGAGGGTTCCGATAGCGTCCAGTTGATTCATAAGAACAAAGGAGCGGGGCTTCGCCGACGCGCAAATCGGTTGTTACACGGGTGAGGCAAATCTGGCAATAAGCGTCTCTATTTGCACTCTGCTGCGTGATTGGCGGCCTGCGGATGCGCTCCTGGATCGGCGGGCGTCGCAGCGCATGGAGGCGTGCCCCACGACCGTGTGTGTCGCCTAAAGATCCGCAGAGAGGGTTCTTTGCCTGTTGCGCCTATGGGCCTACATCGCTAGGGCAACACACGGGTTTCATGTAGGTGCGTGAGCTGGGGTCCCGAGACCACGGCGCTGTGCTCGGGGGATCTCTTCGGCTATGCGGAGGTCGGCCTAGTCGGTCCCAAGGGCCTGTAAGCGATCGCGGACAAGGCCGACGAAAAGGCGGATGCCCACGGGGATGAGCGAGTCGTCGAAGTCGAAGTCGGGGTGATGACAGACCGGTGTGTCCTGCCCCGGGAGTTTGGCGCCGAGAAAGAAATACGCGGCTGGGATCTGGCTGGCGAAGTAGGCGAAATCTTCGCCACCGGCCATCGGCAGCCCGGCGTTGCTGACCTTAGCTTCGCCGAGGATCGCCGCGCCGATCCGGGCGACCGCTGCAGCGCAGCGCGGATGATTGCGGAGCACGGGGTAGCCCGCGGTGAGTTCGCAGGAGATCTCGACCTCAAAGGTCGCGGCGACGCCATCTAGGATCGTCTGCATGCGCCTTAAAACCCGCTCGCTCACCGCCGGTTCGAAGCTGCGGATCGTGCCGAGCAGGCGGGCTCGCTCGGGGATCACGTTGTCGGTGGTGCCGGCTTGGAAGGCGGTCACCGAGAGCACTGCGCCGCCCTCGTACCCCAGGTCGCGGGAGACGACGGTTTGCAGCGCGCTCACCAGTTGGGCGCCGGCGACGATCGGATCGCGGCAGAGCTGGGGCTGGGATCCGTGGCCGCCCTTGCCGCGGATCGTGATCTCGAAGTTGTGGAGCTTCGCCATGATGGGACCGGCACAGACCCGCAGATCACCGAGGGGGTAACCCGGCCAGCTGTGCAGGCCGTAGATCTCGTTGACGCCCTTAAGAACGCCCTCGGCGACCATGACCTTGGCGCCGCCGCCCTGGACTCCTTCTTCGGCTGGCTGAAAGACCAGGCGGACATTACCGGCGATCTGCTCGCGGTGGCGGGCGAGCACATCGGCGACGCCGAGCAGGATCGCGGTGTGCCCGTCGTGGCCGCATTTATGGGCCTGGCCGCTGTGCACCGAGCGGTAGGGCAGCTCGGTGTGCTCTTGCATCGGCAGGCAGTCGAGGTCGGTACGGAGGGCGATCGTCGGCCCAGAGCCGTGCTGCGCGGGGTGCAGATCGGCGTAAAGCCCCGTCTTTGCCGAGACCTTGGGCGTGTAGCCGCGGGCGAGCAGCCAGCTCTTGATCAGGGCCTGGGTCCGAACCTCTTCAAAGCCGAGTTCGGGGTGTTTGTGCAGGTCGTGGCGGATCGCCCGGAGCTCTGGCACGAGGGTGCGGAGGGTCGCTTCGAGGTCGTTCCAGGACATGTGCGCGAGGGTACATGATGGCGCTGGCGGTCGCTGGCGTGGCAAGCTCGGGCGGATGATCAAGCGCCGGGGACCCATCCGCTCAAAGGCCTTTGTGCTCTTCGCCGGGGACGAGACGCCGCACCGCTCCTGCGGCATCGCCCTGGCCGAGGCCTTTGGCCGGGGCACGCTCGCCTACCAGGCGCTCCGTCGTGGCGGCATTACCGGCCAGGGTACCTGCGGAGCGGTGCTCGCCGGTCGCCTCGTGCTCGGCGAACTGCTCGGCGATCCTGAGCCTACGGGTGCGGTGACCGAGGCCCTGCGGCGGGCGACTTTTGGTTACGAGCAGCGGATCCAGGAGGAACTCGATCACGGGCAAAGCGTCGATCTCACCTGCAACAGCATGACCGCGCCGCACGGGGAGTTTAGTGGTTCGGCGCGGCGCACCTTTTGTCGATCGGTGGTCGCCCAGGTCGCCCAACTCGTCGATGAGCTGCTGGATGCGGAGGGCGTGCGGGTCGAGCCTGTGCCCGTGCGCCTCGCCGATGGCAGCAGCTTTCGTCCGGGCATCGATCCGAGCCGTGAGCCGCCCATCCGGGCGGAGAGCGCAGGCGGAGATTCTGCCGATGGCGTTGGCTGACGACCACGACCCGGGCGGGCTCGGTGCGGCGCAGCTCGCCGAGCGCCTGGGCCTCGCCGAAGATCTCGCGAATGACGGTTCGGCGCGCCTCGTGCTCCGCAGTCGGCTCCGGGGCGAGCCCGAGGCGATAGGCTCGCTGCGGCGATTTATCGATCGTCGCTCGGCCGTTGGGGTCGAGCTGCTCTGGCTCCGGGTGGCCGTGCCGATGCTCGGTCTCGACGTCGAGCGGGTCTTCGCATGGAGCCCGGCGACCAGCACGATCCCGCATCTCGTGCTCGGTCGGGCGACGACCGGGGCGCTCGGCATGCCGGGTCTCTCGACCTTCACCGCGGATCTGCTGCCGCGGGTCGATCTCGCCGTCAATGCGGCCTACGCAAAGGCTCTGTACGGGCCACTAGAGGGCGAAATAGCCGCGTACGAGCATGTCTTGGAGAACCCGGTCACAGCTGTCGAGGTCGCGCCGCGACTGCGCAGAATTGCCTCGCCTTGGGCGTTGCGTTCCACTTCGGCTGGCGATGGTACGGGGGGGGCCGGCGGGCTCATCGAGGTGTATGTCCGTCGATTTGTCGAGCTTTGCGCGGTCGGTCGCGCAGCCCTGGAGGTCGCGGGTCTGCACGCACCGGCGCCCCAAGTTCGCGATCGCCGGCTGCGGGCAGGGCTAAGCGATCCCCAGAGCGAACCCCTCTGGTCCGAGATCGATCGCCTCTGCGGCGGCCCTACGGCCAGCGCTCTCGCGGCGTGGGTGCGCGGCGACGCCGGGTAAAGCAAGCCAGCCTTGGCAGGCGTGGGTCCGCGGGTCTGAGGGCTTTGGCTTTGGCGAGCGAAATCGCCGAGGACCCTCACCCGGGAGCCGCCGATTTTTAGCCATGCAACTCGCTTTCGGCTAGTCGAGAGGCAGGAGAGCGATGACATTGGACACTGAAAAGATCCCGAGCGAGCTGGCACAGGCGATCCAAAGCGGAGACTGCGTGCTCTGGAGCGGAGCTGGGATCGGGGCCCTCGCGGGCCGTCCAGGTTGGGAGCTAGCGCTGACGCGGGCGATCGATCGTTGCCCGGTGGAGGTCCAGCCCGAGCTCGACGCCTTGGTCGCCGAAGGACGCCTGCGTCCGGTGCTCGCCTATGTCACTCGCCACTGCGGCGAGTCGGCGCTTTCCGAGGCGATGGCCGGGCTAGAGCCGCCGGTCGCGGGCGCGGAGCTGCTGGTCAAGCTGCCTTGGCGTGCCTGTTTTGCGACCGCTTACGGCGAACTGGTGCGCGAGATCTACGCCGCTGACGGCCAAGAAATCGAACTCCTGAGCCATCGCGAGATCCACCGGCCGACGCTGCGCGCCGAGGCCCGCGACGACGAGCGGCCGATGATCCTGCGCACGCCGCCGACAGGCCGGAGCATGCGCGCCGATCGAGCGCTCTACGAGCTTGTCGAAGAGGTCTGTCGGACCCGCACGATCTTCTTTTTTGGTTTCTCCAAAAGCGACCCTGACTTCGCCGAACTCAAGGAACTCCTGGGTCGCATCGGTCGCGGCCGTCGGCATTACGCCTGGCTCGCCGATGTCAGCGTGGCCGAGGCCGAAGAGCTGCTCGAGAGTCGCAACATCGAGGTGATCGATCCCGGCGCGGCGACCTCGATCGAAGCGGCTCTGGGGGTCTTGCACGGGGCTGTCAGTCGATGCACTGCGGGGCCCTCGAAGGCCCGAGTTGAGCTTGTCGCCTTCGATCTCGCGCGGGCTCTGGGTCACCTGCCGGTCCGTGCCGACATCGCCGCGGACATCGCCTTTGCCTGCGACATGGAGGGTCTCGATCGTCTGGTCGCAGAGCTCGCGGATGCCGCGGGGGAGGCCGCTTCACAGCTCAGTGACGGTCTCGTCGAGGTCGACGATGACGGCTTTGATCGCATCGATGTCAGCACCCTACTGCGTCTCGGTAATGTCTATCTCGCCCGCGGCCGCACGACCGATGCGCGGCGCTGTTTTAAGGCTGTGCGCCTGCGCGGTGCCGGTCCTGAGTACCAGGCGATCGCGCTCTTTAACCTCGCGCTTGCGGCTGCGGCCAACGGACTCGAGCGCCTCGCGGTCAGCGGTTTGCGTGCGGCTGCGACGGCGAATCGTTCGCTTTCGCTGCTGCCTGAGCGCCTCGATCTCGAAGCTGTTCGCACCTACGATCCGACCCGCTTAGTTCTCGGCGGACGGGATCGTCGCAGTGGCGAGCGGGTGGAGCTTTGGCTGCGCACGCTCGGGCAGCCGGTCGGAATCCATGATCAGCGCCGCTTTCACCTCGAGGTCCAGCGCGCGCGCGACCTCTGCCATCCCGGCATTCAGCGCCTGCGCGGTGGTTTTACGGATGGCCAGCTCTTCGGTGTGATCGCCGATCCGATCCCCGGTCTGACCCTCGAGGAGGCACTCGGGGGCGGTGGGCGCATGGCGATGTACAAGGCGCTTCGCCTGTCGATGGCGCTGCTCGATGCGCTCGCGGTGATGCACGCCCACGGCATTGTGCACCGCGACATTCGACCGGCGCAGGTGGTTTTGGCCGGCGAGGGCCCGGTGCTCTGCGGTCAGGGTTTTAGCCCGCTGATAAACTTCAGGCGACCGACGCTGCGCCATCTCGCGGACGGCTACGTCGCACCCGAGCTGCTCGCGGGCGAAGCCCCGTCGATGACCAGCGATGTCTACAGCGTCGCCGCCGTGCTCTACCGAGCGCTCAGTGGGCGTTCGCCTTCGACCTCGGTGCAGCCAGCCTCTGCGTTCCAGCCCGAGCTCGACCCGCGCATCGACGAGGTGCTCGCACTCGCGCTGCATCCCGACCCGAGCCTTCGTCTTTCACCCCGCCGCTTGCGCTCGGAGCTCGCTGGCATTGTCAGCTTTCCGCTGCTCCTGGTTTCGCGTCTCGGGGATCTCACGGCGGAGAACACTGCGGTCCACGCGGGCGGTGCTCCTGGGGCCCAGCATGCACTGCCCATCGAGACGCTTGCCGAGAAGCTCGCCGTCGCCTCGTCGATGGAGATGCACCCAGTGCCGCGCATCGAGGGTCGGCAGGTCGCCGAGAGCCTCCTCTAGGAGAACGCGGTCAGGGGTGGGGCGCTCCGCATCGCCCCTGGTCATTGCTCTCCAAGCCCCGCTCGTGCCACGCTTCGGCCCATGGCGAGCGAAGGTCAAGAGCCCAGCGAGGTCAATACAGCGGGGGAAGAGGCGCCGCCCAAGGCGGTCGCGCCGGTCGGTGGGCAGTCACCTGCGGGGCTCGACAAGCTCTATTTTAAGGGCATTGCCAAGCACAGCATCAGCCTCAAAGCCTACATGTTTTGGATCCTCGCCTGCATTGTCGGCGGCCTGCTCGGTTGGCTGCTGATGAAGATCGAGGCGCTCGCAGGTATGCCGCTTTGGTTGCTGAGCCTCGGCGGTCTGCCGATGCTGCTCGTCACCTATCTTCGCCACATCACCGCCAAGTACAAGATCACCGGCCGGCGCATCGAGGTTGAAAAGGGCGTTCTCAGCAAGCGCGTCGACAGCCTTGAACTCTGGCGGGTGTTGGATGTGCGCTACGAGCAAAGCTTGTTCGATCGGATCTTCGGCAACGGCAGGATCACCCTCTACGGGACCGACCAGACCGACTCGATGCTCACTCTGCACGGCTTGCCCGAGCATCGTGAACTCTTTGAGAGCCTCCGTGACGCGGTCCAGACCGCGCGCATGACCTCGCGACCGATGGAGTTGGTCAGCGGCTCCGAGGCGATCGAGATGATGGGCGGCGGCGGCGATTTTCCTGTGCAGTAGGTGCGGCGATGCCAGCCTCAGCGGAGGGCGGCGCAGAGGCGGTGAAATGCAGGTCGCAGTCTCGTGATCCCGGTATTTTGCCGACGCGGGTGCACACGGTTGCTGAGCAGGACAACGATCCGCGGCGCCGATTGTGGCTCCGGATCGATCCACAGGCTGCAGCCGGTGTAGCCGAGGTGTCCGACCGCCGCAGGTGAGAACACGCCGCCTGTCGAGTCGCCGTCACAGGTGCCATCAAAGCCGTAGCGACGGCTCGACCCTGGGATCTTTGAGGGCTTCCAAAAGCGGCGTACGAGGGCGCTGTCCAGGCCGGGCAGGCCGCCAGTCAGCCAGGCGCGGGCGATCTCGGCGACCGTTTCGGCGTCGCCAAAGAGTCCCGCATGACCGGCGACACCGCCCATCGCGAAGGCGTTGTCGTCGTGCACCTCGTAGTGGGCGGAGTGCGTGGGTCGGCGCAGGGGAAAGTAGCTGGGCTCGCCCTCGCCCTCCTGGTGCAGTGCGGGATCGTAGACCTCGGTTGGTGCGACTCTGTGCTCTTCGCTCGCGCTTGGGCCGCGAACTTCATTGAGGCGGTGGTAGCCGATCCTCGGGAGCGCCCCGCGATCGAGGCCGAGGGGCCAGGCGATGCGGTCGTCAAAAAGGCGATCGAGTTCGCTGTCAAAGAGGCGCGAAAGCCAGGCCCCGAGGATCATAAAACCGAGGTCGCTGTAGACCGTCTGTTCGCCGGGCGGCGCCTCTGGAGCGGTTCGGCAAACCTGTTCGAGGATCGGCGCGGCGCCGACCGGTGCCCGTCCGGCAAAGGCGCTGAAGTACTCACGGTGGGCGACGAGACCTGCACTATGGGTCAGGAGATCGCCGAGGCAGGCACCGGGGCAGGCCTGCGCCCACGGCTGCGGTACCGGTGAGTCGAGGTCCACGCGACCTTCGGCGACGGCGATGGCGGTGAGGGTTGTCGTCGACAGCACTTTGGTCAACGAGGCGAGGTCGTAGATCGTCGACCGCTCGACTTTGAAGCCGCGCATCGGCGCCTTTGCATGGGAGGCGAGCACTCCGTGGGCCTCGTGATAGAGCTCGGCGCCGCCGGTCCAGACGAGGGCGACACAGCCAGGAAAAACTCCCTCCTGGGTCGCCGCCTCGAGCAGGTTGAAGAGGTCTTGGCGGGGATCGGCGTGCATGGTCCGAGCTTGCCCGGGCGGCGGCTCTGGGGGAAGGCATGGACGGGTACTCGGGTACTCGGGTACTTGCACAGAGCCTCACCGACCGGTCATGATACGCCGCCGATGACCCGCCAGAGCCCGACACCAGCACTGCACCGCGCTGCCCGAGACCGCCTGATCGTCGCTGTCGATGTTGCCGAGGGGGAGGCTGCGATCGCTGCGGCGACCCGTCTGCGCGGGCACGTGGGCATGCTCAAGGTGGGTCTGCAGCTCTTCGTCGCCGAGGGACCAGCGGTGATCGAGCGCATGCGTCGGGCGGCGCCGGATCTCGAGATCTTCCTCGACCTCAAGCTGCACGACATCCCCAACACCATGCGCGGCGCGATCCGAGCGGCTCGGGGCCTGGGCGCTCGCTTTCTTACGGTGCATGCCGGCTCTGGCATCGATCACCTGCGCGCGTGCGTCGACGAGGCGGGTCCCGAGCTGGGCATTCTTGCGGTGACGGTGCTCACGAGCCAAGATGCGGCCGCCTGCGCCGAAGCGGGACATACCCGCGATCCCGCAGCGCTCGTCGAGTTGCGAGCCGCCTGCGCACGGGAGGCGGGCTGCGCGGGTGTTGTGTGCAGTGGCTTCGAGGTCGAGCGTGTCGCCGCGGTAGCCCCGGGGCTCGCCCGCGTTGTCCCCGGAGTCCGGCCGGCCAGTGCTGCTGTGGGTGATCAGCGCAGGGTCGTGACCCCGAGCCAGGCGATTCGCCGAGGTGCCACACACCTGGTGATCGGTCGGCCGATCCTGCAGGCCGACGATCCACTCGCGGCTGCGGATGCGATCGTCGCCGAGATCGAGTCCGCGATCTGAATCTTGGTCGACTCGACCAAGCTTCGCAGGGCTCAGGAGGTGGGCAGCTGCGGCGTATTGTTGCGGATGTAGAGGTAAAGGAAGGAGAAGAGTGCCGTGTTGAAGATCGTGACACCGATCATGATCGAGATCGAGTAAATGGTCATAGTAGCTCCTTATGGGGAGATCCGGCCTACGGTGCCGCATCCCCAGCACTCGATAAAGCTAGCTGATGTCAGCCTCCTTTGAAATCTTTTCAGTCCAGAAAAATTTGCAGATCGTCCGCTATTGATAGGTCCGTGCCGTTGCGTAAGGTTTTCGACAATTCAATCTGACACTGGGGGAGCTTTTTCTGAGGCAAATCTGACACTACGTAATGTGATAACTGCCGAGCCGCACCAGTCAGCCAATAGCCCGACGTGTTAACGAAATGCAGCCGGAGCGGGAGTTCCCCGGTCCGGCTGCAGGCTGGCACGTTGGCGCGTTGGCGCCTCGACGATCAGGGCGGTGCGCCGGCGTTGATCCAGTCTTCGACGATCTGGATATCTGCGGCGTCCAAGGGGGGGCCGATCGGCATCAGGCCACCAGCACCGCCGACGTCGGCCTGGGTGCCCTTGAGCTTGTGCAGGAGGTAGGAATTATCCGGATCGTTGGGCTCGATCAGGTTCATTCCCGGGATGTCATCGGAGGCTACGCCGACCAGGTTGGTGTAGGCATCGGCGGGCGGGAACGAGAGGTTGCCGTTGCTGCCCGAGGGGGCAGATTGGTGGCAGCTGCACTTCATCGGCGAGAGGATCGCCAGGATGTCCGCGTCGAAGGTGGGCATGCCATCGCCGGTCGACGTACCCGTGGACGAGCTAGAGCCCTCGCTGTCGCCGCCCTCCGGGAACTCTGCGCCGGCGATCCAGGCGAGGATCACCGCGTTGTTCGGGTTTTGGAAGTCGTTGGTCGTCGGCATGCGGCTGCCGGTGCGGACCAGCGCATTGGCCGAGAGCACGTCATCCGGGAGCATCTTGATCGCCAGATAGGAGCCGTGCACGTCACCGATTTCGACCAGCGGCAGGTCTGAGCCGCCTGCCGGTTTACCGACGAGACTGCCTAGATCAGCGGCATCGAGCGAGAGGCCGCCGGCGCGGGAGGCCGAGTCGTGGCACCCAGAGAGCGCGCAGGATTCGGCGAAGGCGTCTTCGACTTCGATCGGGATCGAGGATCCGCCGTCGTCACCGGTATCGTCCAGGGCTGCGAGTTCGCCGCAGCCTCCGAGCGTGAGCGTGAGCGCGGCGAGGGTCGCGAGGGCCGCGAGCTTATGGGATGGCCTTTGGGTCAGCATCACTTGCCCTCCTTCTTCTTTTTGCGATTCTTTTTGCGGTCTTTGATCGTCCACTTACGGCTCAAGTTAAAGCCGAGGAAGAAATTGCCGCGCTTCTCAAAGGGGTTCTTGGTCTGGCCGCCAGGGGCGTACAGGTTGGTGTGGATCTCCCGGGTATTCGCGAAGAAGATCTGGAAGAGGTGCTTGCCGGAGCTGTAGGAGCCACCGAGCGACCACGAGCCGATGTTGGAGCCGTTTGGATCGGAGGCGTCGCCGTTGAAGTGGAAGACCTTTGCCGGGATCGGGAAGGCGTACTCGAGGTCGACCCCCCAGCGGCGCTTCTTGCCGAGCCAGACCGTCGACGCCAGGCCGACGTTTAGGCTGTTGCGGGTGTCCTTGGCGGCGACTGGGCCCTTGCCGTCGTCAAAATCGACGGTGATGTTGGCGGCGTGGTTGGTGCGCAGGTAGTAGCCGACCAGCAGCATCGTGCTCCAGCGGTCGAACCAGAGGCGGCTGATCATCCCCTGGAAGTTGCCGGCGACCGAGTTTGCGGTGTTGGTTTTGTAGTCGCGGTAGTACTCGACCGAGGCGTAGCCGCCGAGGCTGAGCAGGGCGCCGTTCTCTTGCCGGAGGGCGATGTACTTGGTGCCGAGTTCGTAGCCCTTGCGCGAGTTGCTGCGCCGAAGCTGCACGTCCCAGCCGTCCATGATGCCGTAGGCAAAGCCGGCGCTCATGAGCACACCCGCATCCAGGCCGAAGGCGCCGCGCTCGGTGCCGACCCGGCCAAAGCGGTGATCCATACGGAACTCAAAGCGGCGCTTGCCGAGGGTCGCAGTGGTCGGCAGGTTATGCTGGAAAGTGCCGTGGAAGGGCGGTGTCGGCCGCTTCTTGGGGAGTTCGTCGGTTGTTGTCTCGACTGGCGGGGCGACGTCGACCTCGGGCGGCGGCGTCTCGCCGGTGTCGCCCGGATCGGGGACCACCTCGGGGGGCGGCGCAGCTTCGCGACCGAGCGCCGCGACGTACTCCTTGATGAGCGCGAGTTCGTCATCGGGCAGGGCATCGTCGCCCATCGGCATCAGTTCGCCCTCCATGCCGTCGCCTTCGGTGAGCTTGGTCCAGAGGTACGAGCCCTCGAGGTCACCGGCGACGATGAAAGGAGTGCCGGTCGCTCCGTTGCTGGTTGTCAGGTGAGCGAGCGAGCCGGCGAGCACGACCTCGTCGGAGCCTTCGTCGTGGCAGACGTTGCACTTGTCATCAAAGAGCACGACCAGCTTGGCTTCGATCTCTGCAGAGGACGGGCCGGCGGGGACGACGGGTACCGGAGTCTTTGGAGTCGTCGGCACCGGGGCCGCTGGCGTCTCGCTTGGGGGCGGCGCCAGCGAGCTGATCCAGGCCTTGACCGCATCAAACTGGGCCTTTGGCAGGGGATCGTCGCCCATCGGCATCGGGTCCCCCTCGATGTCCTTGCCGAGGAGTTTGGCGATCAAATAGCTTTCGTCTGGCTTGCCGGGCACGACCATCGGTGCACCCGTCTCGCCCTTGAGCTTGAGCAGTGGAGAGAGAGAGCCGGCGAGCACCAGATCATCGCCATCGTCGTGGCAAGCGGTGCAGTTGTCCTCGAAGATCGACTGAACCGTCGATTCCAGCTCGGCCGGTGTTGACGCCGATACCGACGTAAACAGGGTGAGTACCAAAGGGGCCGTTAGCAGCATTGTCGAGGGTCACGATACGCCAACGCTGGACCCCCCTACAACGAACGAGAGTGTGATGTGGTTGGCCGTTTTTGTTAGCTCGGTTAGCATGTCGGCTATGCGCACGATCGCCTCTCTCCCCTTCCTCTTGGCTTCACTGCTCGCCGTGTCGTGCGGCGGTGATACGACCGGCAAGACCGGCGAAGGTGGAGATAAGACCGCTAAAGCTGATTCAGCCGGAGATAAGGCCGATCACGCGGCCGCTGAAAACGCGGACAAAAGGGTCGGCGAGGCAGCTGTCGAAGGAGCAGACAAAGCCGAAGGTGATAGCGCGCCTACACCTTCGGCAGATGCCGCGGGCAATGTCGCGGACTCGGCTGGCGCAGGTGATCCCGCCGGTGCGGATCCGGGCGAGGTTGCGGCATCGGCCGGCGAGGTTGCAGCATCGGCTGGCGAAGCGGCATCAGCCGGCGAGGCGGCATCGGCGGGGGCCGAAGCCGAGGGGGTCAACAAGGAGGAGGAGACCAAGGCCGCGATCGCGGCGCTGCTCAAGACAGCCGCTAAAAAGCGGACCTCCGACAGCAAGGCCGAGAAGGCGTTGGCGGAGGCAGAGGGACTCGGCGCCCTGCCGCGCGAACTCGCCAAGGCGGCAAATACCCGCGGCGAGGCGCTCTTTGGTGAGCGCGACCGGGCGATCAAGTTCTTCGAGTGGGCCCGCGACAAGGATGATAAATATCCGGATCCGAGTTTTAATCTCGCCAAGATCGAGGTCCTCGCCGGCAACGTGCCCGGTACGATCGCGCAT
>Ga0256845_1002819_pt1 | contig 12226 bp, 11 predicted proteins | sample RiftiametaG_FD_189101 | JGI IMG/M metagenome (GOLD analysis project Ga0256845, IMG submission 189101) | Tube worm associated microbial communities from hydrothermal vent at the East Pacific Rise, Pacific Ocean - Riftia | ecosystem: Host-associated > Annelida > Integument > Unclassified ... | reverse complement strand
ATATAATCATAGTAATAGAGTGGCAATAAAAAATAATATTAACTAAATTATTTTGTTTTAAAAATTATCTGTACTTTTAAAAAAACAAATTTAACAATGCTTGTAAAAACATTCGGTAGTGCGGTTTATGGAATTAACGCTACAACAATAACAGTTGAAGTTAGTGTAGATAAAGGAATTAAATTCTTTTTAGTTGGATTACCAGATAATGCTGTAAAAGAAAGTCATCAAAGAATTGACACTGCTCTTAAAAATTTTGATTATAAAATTCCCGGAAAAAAAATCGTTATAAATATGGCTCCTGCCGATATACGAAAAGAAGGTTCTGCCTATGATTTAACAATAGCCATAGGTATTTTAGCCGCTTCGGAGCAAATAAAAAACAAAGATATTGATAAATATATAATTATGGGAGAACTATCACTTGATGGTTCTTTGCAAGCAATAAAAGGAGTTTTACCAATAGCAATAAAAGCTCGTGAGGAAGGTTTTAAAGGTTTTATACTACCTAAAGAAAATGCCAAAGAAGCCGCAATAGTTGGCGATTTAGAAGTTTATGGAGTTGAAAGCATAAAAGATGTAATAGATTTTTTTAATGAAAAAAAAGAACTAGAACAAACAATTGTTGATACTAGAGAAGAATTTTATAAAAGTATAAATAGGTTTAATATAGATTTCTCTGATGTAAAAGGACAAGAGAATGTTAAAAGAGCTTTAGAAGTTGCCGCTGCAGGTGGACATAACATTATTTTAATAGGGGCACCCGGAGCAGGTAAAACCATGTTAGCTAAACGAATACCAACAATTCTACCACCATTATCGCTTCGTGAGAGTTTAGAAACCACTAAAATACATTCTGTTATCGGTAATATTGATAGCAACACATCATTAATTACAACTCGTCCGTTTCGTTCGCCACATCACACAATTTCTGATGTAGCACTTGTTGGCGGAGGCACATTTCCGCAACCTGGCGAAATATCCTTAGCACATAATGGAGTTTTGTTTTTAGACGAACTGCCAGAGTTTAAACGTACCGTTCTTGAGGTTATGCGACAACCATTAGAAGATAATGTAATTAATATTTCCAGAGCCAAATTTTCGGTTTCGTATCCTGCAAATTTCATGTTAGTTTCTTCAATGAATCCTTGCCCTTGCGGATATTTAAACCACCCCGAAAAAGCTTGTGTTTGTTCGCCCGGCTCGGTTCAAAAATATTTGAATAGAATCTCAGGTCCATTACTCGATAGAATTGATATACATTTAGAGGTAATACCTGTACCTATAGAAAAACTAACGGCAATTAGTGATTCCGAAAAAAGTGAAGTTATTAGAGAACGAGTTATTATTGCAAGAAAAATACAAGAAGACAGATATGCCGATGACAATATTCACAGCAATTCTCAAATGAGTTCAAAAATGCTCAGAAAATATTGTGTTTTAGATAGTGCCGGACAAAACCTATTAAAAACTGCTACCACAAAATTAGGTTTATCGGCAAGAGCTTACGATAGAATTTTAAAAGTTGCCCGAACCATTGCCGATTTAGATAAATTAGAAAATATTCAATCGAAACATATTGCCGAAGCTGTTCAATATCGTAGTTTAGATAAGGAAAGTTGGGGGATAAACTAGAATTTGTTTATAAAGTCCAATTTCTGCGTTATGCTTGTTTGAAAAATGGTCATTTACATATGTAAACTCACATTTTTCAACCTACGCAAGCCTTGAACTCGAACTTTCTACACCAGACACTTGAGTTTATGGACAAGCTCTAATTAGTATCTACTAAGAAACGCATAACAAGTTATTATAAAGCCACTTAAACTAAAACACGCTATTGTAAATGTTAAAATCATAGTTTTATGCTTACTCTGACGCACACCATATTCTAAACCTTATTGCCCCCAATACGTATGTAAATACATGGATACTCACGAATTTATAACAAGATTATTGGTTGCAATTGGAGCAGGTTTTGCCATAGGATTTGAAAGACAATGGCACCATAAACCTGCAGGTTTACGAACAAATATTTTGGTTGCAACAGGAGCGGCACTTTTTGTGCTTTTATCAATACAATTAACTGTAGACAAAGGAGATGTAACAAGAATAATAGGACAAGTAGTTACAGGAATTGGTTTTATTGGTGCAGGTATAATTTTTAAAGAAGGAATAAAAGTTCATGGATTAACAACTGCAGCTACAATATGGTGCTCAGCTGCTATTGGGAGTATTGCTGCAGCAGGTTATTTTATTGAAGTTGCCATTGGTGTTGTAATTATCATTTTTATTAATAGTTTATTAATTCCTTTAGATAAATTATTGGCTAAAAGAAAAAAATAATCATTTGTTAAATTAAAGTGAATAACTAAGCATTATTTTATTACCGATTCTAAATCCTAAATTATAGCTTTGCCTAACTTAATTAAAAATAATATTATGTTCGAATTTACAGATACAGCTTTAAACAAATTAATTATTCATGGCATTGGTAAAAAGTCTGAAAATGAAGGTGTTAATAAGTCAAGTAATGCTGCGGTTTTAGACGAAGAAACCAATGATTTATTGATGAGTTATTTTTTAAATCCTTTTAAATCGGAAGAATTTTATGCTTTTTCTCACGAAGAAGATTTAAAACAAAATACTCTTTTCCCTATAATTACCGAAATTTTTGAAAATCCTGAATTATTTATAGAAAAATCGGGAGATATTGCATGGCATTTATATAATGTATCATCGCACCCAAAAATTAATTCTGGCGAAATGTATCTTGTCTATTTTAAAGATGTAACTGTAGATGACGAAGTTACAGACGCAATAGGTATTTTTAAATCGGAAACAAAAGAAACTTTTTTAAAAGTTTTTGAAAAAAATAAAAACTATGAAGTTGGCTATGATACAGGTATAAATATCAGAAAACTAGAAAAAGGTTGCCTTATTTTTGATACCGAAGACGAAAATGGTTACAAAATTAGTATTGTAGATAAACTTAGTGCCGGAGCCGAAGCCCAATATTGGAAAGATGAATTCTTGAAAGTGAAACCACGCAATGATAGTTATACCGTAACAAATAATTTTCTTGATATAATTAAAGGCTTTAGCGAGCATGTTTTAAACGAAGAAAACAGCGTTGAAACAAAAGATAAAATCGCTTTTTTACAGCGTTCTCAGGCATTTTTAAAAGACAATGAAATTTTTAGCGAAAATCGCTTTAATGAAGAAGTTATTGCACAGCCAGAGGTTGTAGATGAATTTAATAAATATAAAACTGATTTTATTGACAGGCAAGAACTTCCGGAAATTGAAGATGGTTTTGATATTTCTAAATCTGCATTTAAAGCAAATAGCAAATATTTTCGTTCAGTAATAAAACTTGATAAAAATTTTCATGTGTATGTTCATTCAAAACCAGAGTATATTAAAAAAGGTTACGACGAAGATAAAAAAATGAGTTTTTATCAGCTCTATTTTAATAACGAAGAGTAGTTTATACATTCAAACCACATAGCTTTTCGGATTTTATACTTTTCGTTTCTAAATTCCCGAAAAGCTAAATGGGGTCTGCTGAAAATCTCTGAGGTGCATTAGATTTTTATTTTCTGAAATGCAAACTTATAAGGATATACTATTAAAAATTTGCACTTACAACGGGACATTCTGCTTTAAACAGTTCAAAAAACAACATTTTATGCGTTTATCAGCAGACCCTAAATGGATTGAGTATATTAATCTTGACTTACAAGATAATATTTTAGTTTTTGATTTGTTATAATATTTTTATCAAATAGTATATCTACATCATTAATAAAACCAGTTTTTGTTCTGTAATTTACAATTGCTTTTGCGTCTTCATAATTAATATAAGGGTGCGAAGACAAGGCTTTTACATCTGAAAAGTTTATATTTAACTTTTTTATAATGGTGCTATCAACTTCTATAAAATTTATAATGTTTATAAACATTTCCTGTTCAATTCCATAAACTTCAGTTAGTTGTTCTTTAGAATAAAAACCGCCTAATAAATCTCTATATTTTATAATTCTGTTTGACAGAATATCGCCAATTCCACTAATTGATATTAATTGTGTTTTTGTTGCCAAATTAAGTTCAATAATCTTAATATTTTTTACATAATTATTCTCTGTTTTTTTTAAGTCGTTTTTGTCAATTACAATATAAGGCGATATTTCTTTATATTTTTTATCATCAATAACAAAAATCTTTTTTAACTGAAGTTTATCGCTAATACCTCCTGTTTTTTTTATGTAATTGCAAATTACTTGTGATTGTTTGGGACTAAACCCAAAAGCCTCCCAATCAGAATTTGTTGCAATATTTGGATTTAAGTAGAAATATTCAACTATTTTCTTTTTGTTGTAATGCTTCTTTTTGTTGTAATTTTTATTATCATATTGTTTATATTTATGGCGTTTTTGTTCCTTAATTTTAAGTTTTTGTTCTTTTGCAAATTCTAATGCACTAATTTCTTTCTTAAATTTAGAAAAATCTGTTTTGGTTTCAGGTTTTATATAAGGGAATAGCTGTTTAAAACCAATTCCTAAAACAACTAATATTGCAAGAACCAATAAGCCTCTGCGTTCGCTACTGTTAAATTTAAAAATAAACATTACCAATATTTATTTTGTATTAATTAATTGTAAAAACAATTCATCTTCAAATGTATCATGAGTTAAATTCCATGCTTTTTTTACACCTGTAATTTCAAATCCCAATTTTTTAAATAACAAAATACTATTTTTATTATTTTCAGAAATACTACAATATAACTGATTAAGTTTTAGTGTTTTAAACGAATATTCAATTAAAATTGTTAATGCATTTGTTGCATATCCTTTTTGTTTATATTCGTTTTCTGCAATAAGAATTCCAACGCCAGCTCTTTTATGAAACGGATCAAAATCGAATAAATCTATTGTGCCAATTGGAATTTTTTCGTTAATAAGTTCAATTATTAAACGTAATTGTTTTGTCTGAAAAATATCTAAATGTGCATGTTTTACGTAAGTAGCGATAATATTTTTAGAATAAGGAGTTATTGTATTGCTTACATTCCAAATATTTGTATCATTTTCCCAATTGTAAATAATATCTACATCACTTGGCTCAATTGCACGAAGTTTTATATTATTGTTTTCTAAAATCATAGTTTAAGCGATTTTTGTTTATTATTTTTAACAGAAACAAATATATACTAAAATGCATCAAATAATTACTAATGGGGACTTCTAATAATTATTTTCTTACAATAAACAAAATAAAAAATCATTAAAATAAAAAACTAATTTTTAGAACTCCCCTAATATAAAATCCGAGTAAACTCAAGCCACAAAACTTAAGAGATACTTTTAATCTGTTAAAAGTTTAAAACCTTTACCATGAATATTTAAAATCTGAATATTTTCTTCTCCTTTTAAATGTTTTCTTAGTTTTGTGATATAAACATCCATGCTGCGTGCATTAAAATAATTATCGTCTTGCCATATTGCTTTTAGTGCGTAGTTTCTTTCTAAAACATCATCTTTATTAACACATAATAATCTTAATAATTCAGATTCTTTTGTAGTTAATTTTATTTCTTCGCCATTTTTAGAAATAACCTGTTTGTTAGAGTCAAATACAGAATCGCCTAATTGAAATACAGTTTGGCTATTATCTGTTTTATTACTTGTGCGGCGTAATATTGCTTCAACTCTTGCCAATAACTCTTCCATAATAAATGGTTTTGTAATATAATCATCTGCACCGGCTTTAAATCCCTCTAGAACATCATCTTTCATAGATTTTGCAGTTAAAAATATAATTGGAATTTTTTCGTTCAAAATTCTAACATCATTTGCTAAGGAAATTCCATCTTTTTTTGGCATCATTATATCAAAAATGCATAAATCGTATGAATTTAACTTAAATAATTTTAATGCTTTTTCGCCATTTTCGGCTAAATCTACATCATATTCTTTAACTTTTAAGTATTCTTTAAGCAATACTCCTAAATTATCATCATCTTCTGCTAATAAAATTCTAATTTTATCCATAATATTAAATTTTAGTTAATTTTATATTGCAAAGGTATCTTTATAATAAATTCTGATCCTTTGTTAACTTTACTTATTAATGTTATTTTTCCATCGTGTTCTTCAATAATTTTTTTAACATAGCTTAATCCTAAACCAAAACCCTTTACATTGTGGATATTGCCTGTAGGTACTCTGTAAAACTTATCGAAAACTCGTTTTTTATCTTCATTTTTTATTCCTATTCCGTTGTCTTTAATACTGATGTAAAGATAATTATCTTTATTGTAAGTATCAATTTTTATTTCAGGAATATCTTTTTTATATTTTAATGCATTTTCTAACAAGTTCATCAAAACATTTGTAAAATGAATTTCATCGGCAAATATCATACTTTCTTTTGCTGCTAAATTTAATGATAAACTACCATTTTCTTTTTCTACTTGAATGATAAAATTGTTATAAATTTTTTCTAATATTTTACTAATATTTATTTCTCGTTTTTTTAATTTAATAATTCCTTGATCGAAAATAGCTGTTTGCAATACTTTTTCTACTTGATTAGACAATCTGTTACTTTCATTTTTAATTATATTACATATTGTTTCTATATTTTTTTTATCGGGCGAAATACTGGTATCTTCGAGCATTTGAGCTGCCAACGAAATAGTTGATATTGGTGTTTTTAGCTCGTGAGTCATATTACTAACAAAATCGTTTTTTATTTCCGATAATTTTTTTTGTCGGTATATGATATAAGTTGTTATTGTAAAAATCAATATGATTATTATGATTATTAATATTGATGAACCGCCCAACAACCATAAGGATTTAAAAATTACTGAAGTCTTATTTTTTACAACAATATCTAAGTAATAGTTAGAGTTTCTAATATCATTAGGAAAAAGTTTGGTGGAAAAAACTTTGTCTTGTATGGGTTCTTTAAAATTATCGGATAAAATTACATAATCGTTTTGTACACCATCTCTAATTGCAAAGGAATAATTAACATCAATATCGTTTTTTGTAAAATACTTAGTAATTAGTTTGTTTATCTCACATCGTTTTACTCGCTTGGTTATATCCTCATTGTAATCTAGCAAACGATTAACAATTTTTTCAATAAATAAAGATTTAGTTCCGCCATATTCTTTAATATGTTTCTCTAAATCGTTCGATTTTATTTTATTTTCAACTGTATTTGCATAATGTTTAGTGTCGTTTATTATTAAGGAATCGTTTTTATATACTTTGTAAGATGTGTCTCTTGTATATCCATCTTTATTTTTAATATAAGAATCTTGTTTTACAAAAAGCATATCTAAACTATCGTTAAATAATTTTTGATTTTTAAATATTAAGTTTTTAGCTTTAGATGTATCTTTTTTATAAGAATAAATCTCTTTAGATATTTCGTAAATAGTTTCGTTTGTTTCAAGGTCTTTGCTTATTTGTAATAAAGATTGATTTATTAGTTGAGATAGATGTTTATTATTTAATTGAACCGCAGAACTTATCCAATAAGATTGAATTCCTATTAAAGAAATTATTGCAGTTAGCATAACTAATGCCAATAAATATATCTTTTTACTTTTCAAATTTAAATCTATTTATTATTTACATGGCAAATATATAATACTATTTGAAGTATTGTTCTTTGTTTAAGATTAATTAACAACAAAAAATGTTAATTTTAAGTATAAACGACTTCTAAAAATTGTTTTGATATTTTGCACTACTAACACAATTATTATTGTTTGTTTGAGCTAAATTTTAATAAAATCGAAAATTTGCAAGACTTTAGATATTAGACCTTAGAGAGAGATGGCAGTTGGCAGTTGGCAGTTGGCAGTCAGCAGTTGGCAGTCGGCAGTCGGCAGAGGGCAGTCAGCAGTTGGCAGTCAGCAGTTGGCAGAAGGCAGTCGGCAGTTGGCAGTCGGCAGTTGGCAGAGGGTAGTTGGCGTAAAAAAGCGAGAGAAACCGTACAATTAAGTCTTCTTTAATTTTTAAAGAAGACTAATGTGCATAGTTTTAACTCTCTCTGTAACCAATAAAAAAGTCGGAATAAATATTCCGACTTTAAATATTTTTTTAAAAGAAGCTTATTTATCTACATAAACGCCTCCATTATCTTCGGCTAAACCACGCATAAAATCTTCGTCGCAATCATCGCCTAAGCCTATTGAGTGTATTTTAATTCTTTGTAAATTATTCCATGTTTTAATGTCTTTTCTAATGCCATCAGGGTTGGTTACAGGACCTGCACTAGGTGCACCATCAGATAATAAGAATATTGTTTCTACGTTTACTGCAATAGTAGAATCTTTAGTTCCATCTCCTGCAAGCTCAAAAGCTTTATTAACAGCATCATAAATATTTGTTCCACCACCTGCTTTTAGAGCTTCAATATATGCCTGAGCTTCAAGCTTGTTGGCTTTGGTAGCTGGTACAAGTTTTTTTCTCCATGTTTTAACTCCATTTTCAAATACAATAATTTCAAACATTGTTGTTTCTGGCAAACCTTTTATTGCAGGAATCAGTTTTTTTCTTGCTTTTTGTAATTTTGTTACCGATTTTTTAACTTTTTTATTTAACAAACTACCTGCAATGCTACCAGCTTCTCCGCCAATAGTATTAGAAACAAGACTGCTGGTTTTGTCTGCAGCATAATTGGTTGCAGTGTTAATAAGTTCACCTTTAACATTTTTTTCAGCAATATTTTCCATACTTCCCGAAATATCTAGAATAAAAACAACATTTTTAATTTCTTCTGTTTTTATACCGTAATAATCTTCAGACTTTTTCAACGAATAACACCCTTGAAATGTAATACTTGCAACTATTATTGCAATAAGTACATAGTAATTCTTTTTCATATTTTTATTTTTTAAAATTGAAACAAAGTTAATCTAATAAAAAAACAGAATATATGTTTTAAAGCATTAAATTAAAATAATGTTATTGATAAACCTAAAGAAAATGGTATTATTTCTTGTGCTTTATCTGTTTCAAAAAGTGGTGTTAAGGAGTAATATGCTGAAAGGCTGAATTTTCCATATCCTAAACGTGTAAATACTCCGTAACGATATGGTAAGATATTTTTTATATCGTAAACTTTATATTTTACTGTTTTGTAATTTGTTATACCAAGATAATTATCTCCATCGTATTTTGTGTAGCGTTGAATATTATAACCTATTTTAAATCCGAAAGCAATTTTTAAATTTCGTTTTTTTACCAATGGTCGTGTGCGTAAACGAAATTCGATAGGAATATCAACATAAACAGTAGCAAATTTGTTTTTTCGATAATCAACTGTATCAGGTATTTTTTCAAAATATAAACTATCTGATGTTGAAACAAGCATTGAACTATTTTTATAGTTCTGAACGCTTATTCCTATTCCACCGGCAAAACTTACAGGATAATTTCTACCAAAAATATCTTTCATTAAATACAAATCTACTCCGGCAGATTTATTACTCATCTCGAAGTTTTCAGGTAAACTAGTCCACGAGTTATAATATAGATTAAACACAATTTGCTCTTCGGGTATGCTGTGATATTTTTTCAATTCTTGCACCTGACCAAAACTTAGTTTAATCAATAGAATTAATAATATTACAATACCTATTTTTTTCATTTAACACCTTATAAACCTTTAACTCTATGAACTCTCAACTTTATAAACTTTCAACTTTATAAACTTTCAACTCTATGAACTTTCAACTCTATGAACTTTCAACTTTATAAACTTTCAACTTTATAAACTTTCAACTCTATGAACTTTCAACTATTTAACCTCTCCCCCATTATTTATAGCCTTATCCGGCTGAACAAAAGCAAGTGTTCCATCGCTGTTTTCTGCCATCAAAACCATTCCTTGACTTTCTATACCACGTAATTCTCTTGGTTTAAGATTTACAAGAATACTAACTTGTTTACCAATAATTTCTTCTGGTTTGTAGTACTCTGCAATGCCCGAAACAACTGTTCTTTTATCAATACCTGTATCAATAACTAATTTTAAAAGTTTTTTAGTTTTTGCAAGTTTCTCGGCTTCGATAATTGTACCTACTCTTATATCAAGTTTTGTAAAATCATCAAATTCTATACTTGGTTTCTGCTCTGTAACTGTTGCGTTATCCATATCGTTTTGTTTTTTTGTTGCAAGCAATTTATTTACTTGTGCTTCAACTTCGCTGTCTTCAATACGTGCAAAAAGCAGACTTGCTTTGTTTATTTTGTGTTCTTGTTTTAAAATGTTGCAAGAGCCAGCTTCTTCCCAATCTACATCAGAAATATTAAGCATATCTCTCATTTTTTTAGCTGTAAATGGTAAAAATGGCTCAAAAATTTGCGATAAACTTGCAGTAATCTGTAAAGACAAATACATAATATTTTTAACTCTTTCGGGATTTGTTTTAATCAGTTTCCAAGGTTCTGTTTCGGCTAAATATTTATTTCCTAAACGTGCAATATTCATTGCCTCTTTCAATGCCTCACGAAAATGATATGTTTCTACAGCTTTCTCAATTTTTTCTTTTATTTCTGATACTTCTAACTTAACTTTTCTGTCAATTTCTTGAAATTCTTGTGGCTCAGGTTCGGGAACTTCTCCTCCATAATATTTGTTTGTGAGAACAAGCACACGGTTTACAAAATTACCAAGTATAGCAACAAGCTCGTTGTTATTACGCTCTTGAAAATCTTTCCAAGTAAAATCGTTATCCTTACTTTCTGGTGCGTTGGCAGTTAAAACATATCGCAAAACATCTTGTTTTTCAGGGAAATCTTGCAAATATTCGTGTAACCAAACAGCCCAATTTCTTGATGTAGAAATTTTATCGCCTTCTAAATTTAAAAACTCGTTTGCAGGAACATTATCAGGTAAAATATAAGAACCTTCGGCTTTTAACATTGCAGGAAAAATTATACAATGAAACACAATATTATCTTTACCAATAAAATGCACAAGTTTTGTATCCTCACTTTTCCAATATTTTTCCCAATCGGGGGTTAAATCTTTTGTTGCCGAAATGTATCCGATAGGAGCATCAAACCAAACATAAAGTACTTTTCCTTCAGCTCCTTTTGCAGGAACAGGTACACCCCAATTTAAGTCACGTGTTACAGCACGTGGCTGTAGGTCTTGGTCTAACCACGATTTACATTGTCCGTAAACATTAGGTTTCCACTCTTTGTGTTCTTCTAAAATCCATTTTTCTAAAAACGGTTGATATTTATCCAGTGGCAAATACCAATGTTTTGTTTCTTTTTTCTCCGGTACATTTCCTGTAACAGCCGATTTAGGATTTATTAAATCGTTTGCATTTAGCGATGTTCCACAAGCTTCGCATTGGTCGCCATAAGCATTTTCGTTTCCGCAATGCGGACAAGTTCCTGTAATATATCTATCTGCTAAAAACTGTTTAGCATCGGCATCGTAAAATTGCTCCGATGTTTTTTCTATAAATTCATCTTTATCATACAAAGTTTTAAAAAATTCCGACGAAGTTTTTGCATGAGTTTCGGAGCTTGTACGTGAATAAATATCGAAAGAAATTCCAAATTCCTCGAAAGATTTTTTAATTATTCCGTGATAACGGTCAACAATATCTTGTGGTGTTACGCCTTCTTTTTGTGCTTTTAATGTGATAGGCACACCGTGTTCGTCAGAACCACAAATGTATAATACATCTCTGTTTTGTAATCGCTGAAAACGTGTGTAAATATCGGCAGGAATGTAAACCCCCGCTAAATGACCAATATGCACAGGTCCGTTTGCGTAAGGCAAAGCCGCTGTAACTGTTATTCTTTTGTATTCTTTCGACATTATATATTATTTTTTGCAAAGATATTATAAATTGTTAAACTGTTCTATTGTTCTATTGCTAAATTGTTCTATTGCTAAATTGTTCTATTGTTAAACTGTTGTGCCGCATTTTGAATAAAAATTTCAAGAATATAAAAAAGGATTGTATTTTTGATAAATGGAAAAGTCAGAAATTAAAATATACAAAACACCTAATGGTCAAACTTCAATTGAAGTAAAACTCGAAAAAGATACTGTTTGGTTATCTCAAAAACAAATGGCTGAACTTTTTGATAAAGATAGTGACACCATTGGTTTACATTTGAGAAATACCTATAAATCAGGAGAATTAGAAGAATTTTCAACTACCGAGAAA
>Ga0256845_1002818_pt1 | contig 12227 bp, 10 predicted proteins | sample RiftiametaG_FD_189101 | JGI IMG/M metagenome (GOLD analysis project Ga0256845, IMG submission 189101) | Tube worm associated microbial communities from hydrothermal vent at the East Pacific Rise, Pacific Ocean - Riftia | ecosystem: Host-associated > Annelida > Integument > Unclassified ... | reverse complement strand
TTTATCCAGGCAGGATTTTGTCACTTCTTTCAAATAAAACACAGAATCCACGCCATCGGGCGGAGAGGTGACAAGATCCTCAAGATCAGTAAACAAAGATATTGACAGTTCCGGCATTATATTTTTCACCGATCTTACCGAGATAAGAGCTTCAGCCACAAATTTTTCGCCGGTTGCTATAAAAACAACACCTTTAGACTCTGTCATGTTACACCAGCTACATTCCTATTTTAAAAAAAATGAAAAAAATCCGATTCACATTCCAAAACCGTGGAAAATTTCTGCATGTCGTAAAAGCCATGGTTTTTTATCAAATTTTTCAACAGCCCGCTTTCTTGCACTCACACGAAAACGATCTATTGAATCTATAACCTGTAGAACTGCATCGGCAAGCAGTTGAGGATCTGGTGGATGATCTTTTTCCCAGTCCAAAGGCCCCTCAACACCTATCCCTCCATCTCCCCCAACAAGTTCAGCAACACCGCCGGTCGCAGAATAGACAACTGGCAAACCGCAGGACATCGCTTCAACAACCAATCGAGGACAAGGGTCATTATACTTAGTATGCAATAGGATAGAACAACTATTAAACAAAGACGGTGCATCTGCCTGGGTGTATGTCCCGGTTATAGAAACAGCACCGGTTAGACCAAGTTGCGCAACATACTCTTTAACTTCCGTTTCTGCTAGTCTCTCATCAGAACACCAGCAAAACCTGCCGGCTATTTTTAACATTACCCGGTCATTTTTCCTTCTTACCCTGCTTAACGTCTCCAGTGCTGCGTTGACACGATACCGTGTCCAATGGCTCCCTGAAAGGAGTAGAACAATGGCATCCTGAGCTGTCTGACTATCGTGTAAAGGGCAAAAATGATCAGTATCGACTGGATTATAAAGAATCTCTGATGCGTTATTCTGACGTTTACCAAGAAAGCGCTCTGCAGATACCTTACAAAAATTGCTCTGGTAAAAAACATAATCAGCCATTGCATGCAGTTTCGCCATGGTTCTGTTCTGTGCTTCCCAACCTTTACCAAACCATCCTGGATAAGCAACTCCATTTTGGTTCACAACCAGCTTAGCACCAGATCTCTTAGCCATACACGCGATTCGTACAGGGAAATAGGGCAATGCGCTGGATACAAAGTAAACAATATTAGGTGAATCAAGGCAGTGCGGAAATTCTCCATTAAGATCCTGAAGTTTGACAAGACCACCAAAAACATGTTCCTGAAGTCCGGGAACAGTCTGGTGGCCATAATTCACTCGAAGAGATTTTCCTCGTTCATCCAGTGTGGTTTTCCACGTTTTGCGAAGAGATGGATAGGACTTAATCCATATATAACAGAGGTTAACAAGATCAAGAGGTTTCAATACAAATGCCCCTCATCTTTAGCAGGAACACCATACCCAGCAACATTTTGCTCCCAATCTCTTATCTGTTCAGCTAGAGCAATATACCTGTTGGCAATATCTTCAATGGATCTCATATAAATAAGATTTTGAAAAGATATCACATTTCCTGCCAAAATATCCAATCTACTCAGGACATCCTCCCGGCCAGTAAAAGAAATACCTCCAAAAGAGACCAGTTCCGGGTTGCCGCCATCATTACGATACAGGGCTGGTAAACCGCAGGCAAGAGCTTCAAGTAGGGCATTTGAGCAAGGTTCGTGATGACTTACAGAAACATAAATATCGTGTTTCTGGAGAATGGAGGAGAGTTCTTTGGAAGGTACTGGAAGAATATGGGTAATATTTTCAAACTGCTCCTGAACCCGACCAACAAAGGTGTATTCAAATCGATCCCAATCGAGATGGGTGTCCAACCATTTGAGAAAAGGTCCTCCTTTGCGGGGATTGTCAGACCAAGCCGAGGAAACCAAACGAATCTTTTCACCTTTTGTGAACGGAGTTTTTTGTTTTGTATTGAAGATCGAACCATTTACACTATTATGGATAACCACCGGCGAAACAGCTCTGAACCCAAGTTCATAACTCTCTTTGAAGCTAAAAGCCGATTGAAAAACAGTGGCAGAAGCTAACTGACGGTTAAGCTCAAATATTTTTTCATCTTCATCCCTGCCCTCTCCACGGTAGAGAGTGACCGGGCCATCAATTCTATGTATCATGTGAACTGGATACGACCCGGCCTTTTTCTGAAATTTCTTATAATCAAACCAGCAGGAATTACAGATATGAACATCCACTGAACTGGAAAGTTTATTTGTCTCCGTCCGTACCCCAAGATTTTCCATGGCAGACTGTAAAGCCATCATAAACTGATTTCCACCTCCATAAGGTGGTTTATGAAATTCATGCCAAAGAGAAATACACAGAGGCTTTTTGGCAGGAGGACGGCCCAAAAGCAGTCGAACCCTGTCGCTCACTCGTGCAGTCAGTGGCCTCACAGATACGGGTTTTTCCACCCATCGTCTATTAACAGAGTATGGTGCAACAGTATCTATTGTACGGTACAATTTTTCAAAAAGAGGCACATTACAACTGACCGTATGCCTGTTAACAATGGATTGATACTGTTGTTGCGTGGTCTTTTCCAGCCACTGTTCACGATACTGTTTTTCTATCTTAACAACAGCTTCATCAAAACTATGATATAAACTGTTGTTTGAAAGAATATCTGGCGCTATTCCAACGGGAGTAGACAAAACAGAAGTCTTAGTAGCAGCTGCTTCCAAGACAGAACGTGGCCCGCCTTCCCACCGGCTTGTTATCAGATGTAAGTCAGATATTCGGTAGAGGTCACTAATAACATCGACACCCATGATATTTTGTGCAATATCATCACCTTCTACTTCTTTACCAATAAAAGAAAAGGGGATTGAGTGTTCACGCAATCTGGTTCGAATCCAGTGTCGTCTTGGGCCTGCCAGCAAAAAACGAACAGAAACCTGTTTTCGCATCAACTGAATTCCAATTTCCAGAAGCAATTCTGTTCCTTTCTGATCCTTTGGAATCCCGAGATCATGCCCAAACGAATCGCGCATAAAATTACTGATTACAAAATCTGAATGAGGTATCCGATACTTATTTCGCAAATCATTTACAGATACGCCGTCAGGATTATCTGGTTGAAAGATATTCGTATCTACTGAATAGGGAATAAAAACATACGGATACTTCAACGCCTGCAAATCCCGTTCTGCCTCCCGAGCCATTGCCACCCATAACCCGACAGTATCCGCAGCCTTAATCATGCAAGGGTTTTCATGCAGCCGCATAAGGTTATTACACACGTGACAAATAATACGCTTTCCTGCCAGCTTAGCCTGATCCATCTGAAACAGAGGTTCTTCCCAGACAGAATGAATAACTTCTGCATCTTCAAGGGATGTCAATTCAATCAGACCATTCAATTGTAACAGTGATTGCCTAGTCAGATCGAGGTCCGTATCAAGTGCCCATCCATTGTTCTCACTTCCGTACAGATGTACCTTTATGGGTAACCGCATCAATCCCGAGGCTCTCTAATTAAATTTTCCACTTCATTTTCTAAGTCGTCTAAATGATTAGGTAAAGCCACCTTCTGTTTCAGTATGGAAGTTGGGTTCACCTTCCTTCGCCTATTATTTAAATAACGCAACCAGGAATACCAGGACATCTTTGGCAGATTCAGATCTAAAAGAAGCTGCCGAAAACCTTCCACTTTGGTAATCCCAGAAATTGATGTTTCTCCCCAATACCATCCATTTTCTTTAAATAGCGAACGGTACTGCAAGGCACGCCTTTCAATTTCGAGACAATACCAATAACAAAGCTGATAATCATTCAGACTTTTCCAATTTTCACAAAGCAATACACCGGGATCTTCAGGACTTAGATAAAAACATAATCCTTTCTCTGTTCGCCCGGGAATTGTCCCGCCTCTGAACATACTAGAAGCAACCTCTCGATGCCCGCGACGCATCCAGATAATGGCAGGAACGATGCCGAGATCCAGCAATGGTTCAAGAAATCCCTTACAAAAGAGATGACTTGTTTCAATATAGATCGAGGAATCATCTTGGGAAATAGCCGGCAATTTTTTTTCAACAAGAAAATCCCTGGCACGTTCCGGGGCTTCTTGCGCCCCACGTAATATCTCTGCATATTCGGGTTTGGGTTCATGGTAACTTGCAGCCCCCGGCACCAAACGCAAAATTTCTGCCAGAAAAGCTGTTCCGCATCTACCGGTCGCCACAGTAAATACCAGCTGTTTCTTTTTAATATCTTCAAAAGCCATAAGCATAATCTCTTAAAAACAAAGGCCTAACGTTGCAAAACCTGCGAAAGTATGTACTTCCCCACTTTTACTGGATTTGCATAATTATCATAATAACTGGCACTGTTGTAGCGCAGTTGGTTCTGTTTACTCTCATCTTCAAGGAGGGGCAATACTGTTGCTCTGATTTTTTCAAATTCCTGGAATGAAGCAGAAGATGTATCAGCAGGTCTGTGAATATTAGCACTCACATAATGCTGCCCAGCTTTCAGAGCCTCTGGCCATACGGGATAAAAATCGGAATCCGTGACAATACAGGCCCCCATACAAAGAAGATCAATCATACGCCATGGAATGCACATATACTTACCAGCCCGAATAAAAACAAGCTTCGAAGCTGCAATTTCCTGCCAAAGCTGTGTTATGGGAAAAAGATCATACGTGCACTCTACGCCAACCGCCTCCAGTCGTTTTTTTGCGTCCTCGGTTTCCTGTGAGGATGCTGTACCGGAAACAAAAATTGCAATTAACCGCTTTTTTCCCGGCAGAGATGCCAACTCTTCAAACAATTTAACGTTATGTTCCATCCCTCCCCAGATTCTCGAAATAAAGAGGATATCGCACTTCTTAGGTGTATTGCGGTATTTTTTCAGATTGTTCAGATGACGCCCACGCAAGAATCCATTACCATTAACAATAGGTACAACCTTCGTCGGATACCTTTCCTTATCCCATTTGTTTGCCTTAAAATAGACATCAGACCAAGCAAGAGCATCCTCAGACATGACATCCTTTAAGTCGTGAGAATCAATGGCAAATTTAATTTTTTTCCCATTATGCTTCAAGACATAGCATCCCACGAAATCACTGAGATCAGGTGAATGCCAATGCTGACACATGCCAAATTTAGGACGCAAATTTTCCAGCAAAGCATCTCCATCCAATGCTGTAATTGCGGGAAGCACCTTATACCACCAAGGTGCTTTTTGCACAGAAAACTGAGAAATCAATGAGAGAGACAACCAGTAATATGCCTGGTAATGAGGCATTCGGCTGTAACTGGCTACGATCTGGATATCACCTTTCCTGAATGTGGGCAGTAACATTATTTCAGCCTGAACCAAAAAATTGATCTACATCCACAGTATGAACCTGCCCCCTGGTAAACTTATCGATTTTCCATTCCTGCTTACCTTCTACCGGCATCCCCAGCCCTTTGCGAATATAACTCCATAACAATTGTAAACGGGTCTGGGAGAGGATATCCGCTGGATTCTGACGAGGAATATATTGTCCTTTCCAAGATTTCTGTCTACTGCTTCTTTTGAGAAAACACATATGCAGACAGCGAAACAACGATTTTTCCCACGGAGTCTCTTGGTACAGATAACAACGTCGCTCTTCACCAAACCCTTGTTTAAAAACGACCTCACCTCCATGTAGGCGTTCGCCGGACGACCCGAGCCAACTTTCTATCATTCCGAAATTATACAATTTAGTCATACTTCGACAGGGAGGGGCAAAATGCCCTGTGACTTTCCGTTGTTCTCTATCAAAAGTAGTACAATGCAAAACATTACCAAAGATCATCCACCAATCAGCATACTTTCCAGCGAGCAATTCCTCTCGAAAATCCGCCAAACCATGCGGATCGTAAATTTCGTCACCATCCACCCCGAAAACCCACACATTCTTTCCAGCATATTTTTGAATCAACTCATGGGATTGTGAAATCTTTTTAATCCGGTGGTATTCGACTATGTCATTCTTTTGGCTAATTGCTTGTATTTTGCCCGCTGTTTCATCTGTGGACAAATTATCGGTTACAATAATTTTATCACAGAAATCTATAAGGTTAGTCAGCACCTGCTCAATAAACAAATCTTCATCTTTTACAAGAACAATACCGATGATCCGTGGTGCACTCATTTCGATTCCAGTGATTACAGTACTGTGAATACCCAGCCGATTGATTCATCAGGATGAGCCAGAACATATTTTCGTTTTCGAGCCTGCAGCCACGTGTACAGTTTCGGTGAAAAAAAAGCACTCATGGCAATAATCCCATTCCAGGGGAAACTGGGAATGATCGGCATCAGTTCAGAACTGATTTGCAAATTAGCTGCTGCCAATTCTAACCGAAGTGACTCCTCTGAATACTCAATTTTATGATCTGGATCATCTGTTGCATCCAACCCCACCGACCTCAGTTGTTTCTTCCAGGTTGTTTCACTATTTGGAACAGACAGCACTGCAAGTCCATCTGGTTTCTTTACCCGTTTCAGCTCTTGTAACACAGCAGTTCTGTTGTAAAGATGTTCAAGAACATTAGAGAAATTTATCAAATCGAAACAATGGTCAGTAAAAGGTAGAACACCCTGTTCAAGGTCTATCTGTAAAAAACCTACAACACTATTGTCCTGGCAATTTCTGGTATCAGCGGTAGTTATACTCTCAAGATTTCCCTCTAGTCCGATTGACACAACTGCTCCTTTTTTTGCAGCACAGAGACAGTCCGTCCCCACTCCTGCCCCAATGTCTAGAAACATAATGCCTTGTTTAAAAAATCGGTGCAAATAATCAGAACGCTGTTCGTCAAAGAGATGCTTGGGATGTATGGGGCGACTAGAGTATCCACGCAACTGCATAGCTTTACATGCCCAAACCCCAAGAGAATAATCTTGCTGTTTAAGAAAAAGATACCAGAATTTTCGAAGAGCGGTGAACATTTGAAAAGAATTTACCTGGACGTGCAGTTTTTAAGAAAGGCCTTACTTTTTGCTAACAAACCAGCACCGGATACAGCACCATCCGTTCTCTTGTTTGCATTGCGAAAAGACTGATTAGGAATAGGCAACCCCAGGAAAGGACAAAGTTTTTCCCAACCATCTCCCTTAGTAATATCAATTTCCAATAAATCATCAGGTCTTTTGGCAAAATACCTTCTGACATCAGCATGATGGCGATGATATGTCTCTATAAACTTTTCTCTATCAAAAACAACAGTTTCGTAAAGTAGCATACGCCGCATAATAATCTCATCTTCTGTACGCTCAATGGGTGTATGTCCATGAATATATTCTGCAGAATCAAGCCAGGGTTTCAGGTCACGAGTCAAAAGGACAAATTTCGAACCTGGAAATTTATAATCCAGATATTTATAAAAGATTGTACAACCATTATCTGCAGCACCATCAAGCTCTGCCAATTGCTCAAAACTAGGGTTGTGAATAACATTCTGGTAGCCGAGTGTCCGTAATGATCCACAAAAGCTGGTGGTACCCGTTCGCCCCAAACCTATGCCCCATGCTCTGTGTTTAATCTCAACACTCATTTCTCTCACTTATCCAATAAAGTTAGACCATCCACCAGTTTTGTCAGGTAGAGGTGTTCGTCCAGCCAGCCTTTTCGCCTGGCTTCCTTCAGTCGTGCAACTGCCTTTTCTCCAGTTTGAGAGTCCTTATGGTCATGGAGAAAACTCTTTATCCTGTTTAGCTCAAAACCAACAGCAGGTGTATCATCTTTCACCGCAAGCAGTGTCAACTCATCACAGCAGAGTCCTCGCAAAAAAGGAATATGCTGCAAAACCTGACAGGCATGAAACATCCAGGCAACACTCTGTGCAATCAGCTTTCTGTTTCTAAAAGCACGCAGCATGGCATCCTGGGGTAAGGCGTAAAATTTCCTGGCATCATCTGTCACGGTAAATCCATTCAGAAAAAGATTTGTCCGCAAAAAACGAAAATCCCAGAATCTGATGTGATGCCCCTCACCTGCCGGACGATTCCCGGAGAATATACAATACAGCCGGTAGGAGAGAAAGGCAATATTGGGTGTATTCACCAGCAGCATCCCGCCGGGTTTTAAAACAGTATGAGCAAATCGCAAGAGATTGTCGGAATTAAAGACATGCTCTATGGCTGCCAGATTGACAACCAGATCAAATGTGTCCGCATAGGGAGCAGCAGCTGAATCAACATCACCCGCATTTGCATCTATATCAACAGTTATAGTGGCAAATCCATGCTCTTCCGCATGCTGCAGATGTGATGGAATGTAATCGGCACAAGTAACCTGCATCTGATGCCTGTTCCGCAGAATAGTGGAGAATTCTCCATTACCACAACAGAGATCAAGACATTTCTTGTTCGTCAGCTGCTTTTTCTGCAGCAGACCCGAGCTGCTTCTATACCACGGCTTATCAAAACTGCTGACCCCTTCACGTAGTTTTGCCACAGCAGCATCATGTTCGAGTTTACTCATATCTGGCCAACCAACACTGTTCCTTCATAAATACACACACATTTCACCATCAGTTACCAGCCCGCCTTTTCCGTATTACGTTTCAATCTTCGTATAAGAAGATTCTTTTTCTGACTGATTGTTAAACGATTACCACAAGTAATCAACCCTAGAACAGATTTAAATAAACTGGAAGTCAAAATTAAATATCTTAGCTGAAAACTGGAATACATCTCTGAAAATTCACGATAAATACCTTCCACATTATCTCTATCCTTCAGATAATTCAGTGATCGTACTTTTTCAAAATCTTGAACATAACTACCGAAGTTGGCAACTTTATGTTTCATTCGATCAAGTGTAGTTCTGTCATTTGTAAGACTCAGATTATGAAGTCGGTATTGTATAACAGGCTCTTCAATGTAACCGATCTCCTGTCCAAGCAGCAGACTCCTGAAGCCTATTGCCTTGTCCTGTGAAACAACACCCTGCCGTAACGGACCAAAAATATCAAACAAGGATCTATGCCACGAAAGTGAACCGCCCTGAACCCAAAGGTCTGTTGAATGCAGTACTTTGTCAAAAGTGATGGGTAATAATTTCTGAAGGTTACGACCAACTGGCTCACCAGCTTCATTTATCATCACACTCTTTCCGCACATGACAAGATACTTTTTGCCTGATTCCTGCCAGAGGTTCACTGTATCTGCTACCCGGCTTGGAAAGGAGATATCATCCCCGTCTGATTCTATAATCAGTTCACCCTCAGCAAGTTCCATTACCCTGTTTACATTGTCCCCAAGTCCAAGATTTTCTGTATTCCGATGCACTAATACCTGATGAGGACCATTATATTCCGCGACCATTTTTTCAATAATCGAAAAGGATTTATCCTGGGAACAATCATCGGAGATTATGATCTGCAGAGGTGTATAGGTTTGTGCAAATACACCATTCAGAGCTTCAGCAATATATTTCTCATTATTATATGAAAGCTGAACAATAGTGACTATTGGGTTATTACTCATAGCTCAGACCTTCATCATGTGTTAATTTCTTAGGAACACACATTGTTTCAATAGTTATAGCCTAGACCTCTACTAAGGATGAGTAGAAAAAACGTTTTTACTATAAACTGCATCTTACTATTTAACGATTAGGATTAACCCATAAGCTGATACGCATATTTTTAATAACCAGCCCACATACAGCAAAACCAAACAAGGAAAATGGCATCTGCCATACAATATAATTTATGTTCGTATGGATGGAAGAATGTGCTTTAAAAATTACATACCATGATAAGGGAGCGAGAACTGACACCCATGTTGCAACTACCAATGCACCCTCCTTCAGCCGTCCCTCACCGGACATATTGTTTTTTTTTAGATAAATCACCAAAACAGACATCCCCATAAAAAGCACCAATAAATACTTATATCGTACCTTAAATACAACATTTGAGACTAAGCTATTTGACGTAGATATATAGTTATTCAGATCAAAAAATATACCTCTTGCATATTTTACCGTAACATCAATCACATTAGATTGAAGGCTATTTCTATATGATTCAGAGTAATCTTTCACATCTCCGTAAGTTCTTTTTCCAAAAGAAAATAATATATGCTCAACTCCGGCACTAACTTCCCCCTTAACGCAATAAATTTGAACCGACAATACCATAAAACTTAATAAAACTGCAGCAAATGAACAAACTACAGACAACACCATACCTCGAATAAACTTCCTAAACCCAAATCTAAACAGAACACTGTAATAAACAAATGGAATAGTCATCATAATCAAAGTAGTGGTAATATATTCATAACCATTAATTATACACTTTATTAACACAGAGACCACAACAACGATACCAAGAGACCTGAAGCTATTATACAATTGAGTGCCTTTATATCTAAATAAAAACATAACTAAAATCATTGGCAGGTAGAAAGCCCATATACTCCACCACAGATTTCTCCCAAAAATGGTTAGCCATTGAGAGAAAACCATAGAACACGCCACAGATATGGCGACAATCATCCCAAACTCCAAATAAAACCACAATACAATGGAACTTAAAGCAATTGCAGTTAATAAAGAAGTTAACAAATAAAATAATTTCAATTTACGTTGAGGCGATATTGGAAGGAGGCTATCTAACAAACTGAATAATATTCCTTGACCACCAATCTGTGACATATATGGTGAATATTCCTTGAAAGAACCCCCATTGAGATAAGCTGAATACTGTTCTCGGACTTGTTCCGGTGTGATCCAGTCAGAATGAATATTATTTGACATGCCAGCACCCGGTAATCCACCGGCAGAGAACATACCATCTTGACTAGATTTAACAATCCTTCCTATAATGAGACTTTCTGTATCATGCTGATGGGAAGAAAACCATTCTTGTTCTGCCACACCCCAATAGTTTGAAAAAAAACCGAGAAAAAGAATCAGAAAAGTTAGTGCGCAAAGGGATAACTTCTTTACAACCTCCTGCAATTTAAATTTTTTATTCTGCATTCCCAAATACTCCTACATCTCTATTGAAATCAGGCTCTATCCATCTACCATTGACTGTAAGGAATGATTGGTTAGCGGGCGCAACATACCATGAAGTCCAAAACAACCCAATAAAATAAAAACCGAATCAAACGGGAACCTGAAAGGCTGTTGAACTGATCCCATAAGCGTTGCCGCAAGTGTCAGAAACGAAACTGAAAAAATACTGCTAATTGCCAGAAAATCAGCTGTTGTCTTTCTCATCATTGAAAACACAGTGCCGATAATTCCAATAATAATAAAAAGAAAGGTGAAAGGAAATTTAACACCATATATATCAAAGATGTCCCCCCAGTGGTATGTACAGCGTAGATCTGGGAATGTCCAGGCAGACGGAGCTGCTTTTAGCCCCCACAGCGTCTTAGCAGTATAGTCTTCTATGGATTTTTGCGGTGCTCGTTTCGGTGGTGCCGGCAGCAAATCTCCTTCACTTGGCAAGGGGAGTCCTAATTGCCCATACAACTCATATCTCTTTTTAAGAAACGTTTTATAGTCCGGTCGAGTTCGATTATGTCGGCTTAAATCAAATCTTCCATCTCCACGCACATAAAAGACATCACGCAGATGATCGAGGTAGGTTAAGAAAAACTCACCGGGGTGCCTTAAAAATGATTCCACTGACACCTGCCGTAAAAGAAGCCATTGATGGTCCCATCCGTACACATCGGCGACAGTTTGAACAATATGATTGTACATACGCTGAGTAGGTATATTGAAAAATATATCTTTATTGATTCGGTAGTTTTCAAACTCTTCCAGACTCAGAATGTTCTTTTCCACCAGATGTTCAAATTCCCTGCTCCTGGGACCATTATCAGGGCTGATAAGGGCATCCTGCAGATATAAACGATAGAAAGGCATATGAGCATTCCCCAGCGTCGATATTTGAAAAGATCCCACCCGAAGATAGTTGAACAATGAATAAGAGACGTGACAGCTACCGTATGAGAGCAGAAAAACCAAAAACAAAAGCAGACGACGTTTCCAGACAACCTGCATATTTAGCAAGGGAAACAGAGCACACAGAACCATCACTTGATTTCCAGGTCTGTTAAGAATTAACAGCCAGACGATAGCGGCATGAACAATCCAATATCGAGGTTTAACACATCGAAAGGTAAAAAAGGCATACGCCGCCCATAGAACAACAAGAAAACTTTGCGGACTCTCGGAGCCGACACTGAAAAACCAG
>Ga0256845_1002817_pt1 | contig 12228 bp, 8 predicted proteins | sample RiftiametaG_FD_189101 | JGI IMG/M metagenome (GOLD analysis project Ga0256845, IMG submission 189101) | Tube worm associated microbial communities from hydrothermal vent at the East Pacific Rise, Pacific Ocean - Riftia | ecosystem: Host-associated > Annelida > Integument > Unclassified ... | reverse complement strand
AAATGCTCCAGTAATTCAAGGCTCGGCATTAGGTGGATTAAACGGTGAGCCTAAATGGGTTGAGAAAATTAAAGAATTAATGGCAGCAGTTGATGAGTGGATTCCACTTCCTAAAAGGGATGTTGAAAAGCCATTCTTGATGCCAGTTGAGGACGTATTCTCAATTACAGGACGTGGTACTGTTGCAACCGGACGTATTGAAACCGGTGTAATTAAAACTGGTGAAGCTGTTCAGATAATTGGTCTTGGTGCCGAAGGTATGAAATCAGTATGTACTGGTGTTGAAATGTTCCGTAAAATACTTGATACAGGTGAAGCCGGTGATAATGTTGGTCTTTTACTTCGTGGTATTGATAAGGATAAAATCAAGCGTGGTATGGTAATCAGCCATCCCGGAACCATCACTCCTCATACAAAAATTAAAGCAGAAATTTATGTATTGAAGAAAGAAGAAGGTGGTCGCCACACTCCATTTCATGACAACTATCGTCCACAGTTCTATATCAGAACTCTTGACGTAACTGGTGAAATTAAATTACCAGAAGGAACAGAAATGGTAATGCCTGGTGATAATGTTACAATTACAGTAAACTTGATTACTCCTGTTGCTTGTAATGTTGGACTACGTTTTGCTATCCGCGAAGGTGGTAGAACAGTAGGTGCCGGACAGATTACAGAGATTTTAGAATAATAATAATAAAAAAGAATCCACATTTGTGGGTTCTTTTTAATACGGGTGTAGCTCAGTTGGTAGAGCACTGGTCTCCAAAACCAGGTGTCGGGCGTTCGAGTCGCTCCTCCCGTGCTAATTTTATTATATAATGCGTAAAATTAAAGAATACTTTAAAGAAGTATATAACGAATTAGTACACAAAGTTACTTGGCCAACATGGTCAGAGTTGCAAAACAGTATGGTTGTTGTAATGGTTGCTTCCCTTATTATAGCCCTTGTCATCTATGTTATGGATGTTTCCTTTACGAAAGTAATGGAACTTGTTTACAGTATGTTTTATTAATATTCCTTAATGGTGATGGAAAAGAAGTGGTATGTAGTACGCGCAATAAGCGGCAAGGAGAAGAAAGTAAAGGAACAAATTGAAAGCGAAATTGCTCATCTGAAGTTAGAGGAATATGTCTCCCAAGTCTTAATTCCTACTGAGAAAATTTATCAGATCAGAAACGGCAAAAAAGTTAGTAAAGAGAGAAGTTTCTTTCCCGGATATGTCCTTGTTGAAGCTGCTTTAGTTGGCGAAGTACAACATATACTTCGAAACATTCCGAATGTATTAGGCTTCCTAGGTACAGGCGGAGAGGCCACCCCGTTAAGGATGGCAGAAGTAAACCGCATACTCGGTAAAGTTGACGAACTCGCAGAGAGCGACGAAGAGATTAACATACCGTACATTGTGGGAGAAACTGTTAAAGTTATTGATGGACCTTTTAATAGCTTCAGCGGGATAATTGAAGATGTAAACGAGGAGAAGAAAAAACTGAAAGTTTCAGTGAAAATCTTTGGGCGAAAAACACCCGTTGAGTTAAGTTTTACACAGGTTATTAAAGAATAAATTATTTATTATGGCAAAAACAGTTGATGGATTAATCAAGTTGCAAATAAAAGGGGGGGCTGCCAATCCCTCTCCACCTGTTGGTCCGGCCCTTGGTGCTAAGGGCGTGAACATTATGGAGTTTTGCAAGCAGTTTAATGCAAGAACACAAAACAGTGCCGGAAAAGTTCTGCCTGTTATTATTACAGTTTATTCCGATAAATCATTTGATTTTATCGTAAAAAAATCCCCAGTACCAGTTGCAATTTTAGAAGCACTAAAAATTAAAAGCGGTTCGGCCGAGCCTAACCGTGTAAAAGTTGCTGCTTTAACTTGGAATCAGGTAAAAGAAATTGCTGAAGAGAAAATGCCCGATTTGAACGCATTTAAAATCGAATCAGCAATGAAAATGGTTGCAGGTACTGCACGTAGTATGGGTATAACTGTATCAGGTAATTTTCCCGGTGATAATTAATTAAATACCTCGAGAAAAAATGGCTAAACTAACCAAAAACAGAAAAAAAGTTGCAGATAAAATTGAAGCCAATAAGCTTTATAATTTGTCTGAAGCTGCAAAATTGGTTAAAGAGGTAACTACCACAAAGTTTGATGCTTCAGTAGATCTTGATGTCCGTTTGGGTGTCGATCCGCGAAAAGCTAATCAAATGGTACGTGGAGTTGTTTCATTACCTCATGGAACAGGGAAAGAAACGCGTGTTTTAGTGCTATGTACTCCTGAAAAGGAAGAGGAAGCTAAAGCAGCAGGTGCCGATCATGTAGGCCTTGAAGATTATATTGAAAAAATCAAAGGTGGGTGGACTGATATTGATGTAATTATCACAATGCCCCCCGTAATGGCTAAAGTAGGCGCACTAGGTAGAATCCTTGGACCCCGTGGTTTAATGCCTAACCCCAAAAGCGGAACTGTTACTATGGATGTAGGAACAGCCGTTAAAGAGGTTAAGCAAGGTAAAATTGACTTTAAGGTTGATAAATTTGGTATTATTCATACCGGTATCGGAAAAATATCTTTTGATCATGAAAAGATATTTGACAATGCTAAATTGATGATCGATACCATTTTAAAATTGAAACCTTCTGCAGCAAAAGGTACTTATGTAAAAAGTATTTACATCTCAAGTACCATGAGCCCTGGGATTCCAGTGGATATTAAATCAATTGATGAGTAAAATTAGTTTATTATGAAGCGCGAAGATAAAGCTGATATAATTAATGAATTAGCTCAAAGACTTAAAAAGGCAAGCCACTTTTATTTAACTGATACATCGGAGCTTAATGCCGATGATACCAGTAATTTAAGAAGGAAATGCTTTGAAAAAGAGATTGAGTTGGTCGTTGTAAAAAACACCCTTCTTAGAAAAGCAATGGAGCAATCTGAGGCAGATTATTCTGAGATGTTTGGTGTTTTGAAAGGCGCTACTTCTATTATGTTTACCGAAACTGGAAACATGCCCGGTAAGCTAATTAAAGAGTTTAGAAAGAAGAGCGATAAGCCTATCGTAAAAGCGGCATATGTTGAAGAAACAGTTTATTTAGGTGATGACCAGTTAGATATTTTATCTACAATCAAATCTAAAAATGAACTTATTGCTGATGTAATCGGCTTACTTCAATCACCTGCTAAAAATGTTATTTCTGCTTTACAAACAAGTGGTCAAACATTATCAGGTGTGTTAAAAACATTATCAGAAAAATAGAAATAGAAATTTTAGTTAACATTTAATTTTAAAAAATAGAGGGAAATGGCAGATTTAAAGAAATTTGCAGAAGAGTTAGTTAACTTAACTGTAAAAGAGGTTAATGAATTAGCTGCAATCCTTAAGGAAGAGTACGGAATTGAGCCTGCAGCTGCAGTAGCTGTTGCTGGACCTGCTGCAGGTGGTGAAGCTGCTGCTGAAGAGCAAACTGAATTTGATGTAATCCTTAAAGCAGCCGGTGGCGCAAAACTTCAAGTAGTAAAATTAGTTAAAGAGCTTACAGGCCTTGGACTAAAAGAAGCTAAAGAAGTGGTTGACAGCGCACCAAAAGAGGTTAAAACCGGAGTAACAAAAGACGAAGCTGAAGCATTAAAAGCTAGATTAGAAGAAGCTGGAGCCGAAGTTGAACTTAAATAAATACTCCAATAATATAAGACTTACAAGGTTTAGTCCAGATGATACATCTGGACTAAGCCTTTTTGTTGTTATTTTTAAGTTCAATTTATCTTTATAATTATGGCTTCAAATACTTTTCAAGAAAGGATTAGTTTTGCTACAATAAAAAATCAGCTTGCATACCCTGATTTTTTAGAAGTTCAATTAAAATCTTTCACTGATTTTTTTCAAATTAATACCACACCCGAGAAGAGAAAGAAAGAGGGATTATTTCGAGTTTTTAACGAGAATTACCCCATTACGGATACCCGTAATAATTTTGTTCTTGAATTTATAGATTATTCTATAGATTCACCTCGATACACTCTTGATGAATGTATTGAGCGCGGATTAACATACAGTATTCCTTTAAAAGCTAAGCTTAAGCTATACTGTACCGACCCCGATCATGAAGATTTTGATACGGTTGTGCAAGACGTTTATCTTGGTACTGTCCCTTATATGACTCCCAAAGGTACATTTGTGATTAATGGTGCCGAAAGGGTTATTGTTTCACAATTGCATCGCTCACCGGGCGTTTTCTTCGGACAGAGTATCCATGCAAATGGAACCAAATTATATTCGGCACGAGTAATACCGTTTAAAGGGTCATGGATTGAGTTTGCTACTGACATTAATAGTGTTATGTACGCATATATCGACCGTAAAAAGAAGTTGCCTGTAACCACACTTTTACGTGCAATTGGTTACGAGAGCGATAAAGATATTCTTGAAATATTTGGTCTCGCTGACGAAATTAAAATTTCAAAAACTGGATTAAAGAAAGTTGTTGGACGAAAATTAGCTGCACGCGTCCTAAAATCATGGATTGAAGATTTTGTTGACGAAGATACAGGTGAAGTTGTGTCAATTGAACGTAACGAAATAATTATTGACCGTGAAACAGTAATCGAGAATGAGCATATTGATGACATTGTTGATTCAGGTGCAAAAACAATTCTTTTGCATAAAGAAAAATTCAATACTGCTGATTTTAGCATAATATATAACACCCTACAAAAAGACCCATGTAATTCAGAAAAAGAAGCCGTATTACATATATATAGGCAACTTCGAAATTCTGAACCACCAGATGAGGCTACAGCCCGCGATGTTATTGAAAAACTGTTTTTCTCTGACAAACGTTATGATTTGGGCGAAGTAGGTAGATACCGAATTAATAAAAAACTGAAGCTTAACGCTGATATTGATATCAAGGTACTTACTAAGGAAGATATTATAGAAATTATAAAGTACCTTATTGAACTTATAAATAGTAAAATTGATGTTGATGATATTGACCACCTGAGCAATCGTCGTGTACGTACAGTAGGTGAGCAATTAATGAATCAATTTGGAGTTGGTTTGGCACGTATGGCCAGAACTATCCGTGAGCGTATGAATGTTCGCGATAACGAAGTCTTTACACCAATCGACCTTATTAATTCAAAAACACTATCAAGTGTAATCAACTCGTTTTTTGGAACAAATGCCCTTTCACAATTTATGGATCAAACCAATCCATTGGCCGAAATGACACACAAACGTCGTATGTCAGCTCTCGGACCGGGTGGTTTATCACGTGAACGTGCAGGCTTTGAAGTTCGTGACGTACACTATACCCATTATGGAAGGTTATGTCCGATTGAAACACCTGAAGGTCCTAACATTGGACTTATTTCGTCGCTTTGCGTTTTTGCAAAAATAAACGATTTAGGGTTTATCGAAACTCCATACCGTAAAGTTAGCGAAGGGCAAGTTGAATTAGACGCCAATAAAGTAATATACCTGAGTGCCGAAGAGGAAGAAGAGAAAATAATTGCTCAAGCAAATGCTCCTTTAGATGAGGGTGGAAAATTTGTTAACCCGAGGGTAAAAGCACGTCTTGAAGCTGATTATCCGGTTGTTGAACCGAAACAGATTGATTTAATGGACGTTGCTCCAAACCAAATCACATCTATCGCAGCTTCATTAATCCCATTCCTTGAGCATGATGATGCAAACCGTGCATTAATGGGCTCAAATATGATGCGTCAGGCTGTACCTTTAATGCGACCTGAAGCGCCAATTATTGGAACCGGAATTGAAAAGAAAGTTGCCGGAGACTCACGAAACCTTATAAGGGCTGAGGGTGATGGCGTTGTTGAATATGTTGATGCCGATGAAATCGTTATCCGATATAACAGAAGCGATGAACAAAAATTTGTTAGTTTTGATGATGATATTGTTAGATATCGTCTTTCTAAATTTCAAAAAACAAATCAAAATTCATCAGTAAACCAACGCCCAATTGTAGAAAAAGGCGATAAGGTTGCACTTGGTGCAGTTTTAACCGAAGGTTATGCTACCGAGGGTGGAGATTTAGCTCTTGGCAGAAACCTTAAAGTGGCATTTATGCCTTGGAAAGGTTATAACTTTGAGGATGCAATTGTAATATCAGAAAGAGTAGTTCGCGAAGATATATTTACATCACTGCATATTGATGAATATATGCTTGAAGTACGTGATACAAAGCGAGGACTTGAAGAGCTTACTGCAGATATCCCGAATGTTAGCGAAGATGCTACTAAAAACCTTGACGAGAATGGATTAATTAGAATAGGAGCCCACGTAAAACCCGGCGATATACTAATTGGTAAAATTACTCCAAAAGGAGAATCGGATCCTTCACCCGAAGAAAAATTATTACGTGCTATATTTGGTGATAAAGCAGGCGACGTAAAAGATGCATCGCTTAAAGCTTCGCCATCTTTATCAGGCGTTGTAATAAATAAAAAGCTTTTTGCGCGCTCGGTTAAAGACAAAAAAATAAAGGCCGCAGAAAAACCTTTATTACTAAAACTTGACGAAGAGCAAGAGAGGAAATTTGCTGATTTAAAGGCAAAAATAATCGATAAGCTTTTTGTTTTGGTAAACGGAAAAGTTTCGCAAGGGGTAAAAGATTATTTTGGAGCTGATATAATTGCAAAAGGAACCAAATTTACCCAAAAAATACTTCAAGATGTTGATTATATGAATGTTAATCCGGGTAAATGGACTACCGATCAACAAAAAAATGATACTATTGGATCATTATTTCATAATTATCTGATTAAACATCGTGAAATAGAAGGTGATATTAAGCGAAAGAAATTTAATATTACAGTAGGAGATGAGCTTCCAAACGGTATTATTCAACTTGCCAAAGTTTATATTGCAAAAAAGAGAAAGATAAAAGTTGGTGATAAAATGGCCGGACGTCATGGAAATAAAGGTATTGTTGCCCGATTGGTGCGTGAAGAAGATATGCCATTCCTTGAAGATGGAACACCTGTTGATATAGTATTGAATCCGTTAGGCGTACCATCGCGTATGAACCTTGGACAGATTTATGAAACGGTATTAGGATGGGCAGGAAAAGAGTTGGGATTAAAATTTGCAACCCCAATTTTTGATGGTGCCACTTTAGACCAGATTACCGAATATACTCGCAAAGCAAATATTCCCGATTTTGGCAGAACTTACCTATATGATGGCGGAACAGGTGAAAAATTTCACCAGCCTGCTACCGTAGGTATTATTTATATGCTAAAATTAGGTCATATGGTTGACGATAAAATGCATGCGCGCTCTATCGGACCTTATTCTCTTATTACACAGCAGCCCCTTGGTGGTAAAGCACAATTTGGTGGCCAGCGTTTTGGTGAAATGGAGGTATGGGCACTTGAAGCATTTGGAGCTGCAAATATTTTACAAGAGATACTTACCATAAAATCTGATGATGTTATTGGTAGGGCAAAAGCTTATGAGTCAATTGTTAAGGGAGAAGCAATGCCTAATCCGGGCATACCTGAATCACTAAACGTACTATTGCATGAATTGCGTGGTCTTGGTTTGAGTGTTAATTTAGAATAAAGTATTAAGAGAATGGGTTATGCCCATTCTCATTAAATAATTACTAAAACTTTCTTTTTATGGCCTTTAGGAAGGAAAATAAGATAAAGAGTAATTTTTCAAAAATTACAATCGGTTTAGCATCGCCCGAAGAGATACTTGAACGTTCAAGTGGTGAAGTGTTAAAACCTGAAACTATTAATTACCGTACATATAAACCCGAAAGAGATGGTTTGTTTTGCGAGAGGATATTCGGTCCTGTAAAAGATTACGAATGCCATTGCGGTAAATATAAAAGAATACGATATAAAGGTATTGTTTGTGATAGGTGTGGAGTTGAGGTAACTGAAAAGAAAGTACGTCGCGAGCGCATGGGGCATATCCAGTTGGTTGTTCCGGTAGCTCATATTTGGTATTTTAAATCATTGCCAAATAAAATCGGGTACCTTTTGGGGTTGCCAACAAAAAAACTTGATACAATAATTTACTACGAGAGGTATGTAGTAATTAATCCCGGTGTTCTTGCCGAAGAAGGAGTCCAGTATTTAGATTTTTTGACCGAAGAGGAGTATTTAGATTTTATGGAGAAGCTTCCTAAAGACAACCAGTTTTTAGAAGATACCGACCCAAATAAATTTATTGCACGTATGGGGGCCGATGCTTTGCATGGGCTGTTATCGCGCTTAGAGTTAGATGAATTATCATACTCATTACGACATAAAGCAAATACCGAAACCTCTCAGCAACGAAAAAGCGAGGCACTTAAACGCCTTCAGGTTGTTGAATCGTTTAGGGCCTCAAAAGGCAGGAACAAACCAGAGTGGATGATTGTGAAAGTTGTTCCGGTAATACCGCCCGAGTTACGCCCATTGGTACCACTTGATGGTGGCAGGTTTGCAACGTCAGACCTTAACGACCTGTACCGCAGGGTTATTATTCGTAATAACAGATTAAAACGACTTATTGAGATTAAGGCTCCTGAAGTTATTTTGCGTAACGAAAAACGTATGCTTCAAGAAGCCGTTGATTCGTTATTTGATAATTCAAGAAAAGCCAACGCAGTTAAAACCGAGAGCAACCGTGCTTTAAAATCATTAAGCGATAGCTTAAAAGGTAAGCAGGGACGTTTCCGTCAAAATTTGCTTGGTAAAAGGGTCGATTACAGCGCACGTTCAGTAATTGTGGTTGGTCCTGAATTGAAGATGCACGAATGTGGGATACCCAAAAATATGGCAGCCGAGCTTTATAAACCATTTGTTATTAGAAAGTTATTAGAGCGAGGTATTGTAAAAACAGTAAAATCGGCAAAGAAAATAGTCGATCGTAAAGACCCCGTAGTTTGGGATATTTTAGAAAATGTATTAAAAGGACACCCTGTATTGTTAAACCGTGCACCAACATTGCACAGGCTTGGTATTCAGGCATTCCAGCCTAAACTAATTGAAGGCAAGGCAATTCAGCTTCATCCATTGGCATGTACGGCATTTAACGCCGACTTTGACGGTGACCAAATGGCTGTTCACCTTCCTCTCGGAAATGCAGCCGTTCTTGAAGCACAAATGCTTATGCTCGGGTCGCACAATATATTAAATCCGGCTAACGGGGCACCAATTACAGTACCTTCGCAAGATATGGTTTTAGGACTGTATTATGTTACCAAAGGAAGGAAAAAGGCCTTAGGAGAAGGATTGATTTTTTATTCGCATGAAGAGGCAAATATTGCTTTTAATGAGAAAAGGGTTGCATTGCATGCAAACATAAAAGTTAAAACAAGAGACTTGGTTGATGGTGAGGTAAAAGAAGTTTTACTTGAAACAACTGTTGGTAGGGTTATTTTTAATGAATTTGTGCCCGATGAGGTTGGATTTATTAATGATGTTTTAACCAAAAAGTCATTACGTGATATTATTGGAATTATTTATAAAAAATGTGGTACTGCCACAACTGCAAAATTCCTTGATGATATTAAAAACCTTGGATACCGTATTGCATTTGAAGGTGGATTGTCATTTAACCTTGGCGATGTAATAATTCCAAAAGAGAAGAAAACTTTGGTTGATGAAGGTTATGCTCAAGTTGATGAGGTTAAGAATAACTATAACATGGGTTTCATTACCAATAATGAGAGATATAATCAGATAATTGATATTTGGACACATACAAATGCCAAACTGACACAAATACTAATGAACCAATTAAGTACCGATAATCAGGGTTTCAACTCTGTTTACATGATGCTTGATTCAGGCGCGAGGGGTTCAAAGGAACAGATTCGTCAGCTGTCGGGTATGCGTGGTTTGATGGCAAAGCCACAAAAGTCGGGAGCCGAGGGTGGACAGATTATTGAAAACCCAATCCTCTCAAACTTTAAAGAGGGGCTGTCGGTACTCGAATACTTTATATCAACCCACGGTGCTCGTAAAGGTTTGGCCGATACAGCATTAAAAACTGCCGATGCAGGGTACTTAACCCGTCGTTTGGTTGATGTGTCGCAAGATGTAATTATTTCGCAAAACGATTGTGGAACTCTGCGCGGATTGGTTGCAACTACCTTAAAGAAAAACGAAGAGGTTGTTGAAACGCTTTATGACAGGATACTCGGACGTTCGTCGGTTCATGATATATTCCATCCGATTTCGGGCGATTTAATAATTGCAGCCGGTGAAGAGTTTACCGAGGAAATATCGCAAGTTATTGAAGATTCGCCTATTGAGCAAGTAGAGATACGCTCGGTATTAACCTGCGAGTCAAAGGTTGGTGTTTGCTCAAAATGTTATGGCAGAAACCTATCAAATAGCCGCATGGTTCAAAATGGTGAAGCTGTTGGTGTTATTGCAGCACAATCAATAGGTGAGCCGGGAACACAGCTTACGCTTCGTACATTCCACGTAGGTGGTACAGCGGGTAATATTGCATCAGAGGCTAGCGTAGTTGCAAGTTATGATGGTAAAATAGAGTTTGACGAATTAAGGACAGTCAAGTATGAAAAGGATGGCGAAAAATCGGAAATTGTTATTGGTCGTTTGGCAGAAGCAAAGCTGATTGATAAAAATACCGAATTAGTCCTTTCTACTTACGTAATACCATATGGTTCAAAACTGTTTATAAAAAATGGTGGTACTGTAAAAAAAGGCGATCTTATTTGTGAATGGGACCCGTATAACGCAGTAATTGTTTCAGAGGCAACAGGTAAAGTTAGCTTTATCAATGTTGAAGAAGGGGTTACATATCGCGAAGAGTCTGATGAGCAAACAGGCTTTAGGGAAAAGGTTATTATTGAAACAAGGGATAAAACCAAAAACCCAACTGTTAGTATCTTAAATAAAGATGGCGAACAGCTTAAAACATATAACCTTCCGGTAGGTTCACATATTGTAATTAATGAAGATCAGGAGGTTATGCAAGGCCATGTGATTGTTAAAATTCCAAGGTCGGTAGGTAAAGCCGGTGATATTACCGGTGGTTTGCCGCGTGTTACAGAGCTATTTGAGGCTCGTAACCCATCGAACCCCGCAGTTGTTGCCGAAATTGACGGAGAGATTAGCTTTGGTAAGATAAAAAGGGGTAATCGCGAGATTATTATTACATCGAGGACAGGGGAATTGAAAAAGTACCTTGTATCGCTGTCAAAACAAATTTTAGTACAGCAAAACGATTATGTAAAAGCCGGTACCCCACTTTCTGACGGAGCAATTACGCCTTCAGACATACTTGCAATTAAAGGGCCAACAAAGGTTCAAGAGTATATTGTAAACGAGGTGCAAGAGGTTTATCGTTTACAGGGAGTGAAAATCAACGATAAGCATTTTGAGGTGATTGTACGCCAAATGATGCGCAAGGTTGATATTGTTGACCCGGGAGATACAAAATTCCTTGAAAAGCAGATTGTTGACAAAAATGCTTTTATGGAAGAAAACGACTGGATTTGGGATAAAAAAGTGGTAACTGATGAGGGCGATTCAAGTTTGAAGCCAGGACAAATTGTTACTGCAAGAAAACTGCGTGATGAAAACTCAGTCCTTAAGCGTAAGGATTTAAAAATAATAGAGTTCCGTGATGCTATTCCGGCCACGTCAAGCCAGATATTACAAGGGATAACCCGTGCAGCACTTCAAACTAACAGTTTTATATCGGCAGCCTCGTTCCAAGAGACAACTAAGGTACTTAACGAAGCAGCAATAAAAGGTAAAATTGATTACCTTGAAGGACTGAAAGAAAATGTTATTGTGGGACATTTAATTCCTGCAGGTACAGGCTCTAGACGATTCAAAGGTATGGTTGTCGGAAACAGACAAGAATACGAAGCCCTACTGGCATCAAAAAAAGAGGCTTTAGGACAAGAGTAAAACTTTGATAATATAATAAAAAAAGGGTTGGCATAATTGCCAACCCTTTTTGTTTAAAAAAACTGCAATTCATGTAACTATCCGGTTTATTAACGTATTACAATATTTTATATATTTCTGTAATAACGCTCTTTGGGTGGTTGTAATTACTATCCCGAGGGAGGTACTGCAAGTGTTACTCCTATGAGATTCTATAACTTTAAATGATAGCTTATTATATGTTTTAGACAAATATCGTGATGTATTAACAATCGTACATTAGATTAGCACCCAAATTTATTTGGGTGTATAAGACAATTACAAAACACCAAG
>Ga0256845_1002816_pt1 | contig 12230 bp, 11 predicted proteins | sample RiftiametaG_FD_189101 | JGI IMG/M metagenome (GOLD analysis project Ga0256845, IMG submission 189101) | Tube worm associated microbial communities from hydrothermal vent at the East Pacific Rise, Pacific Ocean - Riftia | ecosystem: Host-associated > Annelida > Integument > Unclassified ... | reverse complement strand
TGAAAGTAGCTCAATTAAATGCACTTTACCACCAAGTTGGTATTAAATTTGTACGCGGGAACTTATTGGAGCCCTTTTATAAATTATTGACGACTAAAACAACTAAACCAGTAATCTCTGGTTGCTGTGGGAATATTTCTGCCACTTGTAATAAGCTTTCGTCTCAGGACGTCCAAAGTAAAATTCTCTTGATAACTGCTAACCTGCCCTATCTTTCTGAAGAAATTTATAATAAGACTGCCGTCAAAGTAAAAAAATATGAACCACAGACGGCTTTGGTGTCTGGGGATGACGGGTTGGAACATTATCGAAAACTACTACAGCAGTTAAAGAAACTTAAAGCAAGCAAAAACTTTTCTTTTCAAAAAACTTTTGTTTTATTAGAAATTTCCCCAGAACAAAAAGACTTAATTCAAAAAGAAATTTTGAAAGTATTTTCTTCGGCTGAGATTGAAATTTATAAAGACCTTGCTCAAAAATGGCGGATGGTTGTAACAGAAATTGCTTATTGAGCACATCCTCCTCCGCTTACTGTTCCATTCGCTTTCCCTGCACCAAATCCCGCAGATGGAGTAACGGAAGATATTTTTTTATTACATTCAACTGGGGCATTTTTAAATCCACTACAAACTGCTTTTAACAAACTTTGAGAATCCCTGTTGCTTGATATAATTTCACCATTAATAACTAAAGTTGGAGAGCCATTTATATCATACTTTTTATTATCAAGTTTATCAAGATTAAATGTTGGGTATTGTCCATTCCAAGTTGACTTGTCATTATAATTTTTAGTAACTTTAAATTTTTCATCTGTGCTACTAACACAATTGCTTAATTTGTTAGTGTCAATTCTTGTAGACGTTAAACAATTTTTAATATCTTTATTGGTGCCCTTACTATTTAAAAAACAATTTAAGTAAGGATATAATTTATTTCGTTGTTCTTTTTGGATACAATATTGTGCTAAATTTTCATCAAGTTCTTTCTTATCATGCATAGCATAGTCAACAAATTTTAATTTAGTATCAATTTTATTCCCTAATAATTTAATTACTGGAATAATTCCTTTTTCAAATTGAGTTCCGTAAGGGCAGTAACTCATTACAAAATATTCTATTGTGGGTTTATTATTTTTATTTTTATCCGAAACTGCTTTAATTTGTTTTTTTTCTTGAACAGGCTTCTGTTTTTTTGTGTTGTCTTTAATTTTTTCAATACTAACTAGTCCAAACAATAGGTTTTTGCCAGTGGTTGTCAGGTATAATGGCTGATCTTTCCCTTGTATTTTTGTTGTTATTTTAATAACCCCATGCTCTTTATTGATATTACTTATCTCCAAATTATTTGCATCTTTCAATAAATTTTTTTCAATAAATTTTTTAATTGTAACTTTTAGATCATCATTAATTTCTATTTCATTTTTTTTTGTTAATTTTCCTAAGTGAGCAACTTCCCCATTACTTATTTTTTCAACAGATTGCATTCCTTGCACAATCCTGCCATCAATAGTCATATAAAAATCCTGTACTTGTTCATCAATGTCCAAAATAACACGCCATAAATTATCTTTTTTTTCAATTTTTTTAATTTCTAATTTTGCTTTTTTAAATAAAACTTCTCCATTTTTTTGAACAAATTTTTCTACCTGAGATGTTCTTTTAATTTTTATATCCTTAACTTTGGTATTTTTATTATTATAAATAAGCCAACCTATGCCTGTAATTAAAATAATTATTAGGATTATGTTAATAATCTTTCCATTAGTTTTGGAAATCTTTTTCTTCTCTATTGTCTTTTTTTTATTTTTCATATTTTTTATTATTTAATTAAAATTTATTTATTTAGGATTATCATTTATGTACTTTTATCAATAAAAAGGTTTCTAGAAAATATATCTATTATTTTAAACCAGCTCGTACATTTATCATTATAGATTATTTTATTAAAAGCACAAGTTTATTTACTTGAATTTTTTAACCATTCTTTTACTGCTTCCTCATAGTTTCGCAATGGTTTTCTTTTTCTATTCTGTAAGACAGAAACTTCAGCTCTTTTAGCTGGGCGAGGAAATTCTTCTGGACCAACTGGAATAATTTTAGTATCTAACCCAGCTAATTTATACAAAGTTTTTAGTCCCTCATACCAAGTTACTGCCCCCTCATTAACAATATGGTAAATCCCAAATGGTTCATTTTCCTCTACAATATTTTTACTCTCCAAGGCTAAGTCCGGAGCGTAAGTAAATTTACTTAATTCTCCGTCAACTGCTTTAACTTCTTTTTCTTTTTCGCCTTTCCCTAGCATTACATCAAAAAAACTTTTCTTGCTCAAAGCATTTTTTCCACTACCTCCAAACAATTTAGACAACCGAATAATATAAAACTTCTCTCCATACTCCTCTACTGCCCGCTCTCCTTTATACTTTGTCCAACCATAACGATTCAACGGCTTAGGTTGGTCTCCTTCCATGTACTGCCAATATAGTACTGTTGCCTCTCTTCCTTCATATGGGCAGCCATCACAGCCACTACCACAACAATGAGGGGCACGTTGTCCGCCGCTATAAACTGGTCTTTCACCATCAAAAACATAGTCGCTAGAATAATGAACAAAAATAGCATCCAGGTTCTTAGCAATCTTTGCTAACTCGCCTGGTAATTCTGTATTTAATACTTTTGCTTTTTCGTATTCTTCATTATCATCTTCGCAAGAATCAACAGCGTTATAAGCCACGGCATTATAAATAACATCCGGCCAAACTTCACTTATCTTCGCTCTTAAGTTTTCAAAATCACGAACATCAACATCATCAATGTCCCAAGCAACAACCTCATATTCTCCCGGACTACTTTCATTAGCCTTTTCATAAAGACTCACCAACTCCGACCCCAACATCCCCTTCGCCCCCAAAATTAAAATCTTCTGCATTTATTTATTTTTAACTTTTAATTTTTCACTATATTTATATTTAACACCCATCTCTTCCTCCATTTAAATCATAGTCCATTTTTAGCCAACTAAAATTCATCGCTTTAGCTTGTGGACAAAATTTCTTTTTCTTTAATTCATATTCTACGCCCAAAACAGCTTTTCCTTGCTTGGTAAAAGCTTGTAATCCTCCACATTCATCATATTCAAAACATTGCTCGTTAATGGCAAAGTCAAAATAGTTTACCAACTGCCCTACTTGTTCAATGTCATTTTTCAAAGCAATTGCCAAACCTCTTTTATGAGCTTCGCTTGCTAACCATTTGTTATACCTTAGTTGGTCTTGAGCTGTAATTTTGAAACCAGTTTTATTAGTATACCCATCTATATTATCTGGCTCTATGCCATCACATTTTTTCTTAACCGCCAAATCCATTCGAGCTTGCATTATTCCGGCGAATTTTTGATACTGAGCAATATTTAACCATTTTTCTCCAGGCCAATCTTCCATTTTTTTACCAATTATATCCTTAGGAAATTTACTAGCATCAGGCCGCCAATCCTCCCAACTTCCTGCTGAAAAATAACAAATCACTTTTCGTCCCTGTGAGTGCAATTTATTAATTACATTTTGAGGAGTATCTACTAAATCAACATCATATAAAGCAACCTTGTAACTTGTGTTAATCGGCCCATCTAATTGCCATTGCCAAGAAATACCTGGCTTTGGTTTATACCATTTTTTCTTTTCCACTTCAGTTGCATAACCAACTTTTTTCCAAGCTACAATTCCACCGTCCAGTTCGTAAGCTTCTGTAAAATTAAACCTCCCTGCTAAATCACTCGCTTCCCCACTTCGATGACCTGTCCTACAATAATACAAATATTTTTTATTCTTATCTAATTTAGAAACCTGTTCAACAAAATCATTTTTATAAAAATCTAAAATCAATTTAGTGCCCGGTATTTTTTCTTGTTTATCTTCTTTGTCAGTTCTAATATCAACTAAAACATACTCTCCCGTTTCTAATTTCTGTTTAAATTCTTGCGGAGAAATTAAAATACTAACATTCTTTTCGTTGTTTTTCATCATATCCTTCTCCTGGTCAACATTTTCTTTTATATTTTCTTTCTCTAAAATAATTTTATTCCCATCCACATCATAACCATCCTTACTGGATAAATACCCAAACTTATAAATTCCTGCCAAAGCAATTATAACGGTTATTCCGAATACGACCAATCCTCCAAAAATTATTTTTTTGAACATAATTTTGTTTTAATTATATTAATTTGTAGATTCGCGGTATCCACCCACAAATCTCTCATCCGCGATGAACTTTTTGAAAGTTGCTAAAGCTCCAGCAGAAGAATCAAGACGTAAAGTCGCCCAAAGGTCATCTTCTTCTTCCCAATTTTCATGCCAAAGAGAAATGGCTTGAAACTGCACTGGGCTATTTTTATCTAAAATATATTTAAATGCACCAGCAAGCCAGGTTGATTTTTTCCCTAGAGGATGGTGATCTGTTACTCCAAATTCTAATAACGCCCTTGGTTTTCCTTTCGTAATTTCTAAAATTCCTTTTTGGGTATCTCGCATAATTTCTGGAAAGGTATCCCAATAATCTTCATCTGGATTTTGTGGCCCATAGGCACTAATGCCAATCCAATCGACATAATCATCTCCAGGATAGTACTCTTTTGGCTGATTCCATTTTACATTCGGTTCAGAATAAACATCGGGATGGAAAAACCAAGTTACATTTTCTACATTTTCTTCTCGGAAAATATCCACGATGTGCCGATAGGCATCCACAAATCTTTCTGGACCATCTGCCTTATCAGGACTTCCATATTTTGTTTTCACACCACCGCCATTTACCGCTCCGCTCCAAGGGAACCAATTTCCATTCATTTCTAAGCCATAGTCCATTAAAATCATACTACCGTAGTCTTTAACATCTTTAGCATATTGATGTAGCTCTTCATCAAAATTTCCATCAATTATTTTCTGAAAAGAATATGTTTTGTCATAAGCTGTATCTAAAATTTTTCGAGGCATCATTCGCACAAAAGGAATTGTTCCAGCCTTAGAAATTACTTCAACTTTTTCTCTAGGGAATTTTACTCCATCACGCCCCCAATTATTGGAAAAATAAGCCCACTTAATTGGCTTACCTGCTAATTTATTAAACTTTTCTATAGTTGCTGCTTTAACATTATCTTCTGGACCACCAAAGTCGGGGAAAGCTCCAAAGTAAATTTTATCCCCCTCCGGAGGTAATAAAGTTAATTCCTCGTCATTCTCAGAAAGGTATTTATCAATTGGTTCTCCGTTAAAAAATATTTCCACATTTTCAAAACCTTCAAACTGTTCCATAGTTTTTACCAACTGCACAGTTATCCTCGGGCTATCACACATTCCGCCTCCTAAGCCTTCGCCAGTCAATTCAATTCTTTTTTTCCCATTCTTTCCATTAACAATTTTACCAACTAAAGGTGTTTCCGTGTTTGCAAAGACATTATACAACTCGTTGTCTTCGTCAATATAACTCAATAATTTATTTAATGTCTCCTGCGGAGTTAAATTTTCTCCCACAACTACTGGCAATAATTTATCATCACAACCAAACACCTCTCCATCTACTGTCTTAATCAATTCCGTTCCATCCATTACAGTCAGAAATATCTCCGTTTGTTTTTTATTACCGTCATTTTTATCCCTTTTTTGTGCTTGCCAATTTTTTTCAAAAATATTTTCACCAGTACTCGAATCACTAAAAACCGCTCCAAAAAAATAAACTCCCACCAAACCAAAAATTACCACCGCCCCAGCCACCAAGCTATAAATTACACCTTTTTTCATTTTTTTATTTTAAAATGTTACTTTCTTTTATGGCTCTATTATAACATTTAATACTCCAAAAACAAAGAACAGCAAAACTCAACTTAGCTATTATCTTTTTTGGCCAACAGCTAAGTTGAGCTTTGCTGTTGGTTAAAATAAAATTAAAGGGCAGAACTTGCATTACACAATTTCTACCCTTTCTCGCTCTTACGAGAGTTGAATTTTACTCGTAGGTATTTATCTTTAACAACGAAAACCACCCCACTCAACTTCCTCTACAGAAACTTCTCCACAAACAAGCTAGATAATAATCAACATAGTTGTTTAATTTTCAGCACAAATAAATCTGTTTCGACAGGCTGAAAACCAAATTCTTGATACATTCTTCTTGCCTCAGTTCTTTCTTCTTTACTCGTAAGAAAAAGTTCTTTAAGCCCTATTCTGTTAGCCTCTTTTCGAAGCTTTTGTAGAAGTCTTGTGCCAATTCCTTGCTGCCTAAAGTCTTTATGCGTTACAAAATCTTCAATATATCCAACATGTTTACCTTTTGATGGTGAAAATTTCAAGACTAAAGCTCCAAATGCAAGAATCTCATTTTTATCTGTGGCACCCACAAACGAAAAACATTGCTCCTGGTAAGCAATTGCAGCAACATAACATCGTTTGTGTTTTCTTTCTGTCAGTTGATTGAACAATTCTAAAATATTCTCTTCTGAATCATTTGACTTAAGTTGCCTAATTTTTATATCAGTCATGCAAACACCTCGTTTGTTAATGATTTATGATTATAACTTTTAAAAAAACTCCCTCATAAATAAAGTATGGCACTTTTTTGTAAAAAAATCAAGAAAAATTTACTTTTCACCTTTATACTTGTATAATTATATTATCGATTCATAATAACAGTTTTATGCAAATAAATATCGAACCAAGCTGGCGAAAAATTTTAGAACCTTACTTTAAAAGCGATGATTGGAAAAATTTAGCTAATTTTGTGCGTCAAGAGTATTTAACTAAAACAATTTATCCCCATCCAAAAAATATTTTTAATGCTTTCAATTCTACGCCGTTTAATAAAGTAAAAGTGGTAATAATCGGTCAGGACCCTTATCACAATCCCGGGCAAGCTCACGGACTTTGTTTTTCCGTGCCAGATGGAGTCACTCCGCCACCATCTTTAAAAAATATTTATAAAGAGATAGAAAATGATTTAAGAATAAAAAAAGATTTCACCAAAGGCACTTTAACAAACTGGAGTAAACAAGGAATATTTTTAATCAACGCCGTCTTAACCGTTCAAAAAAATCAAGCTGGCTCTCATGCTAAAAAAGGCTGGGAAGAATTTACCGACGAAGTTATTAAGCAACTTTCAAGTAAGAAAGAAAATTTGGTATTTCTACTTTGGGGGAATTATGCTAAACAAAAAGGTCTACTCATTGACCACAATAAACATTTAATTTTAGAATCAGCCCACCCTTCACCCTTCTCAGCCTACAACGGATTTTTTGATTGCAAACATTTCTCTCAAACAAATATTTACCTGAAGCAGAACAATCTACTTGAAATACAATGGTAAAAAAATAAAGAAAAATGAAGAAGCCTTGCTTCTTCATTTTTTATATTCTAATCAAGTTCTTTAAAATCAATTTCTTTAACTGATAAACCGTGCTTTTCAATAAAATATTTTGAATTTTGTTTAGCATATTTCTTGTATTTTTTAACACCACCTATATCATGTACTATATTTTTAATTTCACTTCTGCTACAAGGAGCATAACTCTTAATATCCTCAGAAATATATCTACTAAAACTTGAAACAATAATACTTTTATCCTTATTTATTTTATGATGCTTGTAATTTAAATTAACATACACTGACAAAAATTGTAATGCATAATTGCTGTTCAATTTTTTCGCTTTAAATTTGCCTTGATACAAAGAGCCTGCTCTTTCATATTTTTTATTATTTAACTTTTTAAAAAATTAATATCTTAATTCATACCATCAACTCCACTACTTCCCCATCCGATTATAAAGAAATGATAGAATCCTAGCTGTTACCTTATATGATTATAAGGTAACAAAAACTTTTTTTACTTTATCTTTTATTCTTGTCAGAAATTTCCAAGGCTTTTTGTATCATAGCAACATTATCCACACTATTATAAAATTTGATTTCATCCACTTTTTCAATATCAACCCATTCAAAACCACTAATGTAATTCGTTTCTGTCTTGTCTATATTTTTAATATTCGGTTCACCGCTGAATCCATCAACAACGTAATACATTAAAATAGAATGTAAAATTTTATCTTTCTTTGACAGATAAAAATCGTCTTCACAATTCACCAGTCCTGCTACTTTTATTTTTACGCCGACCTCTTCATAAACCTCTCTTTTCAAGGCTTCTAAAATTCTCTCCCCTTTTTCAATTCCTCCACCGGGATAATCATAGCCATCCCATTGTTTAGAAAGTAAAATTTTAGTTTTATCTTCGTTAAAAATAATACCATAAACAGACGGACGAAATTTCAATTTCTCCACCTCAATTTCTTGTTTATTATTATCTTTATCTCTATAAATTACCTTTTTCATAATTTTTAAATAAAATTTTTAACTGTTACCTTATATGATTATATGATAACACACCTATGCAATTATTTTAAAATTTAATTATCCTTTCACTTCCCTATATAATTGCGTGATTGAAGCCAATATGAAAGCATATCAATTATCTACAAACCTTTTCTGAAACGTCAATCTTTTCTATAATAAATTATACTAATTATATAATACACCACAAAAATAAACAAAAATACACCCACAAATAGATAGGCTTTCCCGATAGAAAGTTTGTCTGAAGTAAAACCGAAAAATAATGCCATCGGAATATAGATTAAACTTCTTAACAAGCTAACGAAAGATTCTCCTGTAGCTCTTTGACTAGAAGAAAGCTCCTTGTGTAATTTTCCCAATAGCAGTGGTTCTATTACATAGAAAGTTAATCCTGGTAAAAATGCAAATAAAATACCCCAAAATGAATTCAATAGTCCTATAAATAAAAAACCAAACATTGAAACAATTATCAATATCAGATAAACGTATTTTTGTTTATACTTTTTTAATTTATAAGACCATCGACCAGCAAAAGCTTCCGTTATTCCAGCAAAAGCAGAAATAAATCCCATCCAAACAAGAGCCAACCCGATATCAAAAAAATACAATTGCACATATTCATCTACCAATCCCATAACCACCCCTAAAACAACCATAATAGTAATAATGTTCCATAAAAGTTTATGCTTCCATAAATATTTACCTGTTGATTTGATATGTTGCCAATAATTGATTTCCCCAGTCGTTCGATGAAATTTTGGCTCTTTAAATGTTAAAGCAACAATTAATCCTATCAATAAAATAGGAAGTGTAAACCAAAATGTATAAATCAAACCTAAATATTGAGAAATAATACCACCAACAATTCCCGCCAATGCCCCTGTAATCGCACTATAAAAACGAACCTTCCCCAATATTTTTTCGTATTGTTTTTCCAGACTATATTGCTTTAGAGAGTCATATAAGAAAGCATTTCCTGTTCCAGAAATTAAAACTGTCTGCATAGAACCGCACACTGCTCCTAGAATGAATACAAAAACATCCCCAGCAAAAATCCAAACAGCTGTATTGGCTATAAAAAATAACATATTAAAAATTAAAACATATTTTCTGCTCCAACGATCAGCGATTGCCCCTGATGGAACCTCTAACAATAACACGACTACCATATACACAATTTCCACCCAAACAATTTCACTAACAGCTAATCCTCGCAATTCCATAAAAATCTTATCAATTGCATAGAAAAAAACAGCAGAAGAAAGGCTACTAAATAAATAATACTTAAATATATTATTGTTGAATCTTTTCATTTTGATTATTTATTAACATTCACTTTAGACTTTCGACTTTCGACTAATCCTTACCCACTTTTTATTTTTTAATTCTGGTGGGAGGAATGTCTGTTGATTGTTTTCTATCTTTGTTGCTTTGGGCGTATATTTATAATTTTTTCCATAGCCAAGCTCGCCCATTAATTTTGTAGGCGCGTTTCTAATATGCAGTGGTACTGGTAAATTTCCTGTCTCCTCAATATCTTGCATAATATTTTCATAGGCTTCATATAAAGCAATTGATTTTTTACTCTTAGCCATATAAACTGCCGCCTGAGCCAAATTCACTCCACACTCGGGCATCCCAATAAAACGGCAAGCATCATAAGCAGCCGTCGCCTGCGGTAAAGCCAAACTATTAGCCAGCCCAACATCCTCACTAGCAAAACGAATTATTCTCCGTGCAATAAATAAAGGGTCTTCACCTCCAGCCAGCATTCTATTCATCCAGTACAAAGTAGCATCTACATCACCACCACGCATTGATTTATGAAAAGCACTTATAATATTATAGTGCTCATCACCAGCTCGGTCATAAAGTAAATTGGATTTCTGAATAGCCTGCTCAATATCTTTCTTAGCTATATTTAAAAAACCCCCAAAATTCTCATTCTTCGAATTTTGACCCCCTTTACGCAGGGGGTGACTACTTTTTCGCTCACTATCAGCGAACTCTTTTGCCAACTCCAATGTATTTAACATTGTCCTTGCGTCACCGTTACTAAGATTAACTAAATATTTTCTTTCTTTTTTAGCCACTCTTAATTTCCTCTTCCCCATCTCTAAATTCATTTCCCTCAAAGCCCTTTTTAAAATAGCCAACAGATTCTCCTCGGATAAATTTTCCAAAACAAACGTTCGGCAACGAGATAAAAGCGCGTTATTAACTTTAAAGCTAGGATTTTCTGTAGTAGCTCCAATTAAAATTATTGTACCATTTTCCACACTAGGCAAAAAAGCATCCTGTTGAGATTTGTTAAATCTATGAATCTCATCTATAAATAAAATTGTTTTTTCTCCTAATCTTTTATCTTTATCAGCTCGCTCCACCACTTCTCGAATATCTTTGACGCCAGCATTAATAGCACTCAATTGAATAAAATTAGCCGCTGTTTCATTAGCAATAATTCTAGCTAAAGTAGTTTTACCAGTTCCCGGTGGACCCCAAAAAAGCAACGATGGTATTTTATCGCCCTCAATTAAATTCTTTAAAATTTTTCCTTCGCCGACTAAATGTCCCTGTCCCTGAAATTCTTTCAAACTCCTCGGTCTCATTCGATCAGCAAGCGGTGATTGACTTGTCATAAATTATTTTTCAATTGATTCTTTCGGGTTCTCTATCGCTTCTTCTTTTGTCTCCTTTTTATTAACTACTTTTCTATCTTCCTCTTTTTTATTCTTTTTATCTCCTGGGCGTTTCTTGAAGAAATAATAAATAATTGCTACCGGCACACCGAATAGAAGAATCAAAATCAACCACATAACTAAATCATTCTCTTTTTCATTTTTGGCAATGGTTATAATCATCATTACCCAAAATATTAAACAGAATAAAATAATGACTATAGACAGAACTGTGATGCCAACTCCAAATATTACTGGAAGGGCTATTGCCCAGCCTGAAACATCTCCAGAGTTTTCAAATGTGCTATCTGCACCTCCTGCTAAAGCATAATTAGCCAATGTCATCATAGCTAACGCTAAAATACTCGTAATTTTTCTTTTCATAGTTTTATTTTTATTATTAATTATTTACAATTATACATCTCGTAAAGAATTATCCCGGTACTAACGGCAACATTTAATGATTCCATCTCTGGACTGCTTTTGATATTAATACTCTCATCGGCTAAATTTTTGACTTCATCACTAGCACCATGACTTTCGCTTCCTAGCACCACGCAAAATTTATCCACACCCCGAAAAGCTTTCCCGACTTCAACACCTCCTTCTACGTCAGTCACAAAAATTTTCATTTTACTTTTAACTTCGCTTAGAACTGCTCTGTTTTTATCAAAAACAACATTGGTTTTAAAGATAGCATCCTTAGCCGATTGAATTACTTTTGAATTATGCAATTCTACACAGCCTTCATCAAGAATAATTTCACTAATGTCAAAAGCTACTGCACTTCTCAAAATTGTTCCTAAATTACCTGGATCTTTAATTTCATTTAAGTATAAAATTCTTTGTGTATAATTTAATTTTTGCTTTTTACCCTTACTATATATTGCAGCTATACCTGCGGGAGTTTCTAATTCAGAAAAAGATTCATTGACCTCATCACTGATAATAAAAATATTATAATTCGCAATGTTTCCTAATAAAAATTTTACCTTTTCAGATTCACTATCTAGTAATTCTTGTGTTATAAACAAAGCCTCTGGTTGGCGCCCGCCCTTCACGGCATCATTGATAATAGCTAAATTTTCAACCAAAAATTTACCAAACTTATTTCGATATTTTTTACTACTTAATTTTCTAAGTAATTTAATTTTCTTAT
>Ga0256845_1002815_pt1 | contig 12240 bp, 11 predicted proteins | sample RiftiametaG_FD_189101 | JGI IMG/M metagenome (GOLD analysis project Ga0256845, IMG submission 189101) | Tube worm associated microbial communities from hydrothermal vent at the East Pacific Rise, Pacific Ocean - Riftia | ecosystem: Host-associated > Annelida > Integument > Unclassified ... | reverse complement strand
GGATTCTCTGGTGGCAATATTTTCCATTTGATACGGGTCTTTTATGTTGTCGTACAGCCTTCTCTCCGGGGGTTTGTTTTTGAAGGTTTGCACTACCAGTGTGTGTCGCTGAGTTCGGACTCCGCGGCGACCCGTTTCGGGACTGTCCGGGGGCGACCAGATATAGAGTTGCGATGTTGGGCGCACACCGCCTCCAGTGGTCAGTGCTTCCGCGTGACTTACGCCCTGCACGGTTCCGGGAATATCGTTTTTGAATCCCATCAGGTCGAGCAATGTGGGGTAGATGTCGGGGGTGGAGAGCATAAGGTCATTGTGTCCGGTCTTTATTCTGCCGGGGTGTCTTATCATAAACGGAACCCGCATCGACTCCTCCCAGGCGACGTTTTTGGATATGCTGTTGTGAATGCCAAGACAGTTGCCATGGTCTGAGGTAAACACAACAATTGTTTCTTCGCGCAGACCGAGTTCATCCACTGTCTTGAGTATGCGTCCAAACTGTTTATCCACACCAGAGATCATGGCGTAGTAATGGCGGATATTTTTCCGGTAGTAGCGTCCCATTTTTGTGTCGGCTCCGAGGATGCTTGGCTTGTTAATGATTTCGCTGTCAGGGATGTCTTTGTATGGTTTAAGGTATTCTGGCGGGTGTGCGGCGTAGGGCATATGCGGTGGATTCATCGACACAACCAGCGCAAACGGATTGTCTTTCACTCGATATTTCCCGTTCTCATTTCTAAGATATTTGATCGTTAAATCAGTTTCATGCTCCGGTCCCCACTGATTGACATAGCGGAAATCTTCTCGCTTTGCACTGGTTGACCAGTACATCGGGCGCATGTGGTAATCGTATGTCCCGTAAGAATGCCAGAAATCGAAACCGTGCCGCCTGTCGGGCGTGCACCATTCATTCCACTTCACGCTTCCCCGGTTGTTGGAGCAATCTATGTAGGGCGAGCGGGGTGCATCGAGATGCCATTTACCGATATATCCGAGCGAGTAACCCTTCTCTTTAAGTACATCTGACCAGCAACGATCTTGCGCCTGAAGCTCGCAACCGTATGGTTCGCTATTCGAGTTGCAGTTATCCCAAACCTTGTTACCAGCCGGCCATTTGCCGGTCATCAGCATTGCACGGTAGGGACTGCACACCGGGTAGTTGCTCGCCGCCTGCGTTAAGGTTGCCGATTCCGTTGAGAAGTTGTCCAGAACGGGCGTGATTACCGGTTCCAAATCGAGAAAACCAAGTGCCTGTCCCCGCATCTGGTCGCAGAGTACAAACAGCAGATTTGGAGATTTCCCGCGCTGCCTGTATTCTCTGGCGGTTGTTTGCGAGACAGCAAGTGTTGCCCCGCTGGCAAGTGAACCAATAAATTGACGTCTATTAATCTTCATGGCGCATGATATTCACATAAATATATGAACAGCTCCAGAAGATTGCTTTTGTTTTTTTGAGATTGGTATTTCGCGGGAATAGGGTATATATGAGCGTAGTTATGGTTATGTGTTTGGGTGCAGGGAAAGGATTGCTGAAGTGATAAAGAGAACAAATAAACGGGGGATTTCTATTTTAACAATCGGGCATGGCATGTTACCTGTCTTCGCGTTATGTATGCTATTTGGGGTGGGGGCATTTTTGCTTTGCGGGTGTAGCGGTGATCGTAACGCACAGAAAACGAAATTTATCACTATCGGGACGGGAGGAATCACGGGGGTATACTATCCGACTGGCGGTGCTATTGCGCAAATGATCAATAATAAGTATGCTGAGTATGGATTGCGTTGCACAGTAGAATCGACAGGCGGATCCGTTTTTAATGTGAACGCGGTGATGGCCACTGATCTGGACTTTGGGATTGTGCAGTCCGACCGCCAGTATCAGGCTGTTAACGGGCTGGCGGAGTGGGCGGAGAGAGGGGCGCAGACAAAACTGATGGCTGTGTTCTCGATTCATCCCGAGGCGGTGACGCTTGTGGCGGCGGTTGACACGAATATTAAGGAGATCTCAGATTTACGCGGCAAACGCATCAACATTGGCAATCCCGGTTCCGGTCAGCGTCAGAACTCCATCGATGTTCTTGCCGCCGCAGGTATCGACAGCGAAAAAGATCTGATGGCCGAGCAAGTGAAAGCATCAGAGGCTCCTGGTCTCCTTCAGGATGGTCGCATTGATGCCTTTTTCTACACAGTTGGTCATCCAAGCGGAGCCATAAAAGAGGCGACAAACGGACGGCGCAAGGTGCGGTTTATTCCCGTCACGGAGGTGGATGAGCTGATTGCGCAAAAGCCGTATTACGCAAAGACGACGATCTCCCGAAGCCTCTATCCTAATTCCGTCAATGACGACGACGTGCCAACGGTTGGCGTGAAGGCAACGCTGGTGACATCGGCCGATGTGCCAGATGAAATTGTGTATGCGATAACAAAAGAGGTTTTTGATAATTTGGATGAATTCAAGACACTGCATCCAGCGTATACGGAGTTGACGCGGGAGTCGATGCTGGAGGGGCTGAGTGCTCCGCTCCATCCTGGCGCGATCAAATACTATCGAGAGGCGGGATTGCTTAAATCCGGCGAGTGAAGCTGAGGCGAAAGCCTGAATCGCAGATACCGTTTCCCGGTGAGTTATGAAGTTAAATGTGAAAAAATATACGATAGCGTTCGTGGCCGTTTCATGGTCGCTGTTTCAGTTGTCGATTGCGAGCTGGTTGATTCTAGATTCAATCTATATACGCAGCATTCATCTCGCCTTCGCGCTGTTTATCGCATTCCTGGCAACATCCGAGATAAAGTCTATACGTGGCACGCGAAAAGAACGTTTCGGCGGGATCGGTTCCCGAATATTTCAATTCTGTCTGGCCAGTGCCGCTGCGGGCGCGGCGTTGTATATCGCGCTGGATTACGCGGGAATCGCGGCGCGTTGCGGTGTGCCAATAGGACGCGATATTGTGATCGGAGTTCTGCTTATTCTTCTGCTTTTTGAGGCATGCCGCCGCTGGACTGGTCCGGCGTTGCCAATAATTGCCGGACTTTTCTGCATATACTCATTTCTGGGACCGCATATGCCCGCAATCATCGCTTTCCGAGGTGTGTCGCTTGATAGATTTATCGGACAGATGACAATGTCAACCGAGGGCGTATACGGTGTGCCACTGAGGGTTTCCGCATCGGTGGTATTTCTGTTTGTGCTGTTTGGCGCAATGCTGAAGACCGCCGGTGGTGGTGAGTTCTTCACGAATATGGCACTGAGTATGCTTGGGCGCTATCGTGGCGGTCCTGCCAAGGCGGCTGTTCTCAGTAGCGGTCTGACAGGGATGGTTTCCGGGTCAAGCATTGCCAATGTTGTCACTACGGGCACATTCACCATTCCGCTGATGGAAAAGGTGGGCTATCCGAGGATAAAGGCGGCGGCGATTGAAGTCGCCGCCAGTACCGACGGTCAATTGGCTCCGCCAATAATGGGCGCGGCGGCGTTCATTATCGCAGAGTACGTCAATGTGCCCTACATTGCAGTTGTCAAGGCGGCGGCAATTCCCGCTTTTGCCGCTTATGTCACGCTTTTCTATATTGCGCACCTTGAAGCCTGCAAGCTGGGTCTGGAGGGAATGAAAAAGGAAGACACGCCGTGTTGGCAAACCGTTTTCACTCAAGGCTGGTATTTTCTCGTGCCACTTGTCTTTCTGATCTATCAGCTCATAATATTGAGGAAAACTCCCGAAACAGCAGCATTTCACGCAGTTGCGGTGATGACCCTGATCATGGTTGTGCAACGTCCAGTGATGGCTTTTCGTCGGCGTGAGCCACTGAGACCGGCATTAAAAAGAGGGTTTCTGGATGTGTTCGATTCTCTAGTGAGCGGGGCACGCGCCATGGTTCCTGTGGCACTTGCCACCGCCGGGGCGGGAATTATTGTGGGAGTGGTCTCAATGGGACTTGGTGGACTTATAACGCAGATCATCCACACACTTTCGGGCGGGCATATAATGACGATGCTCATTTTGACAGCCTTGGCAAGCATGGTGATCGGCATGGGGCTACCAACCACGGCGACCTACATCACAATGGCCTCGCTGACCGCACCGGTGATAGTGGCAGTGGCAGGCGCGGAGAATTTCGCTGTGCCACTGATGGCCGCCCATCTTTTCTGTTTCTATTTCGGAATTCTGGCGGATGACACTCCGCCCGTGGGTCTGGCTGCGTATGCCGCTGCGGCAATCGCGAAATCGCCTCCGATCGCGACGGGCGTGCAAGGGTTTATGTATGATCTACGCACCGCTATTCTGCCTTTCGCATTCATCTTCAACACCGACCTGATCCTTCACAATATAGATAACCTGTGGCAGGGACTACTCATCTTTGTTATGACTTGCGCGGGAACAGCCGCACTCGCCTCGGCAACTTTGGGCTGGTTTGCCACCAAAAATAGAATATTCGATATATTTGCACTGCTCATCGCGTCATTTCTCCTTCTTCTGCCCGGTATTGTCGCCCCCTGGATTGGCATTCCGCACTCCCTGCGCTACTGGGTATATCCGCTCGGCCTGATTTTACTGGTCGGTCTACACATAATTCAAAAACGACGGGTGAGATTTTCGACGTTGACATGATCGCTGTTTTCGGCTATTTTAATACTTTGTAATACCGAGATCGGGGCGACAAATGACTAAACCAAAAGATGAGATTATCAGTTTTAAAGTGGATAAGACACTGGCGCGGGTTTTACGGGCTATTCCGAACCGCTCAAAATTTTTAAGAAAGGCCGTTGCCACGGCACTGAAGAACACCTGCCCCCTTTGCAGAGGAATAGGAACGCTCACTCCTGAGCAACTAGAGCATTGGACAGTATTTTCTGAGAGGCATTTTGTTCAAGAGTGTGAAGATTGTCAGGCGGCGTATATTGTATGTGGCAACGAGGACAAAAAAAGGGAGGTGCATTCGCCATGAAGACTGTAATTGCAATTTTTCTCACAATTCTGTCTTTAGCCACAAATTCAATTGCTGCGGGCGTGGAAAAGCTGAGCGTTTTTGCGGGCATACCCCCGCAGCGTCTCTTTATTGAACGTATTGGCGGGGAAAAGGTGGATGTTCATATCATGCTTCCGCCCGGTCAGAGTCCGGCGACTTATGCACCGTCAAAACGCGAATTGGCACGGCTTTCAGGGGCACGGGTGTACTTTCGCATCGGTGTGCCTTTTGAAAATGCGCTTTTGACGAAGATTGCGAAGATGGGGATCACCCTCAAAATCGTTGACACTCGTGTGGGAATAGAGATGAGGTCGCTCAATACGCATCACCACAATCAACGTGATCACGGCAAAATAGGGACAGACCCACATATCTGGCTCGATCCTAAACTGGTTAAAATTCAGGCGCGGACAATATGCGTGGCTTTATCGAGAGAGGATCCCGATAATGCGCGGTTTTTCGCAGAGAACCTCGATGTGTTTCTGAAGGAGCTTGATGATCTCGATGCGAATCTACGTGCAGAACTCACACCGTTGAAGGGGGAGACACTGTTTGTTTTTCATCCAGCTTTCGGCTATTTCGCCGATGCTTACGGACTTCGACAGGTTGCGGTGGAGATTGGCGGACACACGCCATCAGCGCGACAACTTGCGCGTCTGATAGAAAAAGCACGTGCGGAGAAGGCGGGGGCGATATTTGTTCAACCCCGATTTTCGACCAAGAGTGCCAAGACCGTTGCAGACGCAATCGGATGCGCAGTTGTTCCCATCGATCCAATGGCGGATAATTACATCGATAATATGAAAAACATTGCCAGCAAGATCGGTGCTGCATCGAGAAGCAGGAGGGGTGAATAAGGGTGCAAACACAGATAACATTCAAAGATGTCACATTTGCTTATAACAATACTCCTATTCTGGAAAATGTGAACTTAGATCTACGGGAACACACGTTTATTGGGGTTGTCGGTCCCAACGGGGGCGGGAAAACAACAATGCTGAAGCTTATCCTCGGTCTTCTCAAACCGCAGTTCGGCAGGATTGAGGTTTTTGGACACCCGCCCTCGGCGGTATGCGGAAAGATTGGCTATGTTCCGCAGTCCACTCAATTTGATTCGCAATTTCCAGTGACGGTTTTGGATGTGGTACTCATGGGACGTGCGGGAAAAGCGTGCGTTGGACGCTACTCCTCCAGCGATATTGAAAGTGCGGATGTCGCACTGGGCGAGGCGGAGATGTCTGCATTTCGAAATCGTGGATTTTTTGAGCTTTCCGGCGGTCAGCGTCAGCGTGTTCTCATTGCGCGTGCACTTGCCGCAGATGCCGAGTTATTGCTTATGGACGAGCCTACCGCCCACATTGATCAGGTGGCAGAAAAGAATTTCTACGACATTTTGAAACGACTTCAGTCACGCCTCTCCATTCTGCTTGTCTCTCACGATGTAGGATTTATCTCCAGTTTTGTGAGCGGAGTGCTCTGCGTGAACAGGAAAGTGGCGTTTCATCCGGTCAGCGAGTTAAGCGGAGCAGTTATGTCCGAGATGTATGGCGGTAATGTTGCGATGATCCGTCATGATCACGATTGTATTCGGGAGGAATGCACGCATGATTGAGTTTTTCGCAGATGTCCTCTCTTTCCGGTTTCTGCAGTACGCATTGCTGGCCGGTCTTCTCGCGTCGATATCCGGTGGCATAGTTGGTTCTTATGTCACGGTGCGGCGCATCACTTACATGGCAGGTGCCATAGCCCATTGCACCCTGGGTGGCATGGGCGCGGCACGCTATTTCCAGAGTATGTACGGTCTGGAATGGTGTACGCCTCTGCTGGGGGCGACAATATCCGCATTACTGGCGGCGTTTATCATCGCTACGGTCACCCGTTCCGGGCAACAGCGCATGGACACGGTACTGGGCGCAGTCTGGGCACTCGGTATGGCGACAGGTCTCTTTTTCATCAGCAAAACTCCCGGCTACAGCGAAAATCTGATGAGCTATCTCTTCGGCGACATTCTGATGGTGACTGGTAGTGATCTTTGGCTTATGGGCTTGCTGGACATAGCGGTTTTGGCGGGGGTTTTTCTGTTTTACAACAAGATACTGCTAGTCTGTTTTGACAGTGAGTTTGCAAGCCTGCGCGGTATAAAAAGCAACCGCTACCAAATGGTTATGCTTTGCGTGACAGCGTTGACAGTGGTTTTGCTTGTGCAGGTGGTTGGAATTGTGCTGGTTATTGCACTGCTGACGTTGCCTGCCGCCACCGCTGCGCACCACAGCAGGCGGCTGTGGCAGATGATGGTCATAAGTGTTGCGCTTTCGATCTTCTGCACGATCGGTGGCATCGCCCTCAGCTATAAACCCGATCTTCCCGCCGGCGCAACCATCATCGCCTTGGCCGGAGTGGTATATATACTGTCACTTCTCAGTCAATCACTGTTACGTTCTGTATCAAAAAACAAAAATCCACGAGCGGGAAAATGAGCGGCGGTTGTCATCATAACGTCAAGAAAAGGTCGAAGTTCCAAAAGATTGGCGGATTGGCAACTGCAATTTTTGTGATTACTGCCATAGCCGCGCTTTTTCGCGGCATGAATGTACCAGATCAAAATCTTCTTCCGCAAATCGCAATCAATTTCACCGCCATTGTCTTTGAGGCGATGCCATTTATGCTTATTGGTTCTGTCTTCGGGGGGTTAATCGAAGTCTATGTGCCACGCGAATGGCTGGCATCCTTTCTGGCACGCGGGCAGAAACGGGTGGTGTTCGCGGCGGCGGCGATGGGGTTTCTTTTCCCAGTTTGCGAGTGCGCTGTTGTGCCAGTTGTGCGGCGGCTTGTAAAAAAGGGTGTTCCCGCACCGGCGGCAATCGCATATCTGCTGGCAGCTCCGATTGTGAACCCCATCGTCATTGCATCTACCTTTGTGGCATACAACCGCGACTGGCGCATGCCAGCGTTGCGCCTTGTTCTGGGCTATGTTGTTGCGGTGATAACAGGCCTCATAATTGGACGCTTTACAAAAGAGAAAGATATTTTACTGGATTCGATCCGACCGCAAGCGGATGCATGTTCTCTCGCGGACAGAAATGCCAGTGTTTTTCAAAAGATAACCGGCGTTTTTCAGCATGCCTGTGACGACTTTTTCGAGGTTGGACGTTATCTGATAATTGGTGCGTTCATCGCCGCGTTACTGCGAACGGTTGTCAGCATGGAGACGTTTCACTCCATCGCCAGTCAGCCATGGCTGGCGATTCTGGTTATGATGGTGATGGCGGTTGCGCTCAATCTCTGTAGCGAGGCCGATGCATTCATCGCCGCCTGTTTCCGCAACGTTTTGCCCGGCACATCGCAACTGGCGTTTCTGGTGCTGGGACCTATGCTGGATATCAAGCTGATACTCATGTACACAACCCTGTTCAAGAGGCGGGCGATCATCCTGCTGCCAATCCTGCTGTTTGTTCTGGTGTTCGCGTCAATATTTGGTGTGCATCTTCTGATTGGAGGGCGTTTTTATGCTGTCGTCCAGCCGTAAGACAATTGGCGTTCTCTATCGCCGATTATTCGTGATCGCCATTTGGGGATTCTCTCTGCTTTGGATGCTACGTAAAGAGGGAGGGGTTATGCGCCTGACCGCACTCCTGCATCCAAGCTTTTGGTGGCTGATAGTGTGCGGTGGCGTGATAATGGCGATGTTTGCCGTTGTGACACTGCTGCAAGAGAAGAGTGTACGCGACAACACCTCGACCCACCACCATCCACCATCCGCGCTGGGTGTGTTCGAGATTGGCTTGATACTATTGCCATTGCTCTATCTTCCGCTTGCGCTCGACAGTCAGCTCGGAACCGGAGCCTACCGCAACCGTTCACTGCGAGCTTCGGGGATCATCCTCCCGAAAACGCTTGACGAAAGACTGGATTTACTCTCCAGGAAAAACATCGCCGCATCGACAAACGCACCTGCCGAGGTGTTTATATACAAGATGATATCTTCGCTCGAAGATTACTATGGCAAACGTGTGAGCACAACAGGGATGTTCTACCGCAATGGGGCCACGCCTGCTGACGGATTCATCTGTTTCCGTTTTCTCATCACCTGTTGCGCCGCAGACGCCGCACCGTTCGGCATCCTCGTTAAAGCTGAAAACATTGACGGGCTGAAGATCAATGACTGGGTTCAGGTGCAGGGATTACTCGGCAGTATTGAGCTGGATGGGAAAACTCATCTGGCCATAATTGCAGAAGAGGTTAAAAAGGTGAAACGTCCAGGCTCTCCGTTTATGTATTGAGAACTCAAAGTTTTGTAGCGTGCGTTTTATAATTTGGCGTGTTCATGCGTGAAATGTGAGTTTGCAAGGATTTGAGGGCGTATTCTTATGCTTCATAGCATTGAACAACACTGTTTATATTGCCGTCCGCTCATAATATTAATTCAAGATCTCATAGCCACGAGATTGAAACTTGTCATAAAGTTAAAAAACCTCAAAATATTTTCTTGTGCGATATGTCATTAAACGCTACTGTGCGCGCCTAATATACCTTGAAATTTTTGTAAAGGTTTATTATTAGTGCTCGTACTGAAACGAGGAAGATTGTTTTTCAGGCCGTGTCCGCATTGGGCGCGGTCGTTGAACTCATGGAACAAAGGGTACAAACTATGAAGATAAAGAAAGCATTCGAATTTATGACAAAGGATGTGGTCACGGTCAAGCCGGAGACCCCCCTTGTTGAGGTCATGAACACATTGTTAGATAAGCACATCACGGGTTTACCGGTTGTTGATGATGCCGGCATGCTGATTGGCATTGTCAGTGAGATTGATCTGGTTAATCCGATGTCAAGCGGCAACGCCGACGACACGGTTGCTGGTGAGATTATGAGCACAAACCTCACAACCTTTGCCCCGGAGGCGACATGCGCGGAGATAGCGAATTGTCTGGCGGCAAACCGTATTCGCCGCGTTCCAATAGTCGATGGTGGCAAAGTCGTCGGCATTGTGAGCCGTCGCGATATTCTGCGGGAGATGCTTTCAACATATTACGATAATTAAGTCTACAATAAACATTAACACAAGGATAATAGTTATGAATGTCAAAAAGCTGGATACGGCCGCGTTCGGAGAGTGGGTTGACACCTGCACTGCAGCCGGTTGCGTATACGGAGTTCAGGCGAAGGGTGACCGTTATGTGTTCGAGGCGCTGGAGAAAGCCTCTGACCTGAGGTTGGACTACGATGTCACAATCCTGCCGCCCAAAAAATATCTTCAACCACAGAGGGAGACTTTGGTAACCTTCAGCAAGGAGAGTGGATTCAAGAGTGTTGTAAACGAGGAATCTTTCACTCTCTTTGGCATACACCCCTACGATATGATCGCTATTTCGCAGATGGATCAAATCTTCACAGAGGACAATCCCGATGTACACTACCTGACGCGCCGCGAAAACGCCACGCTGGTTGTCTGCGACATACAGAACACATCAGAGAATATTTTTGCCGGCGCAATGGGAACCGCGACGGTTGATGACGGTTTTGATATTCTGGTAACAAAGATCGGCAACGATTATCTGGTCGATGTACGCACCGAAAAGGGTGAAGTGCTGGCAAGCTCCATTGCGGATGCCCCCGATGCCAGTGAAGAGGCTCTCGCGCAGAGAGAAACCGTTCAGGAACAAAATCGGCGAGATGCCGTTAAGCACGAGCTTAAGCCGAACCTGGAAGAGCTTCCGAAACTTCTCGGCGAAGCCTATGAACACGCAGTGTGGGAAGAGAAAGCGGAACAGTGCCATTCATGCGGTTCGTGCAATCTCGTGTGCCCCACCTGCTACTGTTTTAACGTCTGCGACGAAGTCGATTGGAGTCTGAAAAACGTGCGCCGCGAGCGAGTATGGGATGGATGTATGCTCGCTGGGTTTGCGCTCACTGCTGGCGGACACAATTTCAGGCGCAATCGCGCCGACCGCTACCGTCACCGCTATCTGCGCAAAGGGAAATATATCCCGGAGAAGATAGGCGAAACGGGATGTGTCGGCTGTGGACGCTGTATAACCGCCTGTACTACCAAAATTGCCAACCCCGTTGAAATATTCAACAGAATTGCGGAGGATTCCAAATGAGCGACACCTGCACTTGCAACAATACAGACATATACCTTCCAGAGTCCGCGACACTGCTGAGAAAAGAGCAGATGACCGAACTGGAACAGTTCTATGAGTTCAAACTCGACTCCGGTAAGCCGCTGGGGCATATGCCCGGACAGTTTGTCGAAGTGTCGATGCCGGGAATAGGTGAAGCACCTATCTCTGTCTCCTCGTCACCGACAAGCGGTGACACCTTCGAGATGGTGGTGCGGAATGTCGGCAATGTCACCAATGCCATGCACAACCTTTCGGAGGGCGACAAGGTCGGAATCCGCGGACCATTTGGTACAGATTTCCCAGTGGACGGCGCGATGAAGGGCAAAGATTTGCTCTTTATATGTGGGGGCATAGGTCTGGTTCCCGTCCGTTCGGCAATTCAGTACGTTTTCAACAAGCGCGAAGATTACGGGCGTGTGGCGATTCTGTTTGGAGCCAAGGATCCATCCAACCGCCTCTTCACTGATGAACTGGCAATGTGGGCGAAAGAGAAAGACGTGACGTTGCTGGAGACCGTGGATCACCGCGATGAAAACTGGACGGGTATTGAGGGCGTTATCACCAAACTCATCCCGCTGGTGCAATTGGATGCAGAGAACACGGTGTCCGTCATTTGCGGACCTCCAATAATGTATAAATTTGTCATAACTGAGTTATTGGCCCATAAATTCGACCCCAACAGCATATTTTTGTCGCTTGAACGCAACATGAAGTGCGGGGTTGGCAAATGTGGACACTGCCAGATCAACAATCTGTACGTCTGCCAGGATGGACCAGTATTCAATTTCGCCGATGTAGAAGATATTGAGGAGGCAATATAATGTCTAAACCAAAAGTAGCCATATTTGATTTCGCATGCTGTGAAGGCTGTCAGTTGCAGATCGTCAACCTGGAGGAGGAGATACTTGATCTCATCTCGCTGGTCGAACCGGTAGAGTGGCGTGAGGCCATGTCCGAATCGAGCGAAGAGTATGACATCGCCTTTATCGAAGGCTCCATAACTCGCCCCGAAGATGAAGAACGCCTGAAAGAGATTCGCAAAAGGGCGGGAATGCTCGTTGCCCTCGGTGCCTGCGCCACAATCGGAGGGGTTAATAAAATAAAAAACAGTTTCAATATGGATGAAGTCAGAAGTTGTGTATATGGTGAGGAC
>Ga0256845_1002814_pt1 | contig 12240 bp, 12 predicted proteins | sample RiftiametaG_FD_189101 | JGI IMG/M metagenome (GOLD analysis project Ga0256845, IMG submission 189101) | Tube worm associated microbial communities from hydrothermal vent at the East Pacific Rise, Pacific Ocean - Riftia | ecosystem: Host-associated > Annelida > Integument > Unclassified ... | reverse complement strand
GCGAGCGCTTTCTTCGCGCTGCCGAGCAGGCCCTCAATGCCGAAGACTCCCAGCGACTGGCCGCCCAAGAGGTCGTCGACCGATTGATCGGCGAAGACGCGTAGCCGCTGGTCTCGGGCGGTTGGTCCCAAGCGGTTGGCCGCCCTCAGAGGCTCCACGAAAAACGCCGACGCTGCACAGCAGCGTCGGCGTTGTCATTGGTTCTGGCTCCGTTGCGATCCGCGGGCGGCCGCGGCAAGGGCTTGACCTTGCCACGGCGGTTTTCCGGGCTTAAAGCTTCTCTAGAGCGAAGTTGATGCTCTCGATGATCGTGAACTGGTTCGGCGGAACGTTGGCGAGCGCGTGGTCCGAAGGGGGGCTTTGCACGCCCTCGGAGTGCCAACGTACGACGCCATTTTCGTCGAGCAAGATGATCGCCGGCGGTGCCCGAAGATACTGGATGTACGAGGTGGCTCCTTCGAGACCGACCTCCTTGGCCGCGTTGTACTCGGTGGTATTGGGAAAGCGGTAGAGCGCGAGGGGAGGCAGCTCGTTGATGCCGTGGGTGGTCTGGAATTCGCGAAGTGCGGAGTCGTTCCAGGCCGCTTGCCGTTGGTTTGACGGGAACTGGATCTGCGTGAACATGATGTCGACGCCTCGGCCCTGGAGGTCCGCCTGCGCTTTTTGCAGCACCTGCATCATGTCGGCAGCCTGAGCCTGCTCCTCGCGGGTGCCGATGTCCCAAAAGACGATCAGGCGCTTTTTGCCGACCAGATCGCGGCCGCTGAGGATGCCGCCGTCGGCGTTGACCAGCATGATCGACGGAGCGACGTGGCCAAAGTGGGCGCGGCGGGCCCACTCGGGAGCACCGTCGAGATCGGCGGCGCCGACAGTCCAGAAGGGCGGCGCCTCCTTGAGCGGCGGCAGCTTGTCGCTTGGCGATGCGGTGATCTCGACCTCGATGGTCTCTTTGGTGTCCTTCTTGAGGACCTTGAGCGTGACCGGCTTGCCGGTGGCGATCTTGCTGTTGCGGGTGTCGGTGGAGGACGAGACCGCTTGGCCGTTGATCTCGAGGATTAGATCGCCCTTGGCCAGCTGGTCGCAACCCTTTGAGCAAATGCCCGACCTGTTGATGTAGGCGATGTAAACACCGCCAGCGGCGAGCTCGGCAGAGGTGACGGAGACGGTCGGTGCTGACGATGAGCCAGTGTCGCAACCGGACATCGACGCGGAGGCGCCGACGATCAAGGAGAGAAGGCTGAGTGCAGAAAGGAGACGTTTCATCCTGATACTCCTCAAGGCCGCGTGGTAACCGCAGCGATGCGCAGAGTAGGACGCTCGGCAGAGGAGCGTCAAACCCCCGGATAGGTAAGATCGAAGAAAGATAGCGCTAAAAGCGCACTCGGGCGCTGAGGACCAGCGACCAGAAGTTCGGTAAATCCTTCTTGAGGTCGGTACCAGCCTCAAGGGCGGCCTCTTCGAGCAGCAGCAGGGGCGCGACGAAGTCGAGGTCGGGGTGGCGGATCGAGGCCGCGAGCCACGCCGTGTGGTCGTAGGTGAACTCGGCGTTGAGGTTTAGACGGCGCAGCACGTAGTAGCCTAGGCCGACGCTGGCCGGCACGCTGACCCCGTGGAAGGAGAGGCGAAAGTCGCCGCCGAGGGTGTCGTAGGCGTTTCGCCAGAGTTGGTAGTGGGCCCCGAGGCCGATGTAGGCGGAGAGCCGCCCGCGGGGGATCACGTGCACCCGGATCGTCGGTCCGGCGTGCACGGCCGTGCTCTTGACTTCACCGACGGTGAGGGTGCTGAAGTCGATCGGTAGCGAGGGCACGCCCATCTCTTCGGAGATCTTGGCCGAGAGCACGGTGCCATTGATGCTGTAGAGGTCGAAGACGTTGCGCCCCGAGTAGGCCCGCGGACGCAACCGACCCCAGGCCCCCTCGAGGCCGAGATCGATAAAACCGAGGACGTTCACACCAAAGAATCCGCCGAGCGCGAGCCCGGGGGCGCTGTTGTGGTTGGCCTCGTCGCGACAATGCCGACCGAGACAGCCAAGGGCGCCGATCTTGCCCTCAATGATCATGCCGCGATGCTTGTAGGGCTTCTTTCGCTCGGACTTGCCATCGGCATCGTCATCGTCATCGCTGTCATCACCCCGTCGCTTTTTTCTTTTCGTCTTTTTCGTCTTTTCGTTTTTCCCGTCGCTCTTTTCATCAGATGACTTATCGGACATGTCCGATAAGTCGTCGCCGATTTGAGCAGGTGGTGTGGCCTCTGATGGCTCATCAGAGACCTGGGGTACCGGCTTAGGGGCGGGCGCTGGGGCAGACGTGAGCGGGGCAGGCTCAGGAGGCGAGACCGGTGGCGGGCGGCTCGGAGCAGGAGCTGCGGCCCCTGGTGGCGGGGCGACAGGAGGGGGAGCTGGCTCGGCGGGGGGCGGAGCGGACTCGGCGGGAGGTGGGGTGACAGGAGGAGGAGCGGCCTCGGGGGGCGGAGGAGCGGCCTCTGCGGGGGGCGGAGCGACCTCTGCTGAGGGCGGAGCGGACTCGGGAGGCGGAGCCGGCAAGCTTGGGGGGGCACCGGGAGGGGCTGGAACGTCACCGCTACGGGGTGGTGGCAGGGTCGGTGGTGCGGGAGCGTCGACACTGGGAGGAGCAGGGTTGACAGGCGGAGGCGCGACCGGTGAGGTCTCTGGGGGTCGCGGCTCCTGTTGCTTGGGCCGCTGGATGTCCGGTGCATCGGCGGAAGCGTTGGCAGCAGTGGCTGTCACAAGCAGCATCGCGGTGGCGAAGAGGGCGACGCTTGTTCGCTGTCGGGGCCGCTGCAAGATCGTCTGTGTATCCCGTCGATGCATCGTGAAGGTCTGCTTACGGTACTGCACCAGGGTCAGCTACGCCGCTCCCGACGGCAGGCTTTTTTGCCGGATGTGATCACTGCCGCGGCCGGCCGACGCGCTCTGCATCGACCGCGGGTGACTGTGGTGGCCGGTGCAAATCCGTGCGCTTCGCCAGGGCGCGCCGGGCTCGTGAGCGCTCGGTGGTATGGTGAGGTGTGGTCCAACAATCCCTTTATCGCGCGCTCCTGGGGCCTCTTGCGTTGATTTCGGCATTTGTCGCATGCGTGCATCGAGGCGGAGGCGCGGCCGATCCTTCGCACGATTCTTCGCACGATTCTTCGCTCGATCGAGGCGGGTCTGCGCAGGCGAGCCCTGCGCCTGTGATGCCCGGAGGCGGCCTCGAGGCCGCCTTAGCGGAGGCGGTACTCGGCGTCGATGCGCCCGCGCTGCGCGAGTTACTCCGTCGGCATTGGGCGTGGAATCTAGAGCATCACCCGCTCGAGGCGACGCGTCTTGGGGTCCACGCATTCGATGATCGCCTCGCTGCGCTCAGCCCCGAGACGATCCACCGCGAGGGTCGCGAACTCCGGGCTTTCCTGGCGGAGGCGGTTGCGATCGACAGCTCGGGTCTGGGTGAGCGTGATCGCGAAACCCTCGCGATCTTCGAGGCCGAGCTGCGGGCGCAGATCGGCGGCGAGATCTGTGAACTCCAGACATGGCGGCTTTCGTCGGCCTATAATCCCGTCGCGCAGTGGAACTACCTGCCCGATCTCCAGCCGGTGACGACACCCGAGGAGGGGCGTCGCTATGTGGCTCGAGTGCGGGCGATCCCGGCGTTGATTCGTGCCCAAAATGCTCTTCTGGCCGATGGCCTGGTGGCCCATCGGGTGACAACGCGGGAATCGGCCAGACGGGCCGCAGAGATGCTCAGCCGTCAGCTCGAGCAGCCCCTGGCGGAGTGGCCCCTGATGGCGCCGGCGAAGGTTTTGCATTCGGGTTGGACGGCGGCCCAAGAAAAAGTTTTTGCAGAGGAACTCGCAGTTGCGGTCGCCGAGATCCGGCCGGCAATGGCGGAACTCTCGCGTTTCATCGACGACACGGTCATGGATTGGGCGCGCAGTGACAGCGAGAGCGGTGTCGTCAACCTGCCCCGAGGTCTCGCCTGCTACCGATCGCAGGTCCAGCTCTACACCTCGCTCGATCGCTCCCCAAAGCAGATCCATGCCACCGGTCTCGCCGAGGTCGAGCGCGTCAATCAAGAGATGCGAGTGCTCGGCAAGAAGCTCTTTGGCAGCGACGACCTGGCCCAGATCTTGGCCCGCTTGCGCGATGATAAAAGCCTCTATTTTGACTCGGGGGAGGCCGTGCTGGCGGCTGCCGAGGCCGGTCTGGCTGCGGCCAAGGCCAGCATCCCAGAGTACTTTGGGACCTTGCCCAAGGCCGCCTGTGTGGTCCGCGAGATCCCCGACTACGAAGCCCCTTACACCTACATCGCCTACTACCGTCACCCTGCTCCCGACGGTACGAAGCCCGGCGAGTACTTCGTCAATACCTACCGCCCGGAGACCCGGCCTCGCTTTGAGGCCAGGGTGCTCGCGGTGCACGAGTCGATCCCCGGGCATCATCTCCAGCTCGCGATCTCCCAGGAGTTGACGGAGATGCCGGCCTTTCGCAAACACGCTTCGCAAAACGCCTTTGTCGAGGGATGGGCGCTTTACAGCGAGCAGCTCGCCGAGGAGATGGGGCTGTACGAGAGCGACCTCGATCGCATGGGCAAGCTCTCCTTCTCGGCGTGGAGAGCCAGCCGCCTGGTGGTCGATACGGGCATTCACGCCTTTGGTTGGAGCCGCAAGAAGAGCGAGCGTTACCTGATGGAGCACACGGCTCTCGCCGCCAACAACATCACCAACGAGGTCGATCGCTACATCAATTGGCCGGGCCAGGCGCTCGGTTACAAGCTCGGTGAGATCGAGATCCTTCGGCTGCGAGCACTCGCCCAGGCGGAGCTCGGTGACAGGTTTGATCTCAAGGCGTTTCACGATGCCATCCTCAGCGGCGGTCCGATGCCGCTGCCGATCTTAGAGCAGCGCTTGCGGCGAGAACTGGGCCTGCGAGCGACCAAGCAGTAGGCCCCGGCGCGTCCGCTGTGTTGGTCCACGGCGGCGAAGGACACGCTCGTTTCTGCTATCTTCGGGCCGCTTATGCCGGTCCGCGATTTCAGCTCGATTGAGGTCTATTGCGCCCGCACAACAGAGGGGTCGCGGCGAACGTCGTGGGCTTTTGCTTTTGCTTTTGCTTTTGGCTTATCGCTGGCGATGACGTTTGTGGCCTGCGCTCCCCGGGTTCAGCCGCGCTCGCGTCCGCCAAACGAGGCGATTCCGCGGACGACGGTGCCGGCTCTGGTTGGCGCAGAGCCCAGTATTCTCTCGGCCCAGCATCGAGATCCGACGCTCGCCGACCTCGAGGACGGGCGCACGATTGCGGCGATTGTCTATGTTGTGCTCTCGGTCGAGGTCGATCCGGCGACGCTCGATCCAGAGTTTTTTGTCGTCGCTCTCGACGATGGACGGCGGCGACGACCGGCCCGCGTACGACTGATCTCGGGCAGTGAGAGCGACGAAAATCGTACGTTTAGCCTGGCGATCGCTCGTCCCGAGGGCGCTACGCAGGTCCACCCCTTGGCGGTAACCATCACCGGTCCGGTCTTCGCGGAGGCGGGTGAGTCGCTCGCGGAGCTAGCCGCCGAGATCGACGTCATCGAGCGCCCTGCTCGCTTGGTCTTGGCCCTTCGCGAGGCTGGGCAGCCGGGGTCGTGTGCCGGAGCTGCGCAGGCGGTCCGCACTTTTTGGAGCGTGCCCATTGCCGGCGGCGATGCCCCCGATCTCGCGGCGATCTCGGTGACCTTGGATAATGGCTCGATCGTGCATCCGCAGGCCCTTGATGATCATCGCCTTGGCGTCGGTGCGCTCCAAGAGGACGACAACGTGGTCGAGTTTTGCGTCGCGGAGCAGAGCCCCGCCAGGCGGATCGCGGTCCCGGGCTCGCTCTTTCGCGATCATTTTGGGATCGCCAGCGCTGCGGGAGACTCCGCCATCCAGCGGGCCCCTTGAGTTCCTTTAGGCCCTTAGCTCCCGAAAAACCGGGAAGAAGAGGAAAGGGAACAAAAAGGAAAAAAAGGAAAAAGGAAAAATGACTCGTCGTCCGATTACGCGTTCGATCTCGTTGCCGATCACGCTTTCGTCGATTGCGGTCGCGCTGAGTGTGGCGCTGCTCATAGGCTGGACGCTCCTGGTGTTGAGGAGCCCCGCGCTCGCGCAGGACATCGTCGCCAATACCTTTTTGCTTGTGACCGGTGTGGGTTCGCTGGTGGTGATCATGACTGTGCTCGTGCTCTTCTCGGTGTTTTTGGTCCGCGAGATCCGGGAAGTTCGCCGTCAGACCTCTTTTATCGACTCGGTCACTCACGAACTTAAAAGCCCGTTGACGGCACTAAAGCTCTGTCTGGAGACCCTTGCGCGTCCGGGGTTGCCCGAGGCTAAGCGGGTGCATCTTCGGGGCATGATGCTCGATGATGTCGAGCGGCTGAGCGCCTTTATCGACCGCATCTTGACGGCCAATCGTTTGGGTCATGCGCCTGGGCCCCAGGAGATCGAGGAGGTTGTGCTCGCCGATATGGCCAGCGAAGCGGCGGGTATCGTCGGTCGCCGGGCGAAGATCGGCGACGGGGTTGTCAGCATCGAGATCGACAGTGATCTGACTATTAAGACAGATGCAGTGGCCTTGGAGACAGTGCTCGAAAACCTCATCGACAACGCGATCAAGTACTCCGGCGACGCACCCGAGGTTGTCGTCAGCGCTCGCGAGGTCGACGCGAAGACAGTCGAGATAGAGGTCCGCGATTGCGGCATTGGCATCCCGCGGATCGCCCTCCGGCGGGTTTTTCAACGCTTCTATCGGGCCCCCGACGAGCCCGTGCGCGCCCGTCGGGGCACCGGTTTGGGGCTCTACGTGGCCTCTGAGCTCACGCGAAACCTGGGCGGCAGGATCGAGGCTCGTTCGGAGGGGCAGGGGCAGGGCACGACGATGATCGTCACCCTCCCCCGTCGCAGAGTTTGAGCGGAGCGCGTTGGGTTTGGCCGGCTCCCAGCCCCCGGCTCCTCGCGGCTGCGCAGCTCCGTGCACAGAGGTGTGCACTCGCGACAGCTGATACCATCCGCAGTTGATGCCTGGTGTTCAGTCTGGACGACCTGCAGAGTCGACAGAGCCCGCACCGGGATGTGGGCGTCTTCTCGTCGTCGATGACGAGAAGCACCTCGCAGCGGGCCTCAAGCTAAATTTTGAGCTCGAAGGCCACAGCGTCGATGTGGCGGGTACCGGCAGAGAGGCCGCAGAACTCTTGCTGCAGTCCGAGCCCTACGACGCGATCATCCTCGATGTGATGCTGCCGGATACCAGCGGCTTTAACCTTTGCCGCAAGCTCCGTGACGCCGGCAATTTCACGCCGGTGCTCATGCTCACGGCTCTGGGCACGACCGACGATCGTGTGGCCGGGCTCGAGGCTGGGGCGGACGACTATTTGGCGAAACCCTTTGACCTCTCAGAGTTGCTTGCGAGGGTGCGTTCGTTGCTTCGGCGGCAGGATTGGGTGCGCAGCCAGAGTGCCGAGCAGACCTGCGGTGTCTACACATTTGGTACGGCGAAGATCGACTTTGACAGGCGGGAGGCGACCGCGGCCGGAGTCGAGGTCAAGCTCACGCGCCTCGAATTCGAGCTTTTACGCTACTTTGCGGACAATCCTGAACGAGTTCTGTCGCGGCAGGAGCTTCAGGAGCAGGTGTGGAAGCTGGCCAACTATCCAAATTCGCGGATGGTCGACAACTTCATCATGCGCCTGCGTCGGCATTTTGAGTCCGATCCTCGCTCGCCGCTGCACTTTGTCTCGGTCCGTGGGGCCGGCTACCGCTTTAATCCTCTGCCGCGTTGCTAGCTCACGTTGTGAGCCGCCGCCCGGAGGGCGCAGGAAATACCCCGCTTGCGCACTGTCCCCGCGGGCCGCGGCTGATAGACCCATCGTGACCGAACCATGACACATGGTGACCGGCTGGTGATAGCAACGTCGCCCGCAGGACGGCATTTTGGTCGAGGCAACGAAGCCTCCTTTTCAAGGCCCGCTGATCTCCATGGCTAAGCTCAACATCGACGTTCTTCCGATTCCCGCTAAGTTCCGTGACAAGTCGCTGCCGGCGATGGACAAGTCCTACAACTGGCCGCAATTCAGCGTCATGGTGGCGATCCACCTGCTGCCCTTTGGTGCGTTCTTTACCGGCACGAACTGGGCCGACTGGGCGGTTTGCATCGCTCTCTACTGGATCCGCATGTTCGCGGTCACCGGCGGCTATCACCGCTACTTCGCTCACCGTACCTACAAGACCAGTCGCGTCTTCCAGTTCATCCTCGCCTTTGTCGCCCAGACCTCGTCGCAAAAAGGCACGCTCTGGTGGGCCGCGCATCACCGCAAGCACCACAAATTCTCGGATACACCCTGGGATGCCCACTCGCCGGCGCGCCTCGGCTTTTGGCACTCCCACGTGATGTGGTTTTACTACCCAGATAACGACCCGACCGACCTCAAGCAGGTCCGCGATCTGGCGAAGTACCCCGAGCTCATCTGGCTCAACAAGCACTGGAAATTCCCGGTGGTTGTCCTCGGTGTCGCGGTGCTCTGGACCTTCGGCTGGAGCGGTCTCTTTATCGGCTTTGGTCTCAGCACCGCGCTTTGCTGGCACGGTACCTTCACGATCAACTCGCTCTCGCACGTGTTTGGGTCGCGGCGTTACGCGACCACAGACACCAGCCGCAACAACTTCTTGCTCGCCCTGATCACGATGGGCGAGGGCTGGCACAACAACCACCATCACTACATGGGGTCGACGCGCCAGGGCTTTTACTGGTGGGAGATCGACGCCACCTACTACATCCTCCGAGCGCTGAGCGTGGTCGGCATCGTGTGGGATCTGCGTCCGGTTCCCGAGGCGATCCTGGAGGAGGGCCGCAGTGGTGTGAAGCCGCCTACGTCCGCCGAGGTGATCCGATCTCAGGTGTCGCGCTCTTCGGGTTTTGATGATCCGGGGCCGCCGGCGCAGGCCGCATGAGCACCTGACCCGACAGGGACTGACACGGTCTGACAGAGACCGACAAGGGCCGGCCCGCGTGATGCGGTGCCGGCCCTTTGTTTTGCGCGCTCGCGTCCACTGGGGCGCGTGGAGCCCTGCGAGCGCCGAAGAAAGTCGGAAACCTCGGGACCTCCGGAACCCTGGGGCTCGGCGGAGCGTTGATCAAGAGGTGCCGCTCTGCACATCGGTGAGGATTTAATATGACCCTAAAGACAGATACATTCCAAACCGCGACTCGGGCCATCGGCAGCGGCGCCTTCAAGAGAGATACGTCGGTACATCGACTCACATCGGCGGAGATGCTGTTGCTCCTTGTTGGCGGGGGCTTGCTCGCGCTAGCGGCTGCAGCCGGCGGTAATTTTTTGGGCGTCGCCGCCTGCAACATGGATGATGCGGCGATGCAGCGGGTCTCGGCGAGGGCTGCGAATCTCACCCGTGTGAGCCCGGATAGCTCTGAGTGATCGTTAGGGAGCGGTCGAGGTCTTGGGTCCGGGGGCCAAGGCCGAGGTATGGTCGTGGACGATGCGCCAGCCGAGCGGCCCGCGGTGCAGACCCAACGAAAAGATGCCAGCGCCGGCCTCGGGAGTGGCACTCAGGTGCCAGCGGCCGAGCACGATAGCCCCATCGGCGCCGAGTTCCTGGATCTCGAGGATCTCGAAGTCGAGTTCGCCCATGGTCGCTTGGTCCTGCCCGTAGCGCTGACGGTAGTGCTCGCGGGTGACCTGCCAGCCGCGGCGGATCCGGCCGCCGGAGGTGAAGACCAGCTCTTTTGTCGGCTCGTACGCCGCCATGAAACCGTCGAGATCGCCGTTGTTCCAGGCCAGACGCTGCTGCTCGAGGAGAGAGTGGATCGCTCGCTGATCCTCGGCTGAGAGCCCCTTAGGCTCTCCGCAACCAGGCAGGCACGGCAATGTGCAGAGCAGCGCGTAGCCGAGGAGAAGAATAAGAGGCGAATGCCGCTGCAACTGTCGACCCCTGACTATTTTTTAGGTCGCAGCGGACTTGGGACCCTCGGCGAGGGCCCCGAGGATCACGCTGCGCTCGGAGAGATCCGCGAAGACTTGCGTCATGCCGGCGAGGAAATCGTCGTTGAGATCTTCGCCGGCGGCGACCGCCCCTTGTTGGAGGGCTGTGAGCACGGTGGCGCCCGCGAGCAGGCGCTCGATGACCTCTGTGGCGCGCAGGGTGAGAGATATGTTGCGGACGCGGTAACTGTCGCGATCACGGTAGGCGAGCACGCCGCAGGCGAGAGCATCGGGCTCGCTGCGATCGTCAGTGTCGAGCGGTAAGAGGTGAACTGCGTAGTTGTAGCGGCGCAGGCGAGAGCTGCCGTCGAAGAGCAGCGCGCTCTCGAGGGCGAGCATGTGCCCGGTCGGCGCCTCGCGGCCGCCCATCCCATTGCGGACTTCGTCGGCGAGGAACTCGTGGGTTGCGAGGTCGACGAGGTAGTCGGCGATCTCGGGGGTGTCGAGCCAGCGCTGCCGGCAAAACGAGATGAACTCGCCGGGCACGTCGCGGAGGATGACGCTGTGGGAGCCGGCGTCGGCAAAAAAATCCGCGAAGTCGACGGCGTAGCGCTTCTTGCCGAGGCGGGCGACCGTGCGCGGGATGAACTCGCGGATCACTCGGCGAAGCCGCCCCTGGACCATTGTCCGGTACATTCGGAGGTGGTCGGAGCCGCGTTTGATCATGGCCTCTAGGGCCGCGCCTTGGAGCCCCTGCGACGCGTAGAAGCCGGCGAGATCGTCGCGCAGCGAACCGGCGATGCCCCGGGTGCGGATCGCCGCGGTGAGGGTGTCGATGAGGAGCGTATCGCTGTCTCGAGAATCTGACCCGGGTTGCTGGTTTTGATCAGGCACGGCGCACCTCCAGGTTGGCCCCCGAGGCAGAGCGCCAGCGGTCGAGCGCGGCTTGGTAGACCGTGTCGAGGGTCTTTACTTCGCTGAGAAGATCGGCGAGCGGCGGGATGTTGGTGTCGCGCTCGAGCAGCACCGGCAACGGCCCCGTGCGTTCGATGACCCAGGCCATCATGGCGATGACTTCGTCGCGCACGGTGGCGCCGTGGGTGTCGATCAGAGTCTTATCATCCCAGGATTCGTGACCGGCAATATGGAGCTGGCGGACGCGCTCAAGGGGGATCTTTTTTAACCACTCATAGGGGTCAAAGCCGTGGTTTTGGGCATTGACGTAGACGTTGTTGACGTCGAGAAGGAGGCTGCAATCGGCCTGCTCTAAAATCTCGCCGATGAACTCGGGCTCGTCCATCTCGGACTCGCCGAGCTCTAGATAGTACGAGACGTTCTCGACGAGCATTGCTCGCTCTAGGCGATCGCTTGCCTCGCGGACCCTTGCGGCCATTCGTTTGGCCATCGTGTGGGTGAAGGGTACTGGTAGCAGGTCGTGGAACTCGGCGCCGCGATTGCAAAAGCAAAGGTGATCCGAGTACCAGGGCGTCGGATGGCTCGCTAAGAAGGAACGGAGCTCGTTCATGTAGCGCGCGTCAAAGGGATCGAGGCCGCCGAGGTTGAGTGCAAGACCGTGGCAGAGCAGAGGAAAGCGCTCTCGGATGCGCTCTAGCCGGTCTGGCGTGACCCCGCCTCGCCAGATGTAATTTTCGGGGGAGAGTTCGAGGAAGGCGAGGGCGCCGTCCGCTTTGCCTGCGTCGATATCTGCGATGATCGAGGCGCGCAAGCCGAGGCCGATCCCGGTCGGGTGAGGCGAGTCCATCGGCGCAAGCCTAGCAAAAAAGAAGAGCCGCGACGGCGTGCCGGCTTGCCTCTGCGTCGGCCGGTCGCTTACGGGACGGAAGATCCTCGGCGGGAATTGGCTCCGCAGTTCCTGGCGATTGTCACGAGTACATAGGGGAGCCGAGATACGAAGGCATGAGGAGAAAAGGACGCGAGAATCCGAGAATCCGAGAACTCAAAAGCGCCCACTGTCGCATGACAGGGGCGCTCTCTTTATCTCTCGACAGCTCTCTAGGCGAGAGCGTGTGCGTCGAGATATTGAGGTCGGGGCCTACTCGTCGGCAGCGGCCTCTTCTTCGCCTTCGGCCTTGTCGCCGCTGCAGGAACCTTCGGCCTTGTCGCCGCTGCAGGAACCTTCACCAGCCGCGGCTTTGTCGCCGCTGCAGGAGCCTTCGGCCTTGTCGCCGCCACAGGAGCCCTCGGCCTTGTCGCCGCTGCAGGAGCCCTCGGCCTTGTCGCCGCTGCAGGAGCCCTCGCCCGCCGCCTTGTCGCCCGCGGGGACCTCGGA
>Ga0256845_1002813_pt1 | contig 12242 bp, 6 predicted proteins | sample RiftiametaG_FD_189101 | JGI IMG/M metagenome (GOLD analysis project Ga0256845, IMG submission 189101) | Tube worm associated microbial communities from hydrothermal vent at the East Pacific Rise, Pacific Ocean - Riftia | ecosystem: Host-associated > Annelida > Integument > Unclassified ... | reverse complement strand
TGGTTTCCTTCCTTTTTAAGAAATTACAGAACAGATTTTTTACAGTTTCTATCTAATAAAACAAAGCCTTACAACACCATTTATTAGACCTTTTAAAATAGGTCTAATTATTTTCGCCTATCTTATATACCCATTGTTCTACTTTTTGTTTTATGAGATGGTATTGTATCTTCATTAAGGACATATTCAGTAAAAGAAATAAACACTTTAATTGAAGATTTAAATAATACTAAAACTTATAATTGGGACATAGAAAAAATAAAATATGGCTCTAGAGTTGTATTTTATTTACTTGGCACTAAAAAAGAAATTTAATTACATATTTTAACTATGAAAAATTTAAAAACTATTTATACCCTTTTCGCATTTTCTGCAACTTTAATAGCTTATACTCAAAACAAAGACGTTACTATTAAAACTCAGAAATTATCTGAAAACGTTTATATGTTAGAAGGACAAGGCGGAAACATTGGAGTTTCTATTGGTGATGATGGTGTGCTTGTTATAGATAATCAGTACGCTTATTTAACCAAAAAAATTCTTGCAGCAATAAAAGCATTAAGTGATAAACCTATTAAAATTGTAATGAATACACATCACCATGGTGACCACACTGGCGGAAATGAAAACATGGGTAAACTAGGCGCTACAATTATTGCACATGATAATGTTAGAAAACGCCTTCAAGAAAAAAGCCCTAAAATAGCATTGCCCACTATTACTTTTAATGATAAATTGAATGTTCATATTAATGGCGAACAAGTGATGATTTTCCATATTGAAAACGCACATACAGATGGCGATGTATTACTTTATTTCACCAAATCGAACGTATTACATACAGGCGATACATTTTTTAATGGACGTTATCCATATATTGATTTGAATTCTGGCGGAAGTATTGATGGCTATATTAATGCTGCAAAAGCTGGATTAATGGTTATTGATGACGATACTAAAATTATTCCCGGACACGGAAAATTATCTAACAAAGCTGAATATAAAAATTATTTGGGAATATTAGAAACACTGAAAACAAATATGCTAAAAGCAATTTCTGAAGGCAAAACTGAAGATGAAGCTGCAAACGACAATAGTATTACTAAAGTATTTGATGATTTAGGTTATGGCAGCGGATTTGTAAATAGCGAACGTATTAAAAGAACGCTTTATAAGAGTTTAAAAAAGTAGTTTTTAATTATCAAAATACCAATTAAACAAATCGGTTCTTAATCCAAAGTTAAACCAAACCGTATTGTTTTTAAATGTTGATGCAGTTGTAGATTCTGGATTAAAATTCCTAATCGTTATATCTGTAAATAGTTTCAGATTCGATGCAGGATTAATTATATAACCTGCTTGCACGTTACCATTAAAGGTTTTTGTGTTAATACCTTGACCAATCTCAACACCTTCATCAAAAGGTCTGTCGTTATAATTTCTAAAAATATCGCTACCATAACTAAAGTTATCGGTTCCATCATTAAAATCTAATCCACGAGTTCCAAAAATAAATTTAGCATCGGCAAACCAACGCTTGTAATGATAATGACCAATTACAATAGCTTCACTAAAGTTTGCGCCCCATAAATGTGCCATCGGTTGATTATTATGACCATAGTTTGTTGCAATGGTATTATGTGAATATGTAAACGGGCGAATTCTGTTATATTCAAATTGAAGCATTAAATTATCAACTTTAAACGCATTGTAATATTTAACACCTAATTGATATCCGAATTTATTTTTCCAACTTTTCTTGCCACCTTTTATATCACTCAAAGAAAATTCATCTAAAACAAACTGACTATAAATATTTACATTATCGTTCCATTTATATTTAGCAGACACACCAATAATAGCATTACCAGCATCTTGCCCAGTTTCAAACTCAATAGCGCGATAAAAAATAATTGGATTTAAGTAATTCACATCAAACCCTCTGTTGTTTGTATTACTCCAAATAACAGACTCGAATAATCCCAAATTAAATCGTTTAGAAACATTCCAACTCAAATAATGATTTGCCATATATTTGGTTAAAAACGCTCCATCTTCAGTCACTTCTGGTCGTACATCTTTTAACCACATCCACGTATTGGTATATTTTATTTTCCAAAACTTGGTGTTCAATTTTAAAAACGGATGTGGACTTGCAACATCACTTAACAATAACGAGCGGTAACCATCACCTATAAAATTCTTTCCATGTCCGAATTGAATATTTATAAATTTTGCAGGCGCATAAGACATATAGGCTTCTGCAACCGGATAATCGTAAGAATCACTTTTAAAACGTTTTGCAATACCACGACCTGGAATAATTGCTGGATCTGGACCAAAAGCCTTTAAACTTTCTGCATATTGATTTACATATTGTGCAAACCGACCTTGACTTTCATATACCGAAGCGAAAAAATTAAATTTCTCACCCAATCCTCCTTGAATTAAAAACCCTCTGGTATTGTTATATGTTGAACTGAATTCAGCATCAGTATCTTTTCCAACTTCCAAATCAAAAATAGGGTCAATTGTAAACCAATAATCCTTTCCTTGTAATTGCACTAAATGTTCATTCCAAAGTTTTTTTCCTGCCCAAGTGCTAGTTTCTTTTTTTAAGGATTCTTTTTCAGCTTTAAAATCGTAATACTTACTCACTTCATCAAACACAAATGGTTTTGATGCCGTATGGCTATTTGTGCCAATAAGATTCATATTTCTATCAAACTTTGAATAATCGCTATGCGTAAACGGGATATTTAATTGGCTAGAATATACTTTGTTTTCAAAAGCTTTTAACTCAGAATCTACGCTGTCAAATTCTGCTTTTGCTTGCTGTTCTAATTTAGATATTTCATTTTCTTTTGCTAAATCATTTGTAACAACATTTTGTTTTACCAATGGAATTTTAATAGGTATAGAATATTGTTTATAGGTTGTTCTACCATTATAAGTTGCAGGTTTTATTTTCGGCAAAAGCGTAAACACACGTTTAGCTTCGTCTTTCAATTCGTCATACATAGCATCTACATATATAACTCGAAATTGCCCTGTTGTGTCTACTTCAAAAAGTACTACAACTTCACCTTTATAATCTTCATCTTTCACATTCTGCGGAATTTTGAAATTTTCAAAAATGTGAGTAAATACATTACTATCAAAACACTGTTGTAAAGTATTAATTGTTACAGTTTCACAATTAGAAAAAACGGGTGGTTTTTCATAAAATGAAGTATCTTGTGAATAAGTATTATATTGAACTAATAGTAGGAGTAAAACAAAGAATCTCTTCATGAAATTTGAGTAAGCATTGATTTTGAGTTGAAAGATACTATATTTTAATAATATGCATATTAAAAAAACCGCTAACAATGACTTGATAACGGTTTTAAAAACGTAAAATTATAGTTATTTTTTAATTCACCTGAAAGATTATTGGTAAAGTATAGATAACTCCAACTGCTTTGTTACTTTGTTTTCCTGGTATCATTTCAGGAATTTTATTAATTACCCGCTCTGCTTCGTCTTTTAATTTTGGATGTGGTGCTCGTGCTTTAATATTGGTAACATGTCCTGTTTTATCAATTTTAAACTGAACATTAATTCTTTGCCTTCCTGATAAACCATAATCTGAAGCTATACTACTATTAAATTTTCTTTGAATAAGCTTTGTGATTTTTTTAGACATACATTTTCTACGCTCCAGATTTGTTTTTTCATTTTCACAACCAGGATAGATTGGAACTTCCTCTACAAACTCATAAGAAACTGGAATATTTGTAGGAACATCAATTACTAGAGGAACATCATCAGGAGAAATTGGATTACTAGTAACAGGTGCTTCTGTAAAAATTTCTGGTGTCTCAACTGAATCATCTTGGTCTTCTTTAATAATTGGGTTTTTAAAAATTACAGATTTTTTCTTTTTTTCAACTTTCTCTGCTTGCTCATCATAAACTTTCACTATATCATTAAAAACATAAGTATCATTTTCGTCAGGCGGAATAACTTTAGCAATTTTAGGAATCGTTGTTTCAAACTTCATTTCAAACAGACCATAGGCTGCAAGTAAACATACAATTAACCCTATTTGAAAGTAAAGGGTTGAGTTTTTTTGTAAATTAGCATCATGCTTTTGTGATTTTTTCACGATTTGCTCATTTTGCCGAATGAGTTCGTGAGTTCTCTTTGGATTACTCATAATATTTATAGTTTAAATGTTAATAATATGATAATATCACAATAAGCATACCAAAAAAAATCCCGTTACAAATTTTGTAACGGGATTTTATATTATTTAAACTCCTATAAGTTAGGAGAAATATTTAATCTTGAACTTGGAAAATAATTGGTAACGAATATGGAACTGTTACTGCTTTACCACGTTGTCTTCCTGGTTTCATTTTTGGCAACAATTTAATAACTCTTGTTGCTTCTTTTTCTAATCCTGGGTGTGGCGCTCTTGCTTGTACACCTACAATATTTCCTGTTCTATCAATTTTGAAAATAACATTAATACGTAGTTTACCTGATAAACCTAAATCTGATGCTAAATCTGTATTAAATTTTCGATTTACAAATTTTGCAATTTTTGTAGACATACATTTTTTCTTTGCTGCATTGTTACCTTTTTCACATCCTGGAAATACAGGTACGTTTTCAATTACATGAAAAAGAACTTCTATATCCTCATCTTCTTCTTCTACTTCTATTTCTTCTACTTCTACAATTTCAGTATCTTCATCAACCTCCGTAGTTTCAATAACTGTTTCCTCTACCTCAGCTTCATCTTCAACAATTTCGATTACATCTGGTGCTACAGGTGGTGGTGGCGGTGGTGTTTGTATTTGCTCTGTAATTGGAACTTCTTCATCATCTAATTCATCCATATTTATCATACCTATATCGATATCCGATTTATCGTATGATTTGTAATTAATAGCATAATTTGTTAAAAACAACATTAATGCTAAACCAATTGCGAAATAGAGTGAACTGTTACGTCCAACATTCGCTTGAGGATTTTTTTTAAGTTCCATAGTTTAAATTATTTTTCAAGATTGCTAAAATAACCAATTATTTTTCAAAAAAGCAAGCGTTTATTAATTTTTAACTTGTATTTTATTATTTAAAAACAATACTAATACAGCTATTACAACGCCTAAAGTATTGGCTATAGCATCGTAAACATCAGAATGTCTGGATGTAGTAATGCTTCCTTGTAATAGTTCAATAACTATACCAAATATCATAGAAAATATTGCAGCATATAAAATTGCTTTATTTTTTTTGAAATTAAATTTTGTAAAAAGGGCATAAAACCACACTAATGTTAAAATATAATATGCTAAAAAATGAAATATTTTATCACCAAAAGAAATACCAATATCTGGTATACCGCTAATTGTAATTAAACTTAAAATAGTTAATGCTATTGAATAAATAATAGCAATAAACAAAGAGTATCTTTTAAGCACCTATTAGGGCTTTATAATCTTCAGCAGACATAAGGTTATCGGCTTGTGAAAGGTCTGAACATTTAAGTTTTATCATCCAACCGTCAACATAAGGGTCTGTATTTACTTTTTCTGGTTCATCTTCTAAAGCTTCATTAAACTCAATAATTTCACCAGACAAAGGCAAAAACAAATCGGATACCGTTTTAACAGCTTCAACTGAACCAAAAATTTCGTCAGCTTCTAATGTTTCGTCAACCGTTTCTACTTCAACATATACAATATCACCTAATTCACTTTGTGCGAAATCTGTAATGCCTATGGTTGCTACTTCGCCTTCAAAGCTAATCCATTCGTGGTCTTTTGTGTATTTTAATTCTGATGGAATATTCATTTTAATAGTTTAAATTGTTTTCACAAATGTATTTATTCAAAAGGTAAATTCAAATGTATTATAAGTTAATTCCCGAAATTATATCGAATTGTAATTCCTGATCGAATTGTAGTTTGCGGAAACGCCGTAGAAATAGCGTATTCTGAAAACGAATAATCAAAATAAAACAACCCTGTTAAATTTTTACTAAACGCATAATCTGCCGAATATTTTAACCCCCAAATAGTTTGACCAGATGTTACTTGGTTGTTTTCTAAATCTAGATACCTAATGATTGTTTTATTCTCTCTAATAGAAATATCTGCTTTCATATTCAAATCACTTACAATACGCTTACTTGGCCCTGCTAGTTTAGAGCGAATATGTAAATCTTTTATTCTGTAACCTAAACCAATAATATATTCGTTTCCTTGAATTTCGGTCATTAAATTATTATCAAAACTTAATGATAACATTCTGTCTTTTTGAATTTCAGCTAGAATTTTTATAGAATTTTTCATTTCAAAATCAATTCTAATTAACGGACTAAACATTTCTGTTAAGTTGATATTGCTGAATAAGATTTTGTTTTTAAAGTTACCTCCTTGATCAACTTCAAAAGTTGATGGGTCGTTATCCGAATCGTAATCTAAATTGGTACTAAATTGATTTATAGTATATGTAGAGCGATAACCATGTGTTAATGAAAAACGTTTAAAGCGCTTTTTAAACCACTTAAACTTCATGAAGCCTGTGTATTTTAAATCCCAGTTAGGAATTGGCACATCTCTAAAAGCACTCGTTTTAACTTTGTTAGCATCTTGCCCAGAATAAGCTGCTAAAAATGCTGGTAATAATACTGCTTGATTATTTTTACCAAAGCCAACAGGAAAACCATCTTCAGGATTTGTTGGAAATGTTGAACTTCCATAAAAACTTTCAGCTAAACGATTTGCTATTTTAAGTCTATTGCCTCTAAAATCGTTAAAGGCATCCGATGTATTTTCATCACTTTTACCAAAAGCCGTTTTTATTAAAATTGTCGATATATTAAAATTACCAAAAGTATTAGGTGTTAACGACTCGTATTCCAAACTACTACCAACAGTATTCACTCTGAAATTTTCTGTGAAATTTTCGTAATAAGCTCTATTACCAACTATATCAATTTTTAAATCTTTTATAGGCTCTAAACTTGCCGAAACATCTAATTGTTTTGTATGTGTTTTGGTATATTGTTGATTAAATTCTGGGAATACTGTTAACCAACCTTTTCTTGCCGCTAAATGTCTAATATCACTTTGGCTACCAAATGTATAGCCAAAACTTGGTTTTAAAGTACCTACAAAACCTGGTGTTTGTAAATATCCTGGTAAAAATGTTCCATTATTTTCAGAGTAATTAAATTGAATTCTTCTAATACTCGTTAATAAACCTATTCCAGAATTTAATAATTTTGTCCCTGCCTTATTTTTAGCTTTTGGCTGAGGCTTTTTTGAGTTTGCACCTGGAGGCGCTCCAGATTGAGTTGTTCTAGAACGAACACGTCTTATAGGTTTTTTAACCAAACCAATATATCTATACAACCTATTCATATCTAAAGTTGAATTGATATTATGTGTATTTGCATTTTGTATGGTGTTTCCTAAATCGTAAGTCTGTCCGTCTAGTTCTAAATCACCGTATAAATCTGAGCCTTTTTGCCATTGAAAATCACCACTATATTGATACGTAGCTTTTAGAAAACTAAGGGTTGGTATTATATTAAGTGGCAACTCGTAAGTAATACCTAAATTTTGAGATTGTCTGTTTGGGTCACCAAAATCTAAGAACCCGTCCCAAACATCTAATGTTGGATCTTGTTCGCCATTTACTATATTATCTTTAAAATAATTACGTACAATATTATTATTTGCCGCCGTAAAATTTAAACTTAATGCTTTTGTTAGATTATAATTTATAGTGTATTGAAAATCGAAAGTATAGTTTCTTCTAAATAATTCTTCAATGCCAATATTAGATCCACCTAAATCAATTTCTCTGAACTTTTGTTTATTAAACTGACGATTTACATCAGTATTAACTGTAAAACTTGTTGGTAGTAAATTAAAATTAAAATCTTTTAAAATTTTCCAATATTTTCCTGTAAATAGTGAATCATTCTTTTTGAAAGGTTCAATTGTTTTTGGTTCAAAATTAAAAGCATAATTAGCACCAACACGTAATGTTTTGTTCACGGAGTTCTCAATTTCAAAATCTCTGTGTTCAACTTTATTATATGAATAGTTGAAGGTTAAATTCTCCACATCATAAAAACGTGGTTTAGAATCGCCTGTTCTAATTTTTCTAACACCAATAAAATTAACACTTTGGCGTTTTGTATAATCTTCTGAATTTTGTTTTATTTCTTCTCTTTCTTCATCTGTACTTGCTGCATCTAATCTAGAGTCTAAGGTTAAATCTTTATATAATTGGTCGTATTTGGGTGTAATAAGCTCTTCACTTTGTCCGTAATTAAATGGTATTTGAACACCCCATTTTTTTGGTAATAATTGCCCAATATTAATATTTGTGACTACATCATATTGCTTAACGTCTTCTAAACTACGTTGGCTAGGGCCTTGTTCAATAGTTCCAAAACCAGATGTACTTTGTCTTCCTGTGGCACTTATATTCGCAAAATCTGCAATGTTAGCATCCATACTAAATACTGCTGCCCAACCACCTTCGTTATCTAAACCTGACAAACGCAATTCGTTAAACCAAACTTCTGCACATATATCACCTGTATGGGCGTTTTTCACACCAATCATAAGTGTTCTAACATCTCCAAAATTGGGATTTCCTTTTATTCCTATACGATGTTGTTCTATTATATATCCCGAAAATTGATTACTTACTGGCACTAATTCACCATCAATAACATCATAAAATGTGGCATCTTCATTAGTCAATGTCATATCCGAAATACCCTGAGACTTAATTTTTCCTAATAATTCAATAGGTAAATTAATTTCATTTTCAGTTGGCCATAAATCACTTCTAGAAGCGCCAGTTGAAACTTGCAAAGGTATTTCTATTTGATAATAGTTTTGGGTTAAGTCATTTCCCATACGTATAAACCCAACTAATTGGTCGTTATCTAGCCCACCTAACTCACCTTCTTCTGCATGCATAAACATACGTATGCGCTTGTACTGACGCATATCGATATTTATGTTTTTATATACACCTCTTGAATCTTCCGTTTCTAAATCACAAACATTAACAACTAATGATTGTTCATTTTGCTGTACAACAGTGTTGTTATTAAAAAACTCTTCTGGATTGATTCCTGGAGGTCTTTGGTAACTGCCTTCATTTTCAATAGTCCCAATTACGCCAACAGTAAAATCTGTATTATCATCACTTGGGTCGTCCTTACTTGGTTCTAAGGTTTGTGAATAACGTCTCCAATCACTTCTAACTAAATCTAATGTTCCAAAACGGAATACAGTACTTTCGGTAAACTCTTTTAAATAAATACGTGCAAATCTTACCGACCTTAAATCACTAATACCTCCAACTGCTGTTACATGACTTCCTTCAACCGGAATTCTAAATTGATACCAACGCACTTCTTTTGAATCTCCATTAGGAAGCAGTCTTGGTCTACTTTTAAAATCTTTTAAAAAATCTTTTAAAGGATTTGCATCAGTAAGGTTATCAAATTCAACATCAGTTGTTGGTAAATTTTGCCTTGTAATTTCTAATTCATATTCAAAATAACTATCAATCGTGTTCATGGTATTATCCCGATTAATATCCTCAACATCTGGCTGCGTATTTGCAGCTCTATCAGTATCAGAAAACGTGTCTGGTGTATTTCCTTCAACACCATTATATTTTTTATAACGCTCAAGAATATCTCCTTCAGCATTTAAAAAATAAGTATAGTTATCATTTGCTGGATCTTCACCAAAATTAGACCCAAAAATTGCAGCTTCTTCAACATCATCATAACCATCATAACCAACATCTTGATTTACACGTTCTTCTCCTGTAGAATCAAAAGCATAAATTAATGACTGATTTAATGGCACAACCGTTCCCCAATCGGTAGTTGGCAATAAACTTACATTACCATCTTTTGGCAAACCATTTTCGTATAGTTTACGACCATCTTTAATAATATCTTCTGAAATATTACCTAAATTGAATACTAATTTCCCTCCAGGATTTGTTGGGTTTTCTTGAAACGGATCTTGTAACCAAAATTCAATATATTCAACATTCGCTTGTTCTAAATCGGTTGATGTTAATTGACGCGTAATTCCTGCCCAACTTTCATTTGGATTATCAATCGTTCCATCAGCAGATGAATTTTCAAAATTATAAGGACCTCTTTCCTCTGGGTAATAAGCTAAATCTAAAGTATTTAAAACAGAGGGTTGACCTTGTACTAAATCTCGTTCTGGAAATAATTCATTTATAAAAACACGACTGACAAATAAGTTTGACACATCGTTATCTGATATTCCATCTGGTCGTCTACTACTATAAAAAATCGGGTCGATGGTATACCAGTTTAATAATGCTCTTTGATATCCATTTTGAATACCGTTTTCGTCTTCCGTTAAATTACCGGGAACATTAAGATTTAAAGGTCTACTCGATAAAAACCAAGATAGTTGCGATTTTAAATCGATAGAATTTTGCGAACCTTCAAAATCATCAACATAAGATGTCGCTTCACCATTTAAATTAGTGCCTTTTGGAGCGCCTGGTGCTAAATATGCAAACTCACCTCTTAGTGATAAATTAGATTCTACATCAGTATCGATATTTGGTAGTTTATTTGCTAGTCTTGTTAAAAATGGCACTTTCGTGGCATAGTTACCGTTAAAACCAAAAATGGTATTATTTATAGGCTCTGACCCATAATTTGCTTTTTGTGTAATTGGGCGTTCATTTAAATTTAAAAGCGTTGCTCCTAAAACAAAATTTTCATTGAATTTATGTTCTACATTAATTCCTGTAAAACGTTTTGTTTGCTGTCCGAAAACAGCATTATTTTCAGTAGAAACTTGAATTGGTGTATTTGATGCTTTTAAAGCTTCATCTAAAATTTGAACTCGACCTAATTTATAATTTACGGTATAATCTACACCTTCAATTAAAACACGACCACCAGCAGTTACTTTTACCGAACCTCTTGGCACATTAAAAGATCCTATTGGAATACCATCGCCACCTGTAGATTTATAACGTCCTTTTAATTTGAACTTATTTTTTTCTGACTCTTCTAAAGCTGCCGTTTTAGTTTCTTTATAAAGAATATCATAAACATATTTCTCTTGATTTAGATTTGTATAAGTGTCTGCTTCATAATCAATATCATTATTATTCGGGTTTCCATCATCATCTAAAATATCAAATAAATAACGCCCAAAAGGCTCTACTCTTGTAAATACAATTTTTCCGTTTTGTGGAATAACCGTTATACCTGGAACAAAATCAAAAAACCCATCTCCATTGGCTTGTGGGTCATTATTAAAATTAAGTTTATCTAAATTGAATAATCTTAATAATGGTATTTCTTGAATGGCTTCCCCATTAAACGCTGGAAAACTTGTACCATCAACTGGCGAAATAAAGTTTAGTGGTGACGCTTCATTATAAAAAACATTAAACTTAAAATCGTCTGAACTTAAATTATACGAACCTGTATCGTAAATGTTTTTCATCATCAAATTCCAAACTGGCTGATTTACATTCGTGATAGTACTTTTTAGTAGTTTTAAAATTAGATTACTATTTATAACCCCTGTAACGACAGTCTCGTTTTCACCTGTATTAGGATTTAAAACCTCACTTGTAGTTACATCTGTTGCATCAACACCATCATTTGCAAATTCACCAACCTGATATACTTGACCTCCAATTGTAAATTGAAATGCAACAGCTAAAACCTCGTCATTATTTAAACGCTGATTTAATGAAATATAACCTAACTCTGTGTTTAATGTATATTCTTGTCCGTTAATTAGTTTTCTAGCGTTTTCAATTTTTGCATAATCCGAACCTTCCTTTACAATTGATGAAAACGTACTACCAAATCCTTGTTGTACAGTTGCTACATCTCTAATTTGATTTGTTAGTTGTGATCCAGAACCAATGGTCGTTGGGTCAAAATCATTATTGCTATTATCAGGAATCTCATTTGAGTTATTAATAAACCCATTATACCCATTAGAAATAGGGTCTAATAAAAGGTTGTCATTGTCAGGGTTTGAAGGATTATATTCAGATTCACCAATATCATGAAGTGCAATAATATTTCTAACATTATCGGTTCTATTACTTCTATTAGTTACCCATACTTCAGCTCTTGTAATTTGTAATCCGCGTGTATTTAAATATGGATACGTAGC
>Ga0256845_1002812_pt1 | contig 12245 bp, 9 predicted proteins | sample RiftiametaG_FD_189101 | JGI IMG/M metagenome (GOLD analysis project Ga0256845, IMG submission 189101) | Tube worm associated microbial communities from hydrothermal vent at the East Pacific Rise, Pacific Ocean - Riftia | ecosystem: Host-associated > Annelida > Integument > Unclassified ... | reverse complement strand
TTTCAATATTATTTAAAAGCAAATTTAATGCTGTAATTCTTCTTCTCCGTCTTTTAAAGGAATATTTTGAGGAACAAAATCAATATCATGTCCTGGTTTACTATAATCGTAAGGCCAACGGTATACATGAGGTATTTCACCTTCCCAGTTTCCATGGATATGTTTTATTGGTGCAGTCCATTCTAGTGTAGTAGACTTCCAAGGGTTTTGAACTGTTTTCTTTCCAAAGAACATACTACTAAAGAAATTATATAAATACACTATCTGTACAGCACCACCAATTAATGCAAAAATAGTTATGATTACATTAACGTTAGCTAAATCGTCAAATAATGGGAAATTACTATTAGTATAGTAACGACGTGGTAAACCTGCCATTCCTATGAAATGCATTGGGAAGAATACACCATAAGCACAAACAGCAGTTAGCCAAAAGTGAATATAACCTAAATTTTTATTTAGCATACGACCAAACATTTTTGGATACCAATGATAAATTCCTGCAAACATACCATACAACGCTGATATACCCATTACTAAGTGAAAGTGAGCTATTACAAAATATGTATCGTGCACATTAATATCTAAAGCACTATCACCAAGAATAATTCCTGTTAAGCCTCCTGTTATAAATGTTGATACAAAACCAATAGAAAATAACATGGCAGGGTTCAATTGTAAATTCCCCTTCCAGAGTGTCGTTATCCAGTTAAAGGATTTTACGGCTGATGGTATTGCAATTAATAAAGTAGTAAATGTAAATACAGAACCTAAGAATGGATTCATTCCTGAAATAAACATATGATGACCCCAAACGATAGTTGATAAAAATGCAATTGCTAAAATAGAAGCAATCATTGCGCGATAACCAAATATAGGTTTACGAGAGTTGGTTGCCAAAATTTCGGAAACTAATCCCATTGCTGGTAATATTACAATATAAACTTCTGGATGTCCTAAGAACCAAAATAAGTGTTCAAATAATACGGGAGAACCACCTTGATAATGTAATACTTCACCTTGAATAAATATATCCGATAAGAAGAATGAAGTTCCAAAACTTCTATCCATTATTAATAATAAAGCTGCCGATAATAATACTGGAAATGAAATAACTCCAATTACAGCTGTAATAAAGAATGTCCAAATGGTTAATGGTAACCTTGTCATAGACATACCTTTTGTACGTAAGTTAATTACTGTAACAATATAATTTAATGATCCTAATAACGATGATGCAATAAAAATTGCCATAGATACTAACCATAAAGTCATACCCATTCCTGAACCACCTTGTGCCATTGGTAATGCACTTAATGGTGGATAAATTGTCCAACCTGCTGCTGCTGGTCCAGCTTCAACAAATAAAGAAATTACCATGATTACACTTGAAAGAAAGAACATCCAATACGATATCATGTTTAAAAATCCAGATGCCATATCTCGTGCGCCTATTTGTAACGGAATTAGAAGGTTACTAAATGTCCCACTTAAACCTGCTGTAAGCACAAAGAATACCATTATGGTACCATGAATCGTTACTAATGCTAAATATATATCGGCATCCATAACACCATCTGGTGCCCATTTACCTAATAATGCTTCAAATAACACATTTGGTTCTTCTGGCCATGCAATTTGCATACGAAACATCATAGACATGATAACACCTATAACTCCCATAATAGTACCTGTAATTAAGTACTGCTTCGCAATCATTTTGTGATCTTGACTAAATATATATTTAGTTACAAAGGTTTCTTTGTGATGATGTCCGTGATCTTCGTCGTGATCGTTTGTATCTGCGTGTGCTGACATAATCTTATATAGTGTTTATCTTTTTAGTTAATTAAAGAGTTTTTGAAAACTTTTTGCTCTTTCATCCAAGCATCATACTCTTCTTGAGTTTCTACTATTATTTTCATTTGCATATTGTAATGTGACTTACCACAAATTTTATTACATAATAATAAATAATCAAACTCATAAGGTTCTAAAGCTTCTTCGCCTTTAGCAATTAATGATTTGCTATTTTCAACTCTAATTTTATTAATTCTTATAACTTTTTTAGACATTTGAGGTGTTAATCGCATATCTGACGTAGTTATTGTTGGCGTAAATCTAAATTGCGTTATCATACCTGGAACACAATTCATTTGTGCTCTAAAGTGAGGCATGTATGCCGAGTGTAAAACATCTTGAGAGCGCATTTTAAATATTACTGGTATACCTACTGGTAAATGTAATTCTGATGTAATAACATCATCCTGCGCATTAGGATCTGCTTCGTCTACACCAAGTATATTGGCACGATCAATATCAATTAAACGTACGTTTGCTTTCCCTAAAGTATTATCTGCACCACCATATCTTGCTTTCCAGTTAAACTGTTGTGCATACAATTCTACTACTAATGGATCATCGCTATCATCTAAATCCATAACATCAATCCAAGTATTTAATCCGTAGATTATTAAACCTGATAAAACTATTACTGGAATAATTGTCCAAACAGCTTCTAATGTATTATTATCAGCAAAGAATAATGCTTTCCTTCCTTTTTCTCCTTTGTATTTATATGCGAAATAGTGTAATAAAAATTGCGTAATGGTTTGCACTACAAAAATAAGTGCCATAGAGATAATCATCAAATTATCAATAGTTGGTCCATGTTCTGAAGCTGCGTTTGACATTAAAGGTAAATCTCCCCATTTGACAAAACATACAATTGTAATGATATAAATGAAAGCTAAAAAGCCCATCATTAAATATGCATTCATTGTATTATCCTTATCGGTAGCTACTTGAGAATTTTCGTTTTTTGATTGTGCTAAATCGAAAATCTTTATCATTTGCCTAATGGCAACTAAAATAAATACTAAAACTATAATTGTTAATAAAGCAGTCATTGTTATCGTTCGTCTTTATTTATATCTGATTAATAATGAAAATGTTCACTCTCTTTTATAAATGGATTACCTTTTGGTAGTAATGGCGCTTTTGTTAAAGCTTTAAATACTATAAATATGAATAACCCAGCAAATAATAATATAGATCCTATTTCAGGAATACCTATAAACCATTGGTCTCCTACTGTTGCTGGCATAATCATAACAAATACATCTAGGTAATGTCCACATAATATTACAATTCCTGCCATAACTACAAACCAAGGAATTCGTTTGTAATCGCTATTCATTAATATTAAGAATGGAAATACTAAATTTAATACTACCATACCTAAGAAAGGTACTTGATAATCTTCAAATCTAGTTACAAAATATGTTACTTCTTCTGGAATGTTAGCATACCATATTAGCATAAATTGTGAAAACCAAAGATAAGCCCAAAAAATGCTAAAGCCAAACATGAATTTTGCTAAATCATGAATATGACTATCGTTTACTTTTTCTAAATACTTTTTAGATTTTAAATAAATAGTTAGTAAAGCAATAACCGTAATAGCACTTACAATCATACTTGAAAATACATACCAACCGAATAATGTACTAAACCAGTGTGGGTCTACACTCATTATCCAATCCCAAGACATCATTGATTCTGTATAAATGAAGAACACTAAAAAGGCTGCCGAAATACGGAATACTTTTTTAAAGTTACTTTTATCGTTTATCTCTGCATGGTCTTGTGCAATTGAAAATTTACGAGAAAAATATCTGTACAAACTCCAACCTGCAATAAATATTAATCCTCTAATAATAAACCACGTTACATTTAAGAAGCTTGATTTATTATCTATTAATTTATCATAATGCTCACTTTCTGGATTTACAACCTCAGGGTTCATCCACATAAATATATTATTATGTCCAATAAAATGAGATGCTACTGCAATTCCTAAGACAATTAATGCTCCTGGAAGTAAGTAGGCTGTGATGCCTTCCATAACTCTAAAAAGTACTGGAGACCAACCTGCTTGTGATGCATATTGAATAGCATAAAAGGCTAAAACGCCTAGAGCAATCATCATAAAGAAAAAGGCTGCAACATAAAGTGCAGACCAAGGTCTGTTTGCTAATTGATGCATAACATGTTTTGCATGTTTATCATCATGAGATTCAACATGTGCTGTTTCTTCACCGTGTGTATCTTCAGCATGTTCTACAACTGCATGTGCGGTTTCTTCTGCATGACCGTCACCATGACCTGATACTTCTTCAGCAAGCATTGTCTTTACTTCTTCTAAAGATTTATGAGATGTCATAAAACCATATCCGACCCCTAATGCTCCTAAAACCATTAGAATGATAGAAAATGTCTTTAATTTATTTGAAAATGTGTACATATCTATATAGTCTTACTTTTCTAAATCTGATTTTAACTTTAACACGTATGAAACTACTTGCCAACGTTCTTCTTCTTTTAATTGGTTTGCATAAGAACCCATCGCATTTTTACCATAATAAATAGTATGATAGATACTTCCTACTGTTATTGCTCGACCAACATCATTATAACTTGGTATACCAAGTATTTTTTCACGTTTTACAAGTTTCCCCTGTCCGTCTCCTTTATTACCATGACAAATACCACAGTAAATATCATATAATTCTTTTCCTCTGTCTAAATCTACTTGCATAGAATCTAAAGGATTCATTAATGTAGTTTTTGCTAACGCAAATCCTTCAGTTGAGTTCTCAATATCAAAAGGAATATAGCCTCTCGGTATAGAGCCTTCTGCTGGTAATTGTGCTTCAACTCCATCTGGAAATGCTGCTTCTCCATAAGTTTCATAACTTACAGGTTCGTACATATTAGGCATAAATTGATAATTAGGTCTGGTATCTTTTTTACATGATACTACAGATACTAATATTAATGCTATTACTGTTATTTTAAATAAGCTTTTCATCATAATATATTAATGGGCTTCTTTATCTACTAAATTAATTTCTACAGCTCCAGTATCTTTAAGCAAGTTTTGTAATGCTGCTTCATTACCATTAACAAGTATTTCCATTAAAAAATGGTCATCTGTTGTTCTTGGGTCTGGATTTTCTGCATTTTTAAATGGCCACATTCTACTACGTAAATAAAATGTAATTACCATTAAATGCGCTGCAAAAAACACTGTTAATTCGAACATAATTGGTACGAATGCTGGCATATTTTCAATATAACTAAAGCTTGGTTTTCCACCAATATTTTGTGGCCAATCAGAAATCATAATAAAATTCATCATTACAATAGATACTATTAAACCTATACATCCATATATAAATGATGCTATAGCAATACGTGTTGGTGCTAATCCCATTGCTTTGTCTAAACCATGAACAGGAAAAGGTGTATACACTTCTTCTATATGATATTTTTCTGCCTTAACTTTTTTAACAGCTAGCATTAATTCATCATCATCTGTATAAATAGCGTGAATTACTTTTGAAGTTTCCATATGCTACTTTTTAGTTTATTAGTTTTTTAGCTTGTCCAGACCAATCATCACGTTCGGCTCTTCCTGGGAATGTACCTGTAATTGAATCTAACAAATCGTATTCTTTTTTGGTCATTTTACTAACTTGAAGGAATGTAAAAATACCAATGCTATTAAGCACTTCTTCCATTTTAGGTCCAATACCATTTACTTTTTTCAAGTCGTCTGCCGATTGTGTAGCGGCATCAAATGCACCTATGCTACCTAAAAGACTGCTTACTTTTTCTGAATTATCATCCGATGAAATCGTAGCTGGTTTAGAAACTTGCCCTCCTGATGTTCTTACATCTGAACCTGTACCAACTAAACTATTTCCTGCTTCTCTAATTTTCTTATAACGTTCTCCAGAAGATTTTAAAATCGTTTTAACTTCTGCTTGCGCAATTACTGGGAATGTTCTTGCATATAATAAGAATAGTACAAAAAAGAATCCAATTGTTCCTATAAAAATTCCTATATCAACAAACGTTGGTTGAAACATAGTCCATGATGATGGTAAGTAATCTCTATGTAACGATGTTACAATAATTACAAAACGCTCAAACCACATTCCTATATTTACTACAATTGAAATAAAGAAAGAGAACATAATACTTGTTCTTAATTTCTTAAACCACATAAATTGCGGAGAGAACACATTACAACTCATCATTAATAAATATGCCCACCAATAAGGTCCTGTTGCTCTATTTAAGAATGCATATTGTTCGTATTCTACACCAGAATACCATGCAATAAATAGCTCTGTAATATATGCTACACCAACTATAGAACCTGTAATCATAATTACAATGTTCATTAATTCTATGTGTTGTACTGTAATATAATCTTCAAGGCTACATACTTTTCTCATAATTATAAGAAGCGTATTTACCATCGCAAACCCTGAGAATACCGCTCCAGCAACAAAGTATGGAGGAAAAATTGTTGTATGCCAACCAGGAACAATTGAGGTAGCAAAATCCATCGATACAATAGTATGTACAGAAAGTACTAATGGTGTTGCTAAACCTGCAAGTACCAAAGATACTTCTTCAAAACGTTGCCAATCTTTAGCTCTACCTGTCCAGCCGAAACTTAATAAAGAATATATTTTCTTTTGAAAAGGTTTAATTGCTCTATCTCTTAACATGGCAAAATCTGGTAATAAACCTGTCCACCAGAATACTGTTGATACAGATAAATATGTAGAAATTGCAAATACATCCCAAAGTAAAGGTGAATTAAAGTTTACCCAAAGTGAACCAAATTGATTTGGAATTGGTAATACCCAATATCCTAACCAAGGTCTTCCCATGTGAATAATTGGAAATAATCCTGCTTGAATTACAGAGAAAATCGTCATGGCTTCCGCAGAACGGTTAATACCCATTCTCCATTTTTGACGGAATAATAATAGTACCGCAGAAATTAATGTTCCTGCATGACCAATACCTACCCACCAAACAAAGTTTGTAATATCCCAAGCCCAACCTACGGTTTTATTTAAACCCCAGGTTCCAATACCTGTTGAAATTGTATATATAATACAGCCTATTCCCCAAAGAAAAGCTACAAGAGCGATAGAGAATACTATCCACCAAGATTTATTCGCTTTACCTTCTACAGGTTTTGCTACATCCACAGAAACGTCGTGGTATGATTTTTCACCTGTAACTAAAGGTCTTCTAATAGGTGCTTCGTAATGAGACGCCATAATGCTTTTTATTGTTACTTAATTAGTTTATTATGCTTCGGTTGTATTTCTTACTTTAGTTTGATACACTACATTTGGTTTTACACCAACGTGCTCAAGTAAGTGATACGCTCTATTATCATCTTTTAATTTTGCGATTTCGCTTCCTTCGTCATTAATATCTCCAAATTTCATAGAACCACTACTACATGCTGCTGAACATGCTGTTTGGAACTCTCCATCTTTAATTTCACGACCATCACGTTTTGCATCCAAAATTGTTTTTTGTGTTTTTTGAATACACATAGAACATTTTTCCATTACTCCACGAGAACGAACTACAACATCTGGGTTTAATACCATACGTCCTAAATCATCATTCATGTTGTAATCAAACTCATCATTTCCATTATAAAGGAACCAGTTAAAACGACGCACTTTATAAGGGCAGTTGTTTGCACAATATCTAGTACCTACACAACGGTTATAAGCCATATGATTTTGACCTTGACGACCATGTGATGTTGCTGCCACAGGACAAACTGTTTCACAAGGTGCATGGTTACAATGTTGACACATTACTGGTTGAAATGCTACTTGAGGATTATCTGAAGCAGTTTCCATTTCATTATAAGCATCAATAATTGCTAATCCTTTTGTTTCTTCTTTTTTGTGATTATCACCACTAAATGTTTCTTCAGAAGAATAATATCTATCAATACGCAACCAGTGCATATCTCTACTTCGTCTTACTTCTACTTTACCAACAACTGGTACATTATTTTCTGCATGACAAGCAATAACACATGAGCCACAACCTGTACACGAATTTAAATCTATTGATAAGTTGAAATGATGTCCTATTGAACGATCAAATTCTGCCCATAAATCAACTCTTTTATCAGTTACAGCAACAGGTTCATGATTTAAAGATACTACAGGAATTGCATTCCAATGTTTTTTATCTTTAGTATTAAAAATCTCTAATGTGGTTTCTCTAATAATATCACCACGACCCATTAATGTATTATGCAATTGTACACAAGCAAATTCATGCTCACCTTCAACTACATTTAATGATACATTAGTTTGTACTGAATTAAAATCTTTATAAAAATGATATGCATTCTTTCCTGTTTGCATTTCTTCTTTTAAACCTTCTTTACGTCCATAACCTAAAGCTAATCCTAAAGAACCAACTGCTTGTCCTGGTTGTATTAATACTGGAATTGTTACAAGTACACCATTAACCGTTAACTCTACTAAACTTCCGTTTAAACCACCATTTGCAACATTCCAGTTTTTGATACCTAAATCGCTTGCATCTTTAGCTGATATTGTTAAATAGTTATCCCATGAAGCTCTAGTAATTGGGTCTGGAAACTCTTGTAACCATGGGTTGTTGGCTTGTTGACCATCACCCATTCCAATTTTAGTATATAATGTTAACTCTAAACCTTCATTTTTAGAAGATGCTGCTAAAGTTCTAGCGGCATTCCCTGAAGGCGTTTCAGTTTCTTCATCATCTGAAGTTGTATCTTCAGTTTCAGTAGCAATAGCTCCAACATATACACCATCGTGTAATGCTTTATTAAAAGAAGCATCACTTAAAATACCTGTTCCCCAAGTTTCTTTTATATAATCATGGTAAGAAACATCGTTCCCTGTCCAAGTTAATAAAGCGTCTTGAAATTGTTTAGTGTCAAATAAAGGACGAATTGTAGGTTGTGTTAACGCATAATGTCCTTTTTTAAGTTCAACATCACCCCAAGATTCTAAATAATGTGGTGCTGCTGCTATATATTGAGTTATTGTAGATGTTTCGTCTTCTTTCATAGAAAACGTAACCGATAATTCTGTTTTTTTCAATCCTTCAGCAAAATCTGAAGCATTTGCCAATGCGTACATTGGGTTTACACCACTCATTATAATGGCTCCAACAGTACCAGCTTTCATGTCGGTAACTAATTTTGCTACTGCTTTATCGCTACCTTGTCTTGTTTTTAGTGGTGTAGAAGCATCAAAAGCTTTACTATTTAAAGCTTCATTAATTTCTAAAGCAACAGTTTGTGCGTTTACATCTTGAATTCCTGTAACTACAAGTCCATTACTTCCTGCTTTTTTAAGTTGAGAAGCTGCATTTTTAACTGCTTCTTCAATATGTGCTGGTAAGCTACCTGTAACAGAGCCTCCAACTACATAACTATATAATTTAGCTAAAGCTATTTTTTGCTCACTTGGTTTTAATGGCACACGCTTATCTGCATTTGCTCCAGTTAAAGACATATTAGCTTCAAACTGAATATGACGAGACATTTTACCATGAGCAGGAACTCTCGTTTTAGCATATTCACTATCAAATCCGCCACCTTGCCAATCTCCTAAGAAATCTGCACCAACTGAAACAATAGTCATTGCTTTTGAAAAATCGTAACTTGCTAAAGCACGTTCTCCATATTTTGCTTGGTAAGCATCTAATGCAGCAGATTCTGAAACAGCATCGTAAACTACATGACGAACATTACCATATTTTTCTTTAAATTCTGAAATAAGCTTAGAAGTAGATGGACTTGCAAATGTTTGTGTTAATAACACAATATCTTTACCTGAACCACTTAACTCATTTAATTTACTTCCTGTTTCAGCATTAAAATCACTCCAAGAAATAAACGCTCCATCCTTTTTAGGGCTTTGCACTCTTAAACTATCATACAATCCTAAAACAGATGCATTTACTCTAGCATTTGCACTACCATTGGTAGCTGCCATTGTATTATTTTCAATTTTAATTGGACGACCTTCACGAGTTTTTACTAAAACACTTGCAAAATCAAATCCATTTGCAATAGTAGTTGCATAATAATTTGCAACACCTGGAATAATTTCTTGAGGCTGTACTACATAAGGAATTGACTTAACAACAGGACCCTCACAAGCCGCTAACGAAGCAGCAGCTGTACTAAAACCTACATATTTTAAGAAATCGCGACGCGTAGTAGAACTACCTTCTAATGTATCTTTATCTCCTAAAAATTCATCAGTAGGAATTTGCTCAACAAACTCGTTTTGTTTTAGCGTCTCAACAATAGAGCTATTTTCGTTTAGCTCTTCAACACTTTTCCAGTATTTCTTGTTTGATGACATATTATATAATTGAATTACTTCTTAATAAATTAATAATGACACTTACCACATTCCAGTCCACCCATTTGAGCAGGTGTTAACTCTTCTACACCATACTTTTTAGATAACTCTTCATGTATTTTAGTATAGTAAGCATTGTCTTTTACATTAACACTTCTTGTTTTATGGCAATCAAGACACCAACCCATAGTTAATGGTGCGTGTTGATACATAACTTCCATTTCTTCAACAGGACCATGACATGTTTGACATTCTATTCCTGCAACAGTAACGTGTTGCGAGTGATTGTAATAAACAAAATCTGGTAAATTATGAATACGTGTCCATTTTACAGGACTTGGTTCTCCATTATATTTTTGATCAGCATCATTCCACCCTGCAGCAGCATATAATTTTTGAATTTCCCCATCGTAGAATTCTTTAGTGTATTCTGGACTTGTTTCACCATTATACTCATAAATTGATTTATGACAATTCATACATACATTTAATGAAGGAATACCAGATGTTTTACTAACTCTTGCAGAAGAGTGACAATATTTACAATCAATACCATTATCGCCAGCATGTATTTTATGAGAAAAATGAATTTCTTGAACTGGTTGATAACCCTGATCAACACCTATTTGCATTAAATAACCAAACACAAAATATCCGCTTGCTAACAATAAGAAAATTGATGTTACTAATACTAAAAATTGATTTTTAATAAAGGCTTTCCAAAGTGATGTTCTTTCCGATGCTTCTAATAAATCTATATTTTTTACTTCTGCAAAACGACGTAATGTTTTGTTTACTAAATATAACCCTAAAGCTAATAGTAAAAACAATAATGCTAAAGCACCTAAAATAATTTCGTTCGAAATACCATTTGAAGCAGTCGAATTTCCTGTTGCAGTATCTGAAACTACAGCTACTGGAGCTTTCTTTTCTTCAGCTGTATATGCTAAAATATCGTCAATATCTTGATCTGATAATTGTGGAAACGCCGTCATTGCAGCTCCACTATATTCGTTATAAATTTTGTTTCCGTAAACGTCACCAGATTTAATTACGCCATTACTATTACGTATCCAAGCAGAAAGCCAATCTTTATCTAAACCTTCATCATCTGCCAAACGTTGTTCAACATGGCGTAAAGCTGGTCCAGTCATTTTTTTATCTAACTGATGACAAGCTGCACAATTTGCATTAAATAATGATTTTCCTTTTGCTGAATCTCCTTCTTGAGCCGAAAGAGAGGTTGTAAACGCTAATAAAATAATTAAGGCTAAACGAAAAATGTTTTTACTTAATTTACGGTGAATCACCTTTTTCATATTGTTGGTTAAATTAACTTCTAAACTTTGGTATGATTTTTTCATTGAACTAAATAAAAAAAGATACAGTTATAAAATCTCAAGCAAAAGTAATATTAAAAGTCGATTTTAGAAATGTTAGCGTAGTGTTAATTACTAATTTAGAGAAATTCTAAATAATAAAACAGCATACATTTTAGTTAATAACTTATATCTTTGCATAAATATATTTGAAAATGAACATATTAAAATTAAAAATCAACGTACTTATCATTTTTTGTTTAGCACTTATTTCTGCTAATTGCATCGCTCAGCAAGGAAATGTAACTATTAATCAAGACGAAAATATTGCTGTTTTATTAAAAATTAAAAAACAACAAAACAAAACCGAAAACATTTCAAATAGTTATAAAATCCAATTATATAATGGGAATCGTTCTGGTGCAGAAGCGGCACAAAAGGAATATCTTACATCTTATACATGGTCTTCAAGAATTGTATTTGATACACCAAACTTTAAGCTTCAAGCCGGAAATTTTAGAACACGATTAGAAGCAGATAGAGCCTTAAAAAAAATTAAACGAAAATTTACTAGTGCTTTTATTTTTAAACCTAAAAAGAAGAAAAAATAACATTCAGTAATATATCATTACAAAATAAAAAGACGCCCATT
>Ga0256845_1002811_pt1 | contig 12249 bp, 12 predicted proteins | sample RiftiametaG_FD_189101 | JGI IMG/M metagenome (GOLD analysis project Ga0256845, IMG submission 189101) | Tube worm associated microbial communities from hydrothermal vent at the East Pacific Rise, Pacific Ocean - Riftia | ecosystem: Host-associated > Annelida > Integument > Unclassified ... | reverse complement strand
TTGCCATTGTCGAACTCCTTCAAAATCTTTGCAATCTGCGTGGGTGAAAATTTACTCTTTCTCATACTGTTTAAAATTAAGATTATTATTCTACTTTTAAACAGTTCGGTTTTAAGGGAAGCTTACAATTTGATGTTGAGCTTTTTAGTCGCTTCCTCTGTTTCTATGGGAAAAACAAAGCCTTAGAAAAAATGGATGAAATTCCTGTAAAAAAATGGGTGGACCAAGGGGATTCTAAAGTGAAGATTACATACTTTTTTAGATTATGGTATGACTTATACTTGATTAGGAAATCGCATAAAAAGAATTTTGTCAATCTATCTAATTAAACTATTTCTAGAACACTTTTTATGGCATTATATATTTTCTGCATTTGCTCCTCAGTAGTAACATATGGCGCCAAAATATAAATGGTATTCCCTAAAGGGCGAAGAAAAATACCACTATCCATAAAATGTTTAAAGAGTTTATCTCTTAAATTTCCATAACGTTCCATTTTCACATTTAAATCCAATGCATAAATAACCCCTATTTGTCTGGTTGATGATAACTTTGGGTGATTTTTGATTTCTGCATCAAACTGTTGGTGCGACTTAATGATTCTTTGAATATTTTCTTGAATTTCTTTGGACTGTAGCAACTCAATCGAAGCCAATGCTGCAGTACATGCCAATGGATTAGCTGTATAGGTATGCCCATGAAACAGCCCCTTGGAAATTTCATCACTATAAAATGCCTCATAAACATCTTGTGTACAACTGGTAACCGCCATTGGTACAACTCCGGCTGTTAGCGCCTTGGATAAACATATAATATCTGGTTTTGTCTCTATATAATCTGATGCAAAGTATTTTCCTGTTTTACCAAAACCTGTCATAACCTCATCTGCAACAGTCAACACATTGTATTGTTTCAACAATTTTAGAATCTTGTTTAAATGCTCAGGTTTGTGCATTTTCATAGCAGCAGCTCCTTGCACCAAAGGTTCGTAAATAAAACCAGCTATATTGTTGTTTTGCAATCGTGATTCCAATGTATTTAAAATAGCGTCTATATTTTCTGATGTTGGAACAGAAATACGTTCTACTTCAATAAAAAAATCTTTAAACGCCCCATTATAAACAGATAGCCCAGATACGGACATAGATCCAAAAGTATCTCCGTGAAACCCCTCTTCAAAAGCCAACATAACCTTACGCTCATTACCTTGATTATGGTGGTATTGCAATGCCATTTTTATGCCTATCTCAGTAGAAGTAGAGCCATTGTCAGAAAAGAAAAATTTATTTTGATTTTTTGGTAGAATTTTAATGAGTTCTTCTGATAGTTTAACCGCAGGTTCATGTGTGAATCCACTAAAAACAACTTGATCCAATTGATGCAACTGTTTGGATACCCGTTCTATGATAAAATCATTACAATGCCCATACATACAAGTGTACCAAGAGGAAATTCCGTCTATATATTCTTTTCCATCCTCGTCATACAAAAGAGCTCCTTTTGCTTTTACAAGCCCCAACATTGTTGGGTGCAATTTGTGCTGTGTTAAAGGATGCCACAAATATTTTTTATCTCTTTCTGAAATATTTTTCAAACCAAATCTATTTAGTCAACTACTCCAAAACAAGCTTAAAGTATTAAACCCACTAGTGGAAACAAAACCTACTTTTTATCTATCTTGCAAAGATGGGAATTAATACCAAATAATTAGAAATCACCAATGTTTAAAAAAGAAATTGCTTTTCTTACACCCAGCTATGAAAGTTTAAAAAGCAGAACTGTTTTTTTTATCCTTCTTTCAATTTCCATTTTTATTAGGTTTCCTTTTTTCTTTCGTGATTATATAGATCGGGATGAAAGCACTTTTATACTTATGGGACAATCATGGGTCAACGGGCATTTACCATATACTGAACTATGGGATGTAAAGCCCCCCTTAACTTTTCTCTTTTTTGCAGGTATTATCTATGTTTTTGGCAAAAGTTTTCTCGCTATTCGTTTTTTTGGAGCATTGGCAGTTGCCATTACTGCTTTATTCACCTATAAGATTGGAAGCAAAATTGATTCTAAAAAAATCGGGTTTTGGTCAGCCATAATCTGTGTTATATTACAAAGCATGTTCGGCAGTTTACAAGGAGTAATGTCTGAACATATTTGTATGCCTTTTTTCATGGCCGCCCTATATTTAATCATCAAGAGTCAAAAACCATCTACATACCTAATTTCTGGATTACTAATGGGTATTACTGTAATGGTTAAGCTAAATATGGCCTATGCGGCTCTATTTGTTGGACTGTACCTATCATATACCCTATTTCAAAAAAAAGGCTTCTTTATAGCGACAAGGAACGTTATTGCTTATGGAATTGGAATTATCTTAATTATTTCTCTTACTATTCTACCATACCACCTCCAAGGTAATTTTGATCTATGGTGGAAATCTGTAATAGAAGCTCCTTTAAATTATGCCGGTGCTCGTAGAAATTCCATTATAGAAACATTGCCTTTTTATATTGTTATAGTTGGATTTTTATTTTTTGCATGGAAGAAGAAAAAATTGGATTATAAAAATCCTGACATACAATTACTTCTTGTTACAATAATAGGTGTGCTTCTTTCCTTTATAAAAGGTGGGCGAATAAATGGGCATTATCTTATTCAATTATTTCCCTTTTTAGTTATTTTAGTAGGCATTGTTTTTCGTAAAATCATCTTCCTTCAAAGAACAAATTACAAAATCTTTATTCCATTACTTTTCCTTTTATTACCAATAGAGACTTATCTTGAATACGTTACTATTATTAAAAATAAATTAGAAAAAGGAACATTTTATAATGGCGAAGGTTTTAGTGTTCCTCATTATATAACAGAAAACAATCTTGAAACAAAGAATATGCTATTTTTGGGATATCATATTGGGTATTGGGTATTAGGTGTTGACCCACCTACAAAAAGTGCAACACAGCCCAGCAACATTTGTAAAGAAGAAATGTTTTTTGCTTATGACAATCCTAGGGATACATCCATAGAAGAAATTCAATATATTTTAGAAGAACTAAAGCCTAAAACTATAGTTGTAAGAGAAAACAGGTCTATTTTTGATAAAAAACAAGTTGAAGAAAACATATATATAAACAACTATTTAGCTGAGCACTATAAAACTGTTGAAATTGTTGAGAAAGCAGAAATTTTACAACGCCTAGAGCAATTCTAAAATGTTTTTAAACTTATCCGCATATCTTTTAATTACGGTTTTATCAAACATTTCTTCTTCATTTATTCTTCCAATAACTGGCACTTTAGTCTTTTGTGCTATAATACTTTCTGTTGAAAAATGTTCATCTCCACTAAAAAGTATAGAAACGTCATAACCCCTGTTTTTTAACCATTCAACAGTCAATAGAGAATGATTGATACTTCCCAAATAATGTCTGGAAACTACCACCACTTTGTAATTGGGTTTAACAATATCCAAAACGGTGTCATCTTTGTTCAAAGGCACCAATAGACCTCCTGCACCTTCTATGACCAAGTGATTATTGGTTTTTGGTTCAATAATCTTTTTTAAATCAATTTCAACATTATCAATTTCTGCCGCTGCATGTGGGCTCATGGCTGTTTTTAATGTGTAGCTATTATCATGAATGACCGTTTTATTGTTGGAAATCAATTCTGCAATTTTATGGGAATCAGAATTATTTAATTCCCCCGCCTGTACCGGTTTCCAATAATCAGCCTCCAATGCCTCGGCAATAATGGCAGAGGCAATTGTTTTACCTACATCTGTTGATATACCTGTAATAAATATTCGCTTCATCTTATGGCTCGGTTATCATATTGCATGATAAGCATTTATACTTTCGCTTTTCAAAAAAAGGAAAAAGTTTGTAGTATATTCCTTTTCTAGAATAATAAGCCTCAGATTTTTCTGCTTTACAGTTGGGACATATTATTGGTTTTCCATCATCATCTACGGCATAATTTCTAATCTCATTGTATATTTTCAATGCTTTTTCTTTGTTTGCTGTTTTCACTTGCAGTTTTACACCACCAATAGCACCACTAATTATTGGATCTGTGTTAATTGTGTTCTCATCTTTAAGAAAAACCTCAATTCCTTCAGATTCCAATTTTCCTTTTATGATTTGAACATCAGCAGGGAACTCAAAAGCTCCAAGAGTAAAGAATTTTTGCTTCATATTAGTTAAAGATAAGATGATAAAAGTTGTAAAACTAAGCCCAATTCCTCCTTAGAATTATAACTATGAAGGCAAAACCGCAAACGTTCTTCCCCTTCTGCAACCGTTGGTGAAAGAATTGGGCGAACATTAAATCCTTTATCCTGAATTTTTGTAGCCACATTTTTCACCTTGGTATTTCCAGAAACAAGGCAACAATGAATGGCAGATTCGCTGGGGATAAAAAATTTATCCATTTTTAAATCTTGAATCTTTTTATTAAAAAATGCAATATTATCCCCTAATTTTGACCTTGACTCTTTCCCCTCTTTAGAAATTGAATACCCAAATGCTGAAATGGCCGTTGCAATGGAATGTGGTGGCAACCCCGTTGTATATATAAAACTACGTGAAAAATTAACCAAGTATTCCTTAAGTTTTTCACTGCCCAAAATAGCTGCACCATGGCAACCCATTGCTTTACCAAAAGTAATTATCCGTGCAAAGACATCTTTTTGAAGCTTTTTTTGATGCACCAAACCTTCTCCATTTGCTCCAAAAACCCCTATGGCATGCGCTTCATCTATCACTAAATTATAGCTGTTCTTTTTTGAGAATTTCACTAGAGCTTCCAAACCAGGTGAATCCCCATCCATAGAAAAAATAGATTCTGTGACGATATAAATTTCTTCTCCTGCCTGTGTTTTACATTTAGATTTTAAATCCTCCAGATCATTATGTTTAAACTTATAACTCTTGACATTGCTCAACAAGATACCATCACGTATGCTGGCATGTATCAATTCATCATAAAAAATCACATCCCCCCTTTGGGGAACAGTACTAAAAAACCCAAGATTGGCATCATAACCAGAATTAAAGACCAAAGCACCTTCTGAAACATAAAATTCTGCCAGATATTTCTCCAATTCAATATATAAAGGATGATTACCAGACAAAAGCCTAGAACCCGTAGCTCCGTTTTGAGAAGCTCCTTTTTTTAATATTAACTTAAAGGTATCTGAGTAAATGGTTTCATTGGTAGCAAACCCCAAATAATCATTGGAAGAAAAATCGACTAAATTATCAGAAATGGGCAATTGCCTCAAGGCATTATTTTCCTTACGGTTTTCTAGCTTTTTTAAAAGTTTTTTTGGCAACTTTGACATACATCAAATTTACCATCTTTATTTAAAATTAAAAGCTATGATTTGTTATAAAAGGGCTGAAACCATTATAGAACTTTAACAAATCCTCTCTCTTCAAAAAGAGAACCTTGTGAATAAATTATCCCTGGAAGAAAAGAAAAAAGAAGGTTTTGTTACTGTTTCCCATACTTTAGAGGTTTTAGAACAAATGAACACTAGGTGTTCCCATATTATTGCAAAAGACAATGATACTGTTGTAGGTTATGTCCTTTGTATGCACCCTATGTTTACAAGTGAAGTTGAGGTGCTTAAGCCCATGTTTGTTGAAATTGAAAAAATCTTTCCAAAAGAACGATCGTTTATCACAATGGGGCAAATCTGTATTGATAAAAAATATAGGGGAAAAGGTTTTTTTAGAAAATTATATGCAACTATGAAAGATGCCGTGCAACCAGAATTTGATGCAATCATCACCGAAGTAGATGCTGAAAATACTCGTTCTCTCAATGCTCATTATGCTATAGGATTTAAGGACTTAACAACTTATTTTTCCAATGGACAAACTTGGAAGTTGATAGGATTAAAATAAATTATTATTGTTTTTCGATAATTATATGTATATTTGTTATCGTTAAACAATAATTATTTAATTATGAAAATGTTTGGTCCAAAATCAATGTCAACTCTTCTTTTTTACTTAACACGATTGATAGCAATAGGCATTGTCTTTTTTGTGACTTATATTGACATATCATTCTTAACTAAAAACTTTGAATTAAATAAAGGTAGATATAAAATGGATATTCCTCTCACGGGAACATACATTCATGGAGATTATCAATTAAATGTCATTGTAACTATTTCAATTGGTTTACTTTTTGGTTTTATATTTTTTTATATGATTTCTAATATTTTTAAATCATTTAAAGCTGATATATTATTTACAAAAGTGACTGTAAAAAGAATGAACCATTTTGCATTACTAAATTTACTAGCAGGACCCTTTCTATATGTAATAATTCATTTTGTTATTATGCAAAAAGAAAATTATAGAGATATTCATAATTTAATTATACATATCCTTTTGGGTTTACTAATTCTATATGGTACTGCCGTTTTTAAACGTGGGTTTGAAGTACAATCTGAACACGATTTAACCGTATAATATGGCTATAATAGTAAATCTTGACGTGATGTTGGCCAAGCGTAAAATGAAAAGTAAAGACCTGGCCGAGGCTATTGACATTACCACGGCCAATCTGTCTATCTTAAAATCTGGTAAAGCCAAGGCAATACGTTTTACTACCTTAGAAGCAATTTGCAAGGTCCTAGATTGTCAGCCTAGTGATATATTGGAATATAAAGAATAAAAAAGCCATACTCTAGAGTATGGCTTTTCAAAATTCTATGATAAAATTATTTTAGTCTGCTAAAACAATCACCTTATTGTCTTTCATTTCAATGGTTCCACTAGAAATATCCAAGATTGTTTCACCATTGGAGCCTTTAGAAAATTTGCTTTCATAAGCCTCATCAATCGTTATATCTCCTTGAATGACAACCTTACCTTCTTGCAACAATGAAACTATTGGTGCGTGATTGGACAACATTTGAAACTCCCCATTAATACCTGGAACAGCAACAGAAGTTACTTCTCCTTCAAATAATGTGGCCTCTGGTGATACTATTTCTAAATACATAGTTAACTTGTTAACTACCCTGAACTGGTTTCAGGGTCTAAATATAATAATTAGATGCTGAAACAAGTTCAGCATTAACTTCGGCTTACGCTTCAGCTAACATTTTCTCTCCTGCTTCAATAGCGTCTTCAATAGTTCCCTTAAGGTTAAAGGCAGATTCTGGCAAGTGATCTAATTCACCATCCATAATCATATTAAATCCTTTAATGGTATCCTTAATATCCACCAACACACCCTGCAAACCTGTAAACTGCTCAGCAACAAAGAAAGGTTGTGACAAGAAACGCTGTACACGTCTTGCTCTACCAACGGCTGATTTATCTTCTTCAGACAATTCTTCCATACCAAGAATGGCAATAATATCTTGTAATTCTTTATAACGTTGTAGCAACTCTTTTACACGTTGTGCACAGTCATAATGCTCATTTCCTAAAATATCCGCTGTTAAAATCCTTGAAGTAGAATCTAAAGGATCCACTGCTGGATAAATACCTAGCTCAGCAATCTTACGAGAAAGTACTGTTGTAGCATCTAAGTGAGCAAATGTTGTTGCTGGTGCAGGATCCGTTAAATCATCCGCAGGTACATATACCGCTTGTACAGATGTAATGGAGCCTCTTTTTGTTGATGTAATACGTTCTTGCATGGCACCCATTTCTGTTGCCAATGTTGGTTGGTACCCTACGGCAGAAGGCATACGACCTAAAAGAGCCGAAACCTCTGAACCTGCTTGCGTAAAACGGAAGATATTATCTACAAAGAAAAGTACATCTTTTCCTTGACCGTCCCCTGCACCATCACGGAAATATTCTGCAATGGTCAATCCTGATAATGCCACACGTGCACGTGCTCCAGGAGGTTCGTTCATTTGTCCAAATACAAAAGTTGCTTTGGACTCTTTCATTATTTTTTTATCAACCTTGGACAAATCCCATCCGCCCTCTTCCATAGAGTGCATAAAGTCATCGCCATATTTTATAATACCAGATTCTAACATCTCACGAAGTAAATCGTTTCCTTCTCTGGTACGTTCTCCTACTCCTGCAAATACTGAAAGTCCACCGTGACCTTTGGCAATATTGTTAATCAATTCTTGAATCAATACTGTTTTACCAACACCTGCTCCACCAAATAATCCAATCTTACCACCTTTTGCATACGGCTCAATTAAATCGATTACTTTAATTCCTGTAAAAAGAACTTCAGTAGAAGTTGATAAATCCTCAAACTTAGGTGCCTCTCTGTGAATTGGCAATCCGTCTTTTCCTGCCTTGGGCAAATCACCAAGACCATCTATAGCATCTCCAATTACATTGAACAATCTTCCATAAACATCATCACCAATTGGCATTTGTATCGCACTTCCTGTTGCATTTACCTCCACACCCCTACTTAAACCATCTGTAGAGTCCATTGATATGGTTCTAACTGTGTTTTCGCCAACATGAGATTGTACTTCCAATACCAATTTGGAACCATCTTCTTTATCAATTTCTAATGAATCGTAAATTTTTGGAAGATTTGATCCAGATTGGAATTCTACATCAACAACTGGTCCGATAATTTGAGAAACTTTACCTGTAACTTTTGACATTACCTAAGTATTTAATTTTTAAGAATCTATTTGTGTTTCAACGTAATATTTGCATTGACAATACTTACGTTTTTCAGGCTGCAAAGATATGTCATTACATTTTAAATAGAAACTACTTTTTTCTTTTTTTGACAATAAAAAAGGCGTCACATTAATGACGCCTTTACAAATATATTATAATTTGTTCTTATGGATTAATAGTCCATGACACATAATATATGGAGCCTATATTCCCAGTGCCTATTGCAGTAACGTATTCAGCTCCCAATAGGTTGGAACCTCCTATTTTAAATACTGACTTTATACTTGGCACTGAATAATTGACCTGAGCATCCAATACCGTATAAGCAGGTACATCCCCATCTCCAAAAGTAGCTTGCCAGAAATATGTATCACTCCACCTATAATTAATATTAAACCCAAAATTTTCAAAAAGAGCCGTATTTCCAAACGATGCCTTTACTTTATGTTTTGGTGTATTGAAATTAGTTCTAAAATCTGGATATGCATTTTGATCAAAATCAAACTCAGAATAGGTGTAATTGGCACCTAAATCAAAATTTCCTAAAATTTTGGTCTCTATTCCAATTGTTCCTCCGTAAGAATCAATATCAGCCTCAGAATTTGTATAGGTTTGGTATGCTTTAAAATCTCCATTTTGCAATGCCAATAGGGATAATGCATTATCACCAGGGGTCCCATAAAAAGGAACAAGTGTGGTTTGATTGGATATAAAGTTTTTATACTTATTATAATACCCTGAAAGGTCTATCACTACTTTACCCCATTTAGCCCTATAACCAGCCTCAAAAGCAGTAATCTCTTCTGGCTTAACAATTGGAATATCAACTGCTTCTGGCGCTCCTGTTTGTACTGAATTTAGAGAAAAAGCTCTTTCGTAAGCATCCCTTCCCACTATTGTGACCGTAGATTGTCCCAATAAAGTAGCACCACTTTGGCTTAAGTCATAAGTTCTTAAATCCCTGTCCAAATTACTTGGAGCAGAACCTACCAATACTGCAGCACCAGCATCTAACCCTATAAATAAATCTTGTGTTGTTGGGTTTCTAAACCCCTGTTGAACTGATGCTCTAAAATTCTGATTTTTATTTTCCCCAGCTGTATATACTGCTGAGAACCTTGGGGAAAGGAAACCTTCAAAAAATTCATTTTTGTCATATCTAACCGACCCTGATAATTTTAATCGCTCCTCTATCAGTTTCTTTTGCACCTGCATATAAGCACCATATTCTTTATATTTTATAGGGCCATCAATATCTGTGAAAATGGTCCCGCTAGAGTTTAATTCATATTCTCTAAAAGAAGCCCCTATTTGAATATCTGCAATATCCTTGGTCAAGTGGCTAAAATTATAGTTTCCATCAACATGCCTAAATATTGTATTGTCTATAAATTTAGCTCCAGTAGCAAAATTTCCATCTGCAATAACTCTATTGAAAGCTGATTGAAACTGTGAGGTTCCAGGAATCAATCTTCCTGTGTCCGCCGCCTGTCTTGCAGCTGCATGGGCAGTAGCTTCATCCAATTGCACTCCTGTTCCTACTCCTAATCTTGCGCCAATATAAGTTTGTGCATACTGCGTAAACCAATCTGTATCTGATTTCCATGACCTATTTATATTAATGGCCGCAAATCTAGTGTCATATGAATCTCCAGAACCCTCTGTAGTAATATAACCTCTAAGAAAAAAGTTATCGTTCCTAATTTCCAATTTATGCTGTTGCATGATGAAATTCTTAATAGAATACCTATTTGCGCCTTGATAAATTGTATTACCTCTACCCACTCTGCCATTATATACAATTTCAAAATCATCGGCAAAAGGTTTGTAATGAACAGAAAAATCTGTTTTTACACTTTCGGCCTTATAATTGGCCAAATCTATCTCATCATAACCTGTTCTTGATACAAAAGCAGACCCTACCGTGCCCGTTGGAAACCCTGCAGCAGCATCAAAATTAATCGTGGTAGCCACTTCATCACCATAAACATTTAATCCATTATATCCTGGATCTGTTCTAGTTGCTCCTGGGTTATTTAAATCAACTATACTGTTGGCATGCCAATCTTCTCCTTTTAGGATGGACAAATTGGCTTTTACGGCCAATTTGTCACTAAAAGCATGGGAAACTCTGATTCCAAAATCATAGTAATTATTATCGCCTGCTGCTTCCTGTGATGTTATCCCCACTTTTGCATAGGCACTTATTCCTTGATAATCAAAAGGATTTTTACTGTTCATAAATAAAATACCATTAAAAGCACCTGCTCCATATAGGGCAGAAGATGCTCCAGGAAGTATTTCCACGCTTTGGACTTCTAACTCTGACATACCCACCAAATTTCCTAAAACAAAATTTAATCCAGGTGCCGTATTATCCATACCGTCTACCATCTGCATAAATCTAGTATTTGCAAAAGTCGCAAAACCTCTTGTATTTATGGACTGAAACGTTAAACTATTAGTGTTTACATCTACCCCTTTTAAGTTCGCTAATCCTCCATAAAAAGAGGCAGCAGTTGTGTTTTTTATTTCTTTTAATCCAAATCGCTCCACAGAAACAGGGGATTCAAAAATACGCTCTGGAGTCCTAGAAGCGGATATTACTATTTCATCTAGCATTGTTGAAGCCTCATTGAGAATTATTGAAACTGTCTGCCCACTAGTTGTAACATCTACTTCAGTCTCAGAATACCCAATACTTGTTATTCTTAATTGAAATGGAGGGGTTTCTGAAGTCTCTAAAGTGAAATTTCCATCAAAATCGGAAATTGTCCCAATTGCTTTTCCAACAATTACAACATTAGCTCCTGGAATGGGTTCGTTATTCTGATCTACAACGTTTCCCTTTATAATTGTTTGTGCATATCCAAGCATTCCAAACATTAAAAAGGACAAAAAGACTACCTTTTTCATTCTTACCTATTTATGTTAACGTTAGTTTTAACTTAATTTTGTGTTTTTAAGTAACAGCAAGATACATTTTTTTACATTTTAATAGTAAAAAATAAAAGAAATTATGCGCGCATAGTATTATTTCCGTAAAATAAAGTGTTTAAATATGCCATATTCGCAATAGAACAAAAAAATAAACCATTAATATGGCCTATTTTTAAGCGTCCTATTCCACAGTAACCGATTTTGCCAAATTACGTGGCTGATCTACATTACAACCTCTCATTACCGCAATATGGTATGATAATAATTGTAAGGGTATTGTAGTTAACAAAGGTGTTAAGCTTTCTATAGTCTCTGGAACTTCTATGACATGGTCTGCCAATTCTCTTACTTGTTCATCGTCTTCTGTAACAACAGCAATTATTTTTCCTTTTCTGGATTTAATTTCTTGCACATTGCTTACTACTTTTTCATAATACCCCCTTTTAGTGGCTATGACCACAATAGGCATTTGCTCATCTATCAATGCTATAGAACCGTGCTTCATTTCAGCAGCTGGGTAACCTTCTGCATGGATATAACTTAAGACCGTTGCACGGTATAATCTGTTTAGAATAGGCGTAAAAATTAACTACAATCATTTGTTATTGAATTAGTTAAGTATTATTTTCAAGGTATGAAATTACAGAAACAGCCCACATTAGCAGAT
>Ga0256845_1002810_pt1 | contig 12254 bp, 9 predicted proteins | sample RiftiametaG_FD_189101 | JGI IMG/M metagenome (GOLD analysis project Ga0256845, IMG submission 189101) | Tube worm associated microbial communities from hydrothermal vent at the East Pacific Rise, Pacific Ocean - Riftia | ecosystem: Host-associated > Annelida > Integument > Unclassified ... | reverse complement strand
ACCGATGCCAATTGAACTGCGTGCTGTTTCTTTGACATCAGAACAACGCAGTCAGATTCGAGCGTTGCTCAACACGTCAAAACGAAAAAACCATGAGTTGTTGGGTCAGTTGGATGAGTTGAAAGACGAGTTGCGGGCAATGATATTTTCGGCCGACGATGTTGAGCAGGCTCGATTACAGCAAGTGCAGGCAGAAATTGCCGAGCAGGAACTCGCTCTGGAAAAAAACCGGGTTGAACATATCCTGGCGATTCAGGATGTGTTAACATCAGAACAACGCAGGACTCTCGGAAAAACCCGAAAAAACAAGCCGAACGATCCTCCGCCACCACGGTAAACCTTTGAAACTCTGATCCCTGTGATACCCTGCCAGGATATAGCCCAACCCTGTCAGGGGCCGAAATCCTGACAGGGTTCCCCCCCCCATCGATCACGCAGGTTGTCAGAAAATTTGACCATCCCCCGAAACGTTACGAGGATTTTTGCGCACGTTTTTTACGCACCCCTTTCTGTTTCCCTAACGCTAAAGGAATAATTTCATCCATCTTCTGAACAAACTGAAACGTAAGATCCTTTTTGGCATTGTCAGGGACTTCTTCCAGGTCTTTCTCATTCTTTTTCGGCAATATCACCGTATGGATTCCCGCCCGTCGGGCTGCCAGCACCTTTTCTTTAATGCCTCCCACTGGCAGAACAATGCCTCGCAGCGTAATTTCACCAGTCATAGCAACATCATTTCGAATCGGACGTTTTGTCAGGAGCGAGGTGAGCGCAGTAAACATTGTCACACCTGCTGAAGGCCCATCTTTCGGGATTGCGCCTGCGGGAACATGGATATGAATATCCCCATGTTCGTAAAAATCCTGTTCGAGGCCAAGCTCTTTGTGTTTTGCCCGGACGTAGGACAAGGCGGCCTGGGCAGATTCTTTCATGACTTCCCCTAACTGACCAGTCAGCGTCAGGGTCTTCTTGCCTGGCATTATCGCGGCTTCGACAAAAATAATATCACCACCGGTCGGCGTCCAGGCTAATCCGGTAGCGACTCCAGGTACTGCTGTCCGTTCGGCGATTTCTGAGAAAAATTTAATCGGTCCCAGATATTTATGAACAAGTCCGTTACTGAAACTGAGGGTTTCAATGCTGCCCTCAACAATCTCTTTTGCGACTCCCCGACAGACTCTCGCGATCTCCCGTTCCAGGTTTCGCACGCCAGCCTCCCGGGTGTATGCGCTGATGACCGCTTGCAGGGCATCATCTTCGAATTGCAGTTGTGCTTCCTGTAAACCATGTTCTTCCAATTGTTTGGGAAGAAGAAAATCTTTGGCAATCATGAGTTTTTCTTCCTCCGTATATCCAGGTAACTCAAGAATCTCCATTCGATCCCGAAGGGCCGGGGGAATCGTTTGCAGCACATTGGCTGTGGCGATGAACATGACTTTTGACAGATCAAACGACACTTCCAGATAATGATCGGAAAAGGAAAAATTCTGCTCCGGGTCGAGCACTTCAAGTAAGGCTGAGGAGGGATCACCACGGAAATCGGCTCCGAGTTTATCCACCTCGTCCAGCATAAACACCGGATTATTTGATTCTGCCTTTTTAATGCCCTGGATCACTCTTCCTGGCAACGCTCCGATATAGGTTCGCCGGTGTCCCCGAATTTCTGCTTCATCATGCACCCCTCCTAACGACATTCTCACAAATTTCCGGCCCAGTGCGCGGGCAATAGATTTCCCAAGCGATGTTTTCCCTACGCCAGGAGGGCCGACAAAACAGAGGATCGGGCCTTTCATATCTTTTTTTAATTGCCGGACAGCAAGAAATTCAATGATCCGTTTTTTCACTTTATCGAGATCATAATGGTCTTCGTCCAACACTTTCTGAGCCTCAACAATATTCAGGTTATCTTCTGTATGGATATTCCAGGGAATATCCAGCAACCAATCGAAATAGGTGCGGGAAACGGTGTATTCCGCCGAAGACGGGTGCATTCGCTTCAAGCGGTCGAGTTCTTTTTGGGCGGCTTTCCGGGCTTCCTCCGGCAGACCAGCCTCGTCTAAACGTTGCTGTAATTCCTCGGCTTCTGTCTGGTCATCCTCCTCTCCAAGTTCTTTTTGAATCGCTTTGAGTTGCTCTCGTAGATAGTATTCGCGCTGATTTTTGTCGATCCCTTCTTTGACCTGAGATTGAATTTTCTGTCCTAATTCAAGGACTTGCAATTCCCGATTCAGGATTTCCAGAATGCGATCCAGACGTTTCTGAACGTCAAAAATTTCAAGAATTTCTTGTTTCTCTTCCACCGGAATATTGAGACTCGATGTGACAAAATCCGAAAGCATGCCCGGATTCGTCAAACTCGTAATCATTGCCGTGAGTTCGGAAGGAACCTGGGGAGATAATTCCACCACTTTTTGAAAGAGTTCCTTAACGTTTGTTATAAACGCTTCAATGTTGGTTCCTTCAAGTTGTGTTTCTCCAACGGAAGTGATTCTCGCCTGATAATAGGGGACCGTCTCGATAAATTCATCAATGGTAATACGGCTGATTCCCTGGACAACGACCCGAATGTCTCGCTCACTGACTCTAACCATTTTCAAAATCGAAACAGCAGTCCCAACGGCGTACATCTCTTCCGGAGTGGGGTCTTGAATCTTGGGGTCTCTTTGCGTGACGACCCCGATAATCTTTTCTCCTGCTAAGGCGCCGTCAATAAGGCGAATCGAACGCTCACGCCCAATGATCAGGGGAAGCGCTAACCCAGGGTAGATTACTGTCCCTTTCAGGGGTAAAATTGCCAATTCTGAAGGTAATGATTTCTGCTCATCCTTGACACTGTTCATGTCCATAACACATCTCGCTCTTTATGTTAAGGTATTGTAAGGTTGTAAAATGATTATCGGGGATCCAATATTCATCACCTTATCGCTCCTTGTATAATCGAAGGCTTCAGGTTTTTTACCAGTCATCTTGTAATAACTATAGAAACAAAATAGATGACTGTCAAACAAAAAAGATGTTTTCTTTTTTGTCGAATTGACGGACGAATACATCTAAGAACACATACGATGTCATGCACCATTTGTAAAAAACATTATTCTCGACAAGAAAAAAATGTTGCATTCTATGACTTGCTTCTGTAATGTTGCCTTACAGGAAAGTTTTTGCCCTATTTATGGGATGAAACAATTCGTTTTTGAGCGTCGTCCTTTCAACAATTTTTGCAAGGAAACGCAGCCATCGAGAGTGGGATGAGCGACCTTTTATCAACACTGTCTGCTCGAAGCTTTCCCTTCTTCACTCAACTGGCGAATCAGGCGTTGTTGGTCATGGTCGGTAGCTTTGGTGACAAAATCTGTAAATTTTCGGAGTAGGCTGGTATTTCGTGGTGAGGAGCGCAGGATTGTATCACAAATAGCCAGTCAAAAAATCATGATGAAAAAGTTGGCTGTTGTTGGCATGATTATGCTGTTTATCTGGCTTGTGGCAAAGAGTGAACCGGCATTTTCCCAGAATTGTGAGCAAGCACAGGAATTGTATTCGGAGGGAGTGGCGTTAAGTGATGGGACTGAACAGGAAGCCAATTATTACCGACAGGCTCTTGAAAACTGTCCTCAGTATGCTGAAGCTCACTATCGTTTGGCGCGCATATATGCCGGATGGGGGCAATATCAGGATGCGACCGCTGAATTTCAGGCAGCAATTCAGCTAAACCCGCAATATGCCGAGGCATATAATGGATTGGGTGAAGTCTATTATAATCAGGGGTATTATGACGAGGCGATGACGCACTTTCGGCAGGCCCTTCAGTTACGTTCCGAATTCCTGGCTCCCCATCTGGGCCTGGGGAAAATTTACGCACAACGGGGGATGTTTCAAGAAGCGATTCAAGAATTTTTACAGGTGTTAGACGAGGAACCTGAACAGTTGGAGGCCAATTATGAGCTTGGCAATGTTTACGAGAAAAACGGGAACCTGGACAATGCACTGAAATATTATCTGATTGTGAAACGACTCGCACCAAAACGCGATGATGTGAGCGCCCGGCTTGGGACCTTGTACCGGAAACGAAAAGACTATGAAAGCGCGATCCGTGAGTTTAAATATGCCCTGTCGCTCAACGCCTACAATCTTGGGGTTCAGAGGGAGTTAGCCATCCTGTATTATGACCAGAAACATTATGATGAAGCGATGAACTTATTGCTCGAAGTTCTCAGGCTGAGAGCGACAGATGCCGAGGCTCTCGAATATCTGGGAAAAATTTATTTTACCAGGCGCGAGTATGATAAGGCCATCAAAACATTTCGTGAGGCAGTTCAGTATGCGCCTCGGAACATCAACGCCCACTATTATCTGGGATTCATTTATGCAGGGAAAGGTGCCTATCAGGAGGCGACGCAGGAATTCCAAGAGGTTTTGCACCTGAACCCCTCTCATTCAGATGCGCTGTTTCAGCTTGCCCTCATCCATGAAGAACGGAAAGAGTTTGGAAAAGCGATCGAACTGTGCCGTCGAGCCATGACGATCAACCCAGCACTTCCTGGAGGACATTATACATTGGGGACTCTTTATGTGAAAATGGGAACGCAAGAGTTAGAAAAAGCAGCGGCGACGCCCTCAGCAACCGCGCGTATTAAAAAAGAGATTGAAGCCCTGCATGAATTAGGCTATTAAGAAACTGGTGATTCGGTGTTTTTTTGTTGACAAGAGACAGAGGACTTTGTGTCACTTATTTTGCATTGAAAGAGATGACGATCCAGATGATTGTTCTGGAATCGTCAGTGACGTAGTTCAGAAATGTTCTATTTTTAACGTAAGGAGGGGAACAATTATGAAAAAACATGTATTATTTCTTGCTGTTTTCGCGATGGTTGCTGGATGTTTGGTTTCGACTGTTCAGGCAGACGATCTGAAGGTTGCGATGGTTGTCGCCGGGACCCTGGGAGATCGCTCATTTTATGATTCCGGAAATGAAGGAATTGTGAGAGCGGCTGACAAATTAGGGGTCGAAACAAAAGTGTTTGAATGCCGGAATGTTCCTTCAGCGTTCTCAGAACAAATTATTGCAGCAGCGCAAAGTTATGGCGTGGTCTTTACGGTCGGGTGGGAATTAGTCGATCCGTTACTGGAAGTGGCGCCCGAATTTCCGGACGTGAAATTTATCCATATTGATGCCGCGATTGAAGGGGTTGAAAACGTTAGTTCCATTGATTATCTTGAAAATGAAGGATCATTCGTTGCCGGGGCGATGGCCGCCCTCATGACTACCAAAACCGACGACGAAAAAATCAATGCTCAAAAAATCATCGGAGCAGTCGGCGGCATGGATATTCCGGTTATCCGCAATTTCATTGCCGGGTATGAAGCCGGTGCGAGATACATTGATCCTGCTGTAAAGGTTGAAGCAGGCTTTGTCGGAAGTTTTGAGGACCCGGCGAAAGGCAAAGAAATGGCCTTAACGATTGCGAATAAAGGGGCAGACATTATCTTCCAGATTGCCGGCAATACCGGAAACGGGGTGATTGAAGCCGCGAAAGAAGCTGGATTTTATGTCATCGGCGTCGATTCTGATCAAGGCTATATTGCCCCGGGCTTCATTATGGGAAGCATGATGAAGCGGGTCGGTCTATCAATCTTCGAGACGATCCAAAAAATTCTTGACGGAACGTACAAGAATGGTGCCGTGATGACCTATGGCATTGCACAGCACGGCGTTGGCATGAGCAAAGATTCAGATATGAAGCGTATTGTTGGTGATGATGTAATGCAAAAATTAGACGAGATTGAAAAAGGGATTGTCGAAGGAAGCATCCCTGTTCCTGAACGCAATTGATCTCTGGCCTTCTCCCTCTCCGTTTCAGGAGAGGGATTTTTTATCATTCCGGAAAAAACTTCTCAGTGAGCAGTGGGGAAAAATGGGGAAAGCACAAACACGGGCGTATATCAGTCCTGAAGATTATCTGGCTTGTGAACGTCAGGCCGAATACAAAAGTGAATATTGGGATGGGGAAATATTCGCCATAACGGGCGCAAGTGAGGGGCACATTCTGATTACGACAAATGTGGTGAGTGAACTCCGAACCCAATTAAAAAAACAACCTTGTAAAGTGTATTCTACGGATTTACGGGTCAGGATTCGGTTCACAGGACTGTACACGTATCCTGACATCGCCGTTGTGTGTGGGAAACCTGAATTCGATGATGCGTACAAAGATACGTTGCTGAACCCGACGATCTTGATGGAAGTGCTCTCGCCCTCAACTGAAGCCTATGATCGGGGCGATAAATTCGGGCACTACCGCACCCTGGAGTCGTTATCAGATTACGTTCTGCTCTCTCAACACAGAGCCAATATTGAGCATTACGTCCGCCAGAATGGCAAACAATGGGTCTTGTCGGAACCCTGTGGACTCGGAGAGAGTCTGGAAATCGCTTCGATTTCCTGTACCTTAGCTCTTGCAGAAGTCTACGATAAGGTTGACTTTCCCGACACGGAGAGCGGAATAAAGTTTCTCAGGAGTGTGCGATGACAGCCGTTGAAATGCGACATATCAGCAAGCGTTTTCCGGGGGTGTTGGCAAACGACCATGTCAATCTTCGGGTCGAACAAGGAAGCATCCATGCCATTATCGGAGAAAACGGCGCTGGCAAATCAACCTTAATGAAAATATTGTATGGCTTACACCAGCCCGATGGTGGGGAAATCCTGCTTCATGACCACCCCGTCTCCATCCATAGCCCCCGGCAGGCGATGCATGTAGGGATCGGCATGGTCCATCAGCATTTTATGCTAGTCCCATCCTTTACCATTGCCGAAAACATTGTGTTAGGCTCCGAGCCGCAGACAGGACTTTCGTTTGATCGGAAACAAGCGATCTCCCTGACAGAACACCTTTCCGAGCAATATGGGTTAGAGGTTGATCCAGCAGTAAAAATTGAAGATACCCCGGTGGGAATTCAACAACGGGTGGAAATCCTGAAGACTTTATATCGTGGGGCAGATATCCTCATTCTTGATGAACCAACCGCCATCCTAACCCCGCAGGAAGTCAAAGAGCTGTTTAAAACCATCCGCCATTTAACGCAGGCCGGGAAAACAATCACCTTTATCACGCACAAACTTCAGGAAGTCCTGGAAATTGCCGATGATATTACGGTGATGCGTCGAGGGCGGGTTGTGGGGGAACTTCCGGCGCGCGAAGCCACGGAACCACAACTTGCCAGTCTGATGGTCGGACGGGAAGTGCTGTTCGAAGTCGAAAAACAGGGAACAACGGTTGGAGAACCATTATTGGACGTCCGCCATCTCCACGTGTTGGATAGTCGTGCTCTGCCAGCCGTGAAGGATGTATCGTTGACCGTCCATCGCGGGGAAATATTGGGAATTGCAGGAGTTGAAGGGAATGGACAAAGTGAGTTAGTCGAAGCCATTACCGGGTTGCGTTCTTTGATAGAAGGACAGATTTTGTTGAACAACGCTCCCATCCATCATCGTTCTATTGTGGAACGCCGCCGCCAGGGAATGGCGCATATCCCGGAAGACCGCATGACGATGGGCTTAAATCTGAAAGGACGCCTTTCTGAGAATCTGATTGCCGGAAAGCATACCCAAACGCCTTATCGAGGGAAATTCTTCCAGGCCAATAAAAAAGAAATCCGGGCCTACGCGACGGCCTTAATTCAACGGTTTGACATTCGAACGCCGGACCCGGAAAGCACCGTCGGAACCTTATCCGGTGGAAACATGCAAAAACTGGTGGTGGCCCGGGAATTTAGTTTCGATGCCCCGTGCCTGATTGTCTCCCAACCCACCCGAGGCGTTGATGTCGGCGCCATTGAGTTTATCCATCAGATGATTCTGGATCAGTGCAGTGCCGGGGCCGGCGTGTTACTCGTGTCGGCTGAATTAGACGAAATTTATAAATTGAGCGATCGGGTACTGGTGATGTATGAAGGCGAAATTGTGGGGGAATGTGATCCGAAGTACGTCAGTAAAGAAGAAATGGGACTCTACATGACAGGAGCGAAACGTGATGAAACACCTGCTTGATCGCTTTGTCGAAAGTAAATACCAAAAACTCTATTTTTCCGCCTTTGCCATTCTGACAGCATTTGTTGTTGGAGCGATTGTGATCCTGCTGAATAAACAGAATCCGCTCCTTGCGTATGGCGCCCTTCTTCAGGGAGCTTTTGGGAAACCGTACAAAATTGCCAATACCCTTCAACGCGCAGTACCTCTCACACTGACCGGGTTGTCGGTCGCGGTGGCCTTTAAAGCGGGCGTCTGGAATATTGGCTCAGAGGGACAATTGTATTTGGGGGCCTTTGCTTCTGCCTGGGCAGGATTCACTTTCAGCGGATTGCCGTGGTTCTTTTTTATTCCCCTCCTGATTGTCTTCGGGATTATCGGCGGTGGGATTGGCGGGGCAATTCCGGGGGTTTTAAAGGCCCGCTATGGTATGGATGAGGTCATTACCACGATTATGCTGAACAGTGTGTTTATCCTGTTTACGAGCTATCTGGTCAATTATCCGTTTAAAACAGCGCAAGGTCAAATGGGCGCTACCGACAAAATTGCTGAAGCCGCCAGATTAAGCCGATTGGTGAGGTTGTCCAAGTTAAATACCGGCCTGTTTTTTACCATCATGATCGTGCTGTTGATGTATTATATGATGCAGAAAAGCAGTATTGGCTATGAGTGGAAGATGCTTGGGGAAAATACGCTCTTTGCCAGGTATATCGGCATGAGTCCGACTCGTCATATTATCGTGGTGATGATCGTGAGCGGAGCCTTAGCCGGAATTGCCGGTGCTCTGGAAGTGTTAGGCGTCCATTATCGCTTTATTGAGTCAATTTCTCCCGGGTATGGCTATGATGGCATCCTCATTGCCATGATCGCGATGCACCATCCGCTGGGAGTGGTGTTGGTGGCCTTCATGTTTGGGGCCTTAAAAGTCGGGGCACTGCCGATGGAACAATTTTCAAATGTTCCCTCTGAGTTAATTGATGTGTTGCAATCAATTATTATTCTGTTTGTTGCTGCTGAAACAGGACTCATGGCCTGGATACGCTCAAAAAGGGGGTCCCATGTCGTTCGTTGAATTGTTTGATGCGAAACTGTTAAGCTCGATGTTCCGCATGGCCACTCCAATTGTCCTCGTGGCTTTGGGCGGGCTGATGACCTCTCAGGCCGGGATTCTTAATATTTCGCTTGAAGGCACAATGCTGCTTTCAGCATTTTTTGCCGTAGTGGGAAGTTATCTGTTTCAAAGCGCCCTCGCAGGCGTCCTGTTCGCGCTGTTTGCCGGTCTGATGATGAGCATGCTGTTTAGCCTGTTTGTGATTAAATTACAAGCTGATGAATTTGTGATTGGCATTGCCCTGAATATTTTTGCCGGTGGATTAACAGGAGCAGGTGGGTTGGCGGGCTATTTGTCGCAGGTCATCTTTCAGACGAAAGGCTCTGTGACGAGCGATCGTATTGCCGGGCTTCCAACAATTCACCTGCCCGGTATCGATTCGATTCCATTTATAGGAACGGTCTTCAACGATCATTCCTTATTTATTTATATGAGCTGGGTTTTTGTCGGGTTGTGTTATTATTTTCTCTACCATACAAAGTGGGGGATGTGGATGCGAGCGGCCGGCGAACATCCGGAAGCATTGGAAACTGCCGGAGTCAGCGTGCTGCGTATGCGCTATTTGAGTTCAACGGTATGTGGGGTGTTTTGTGCATTAGCAGGCGCCCATCTCTCTCTCGGATATTTGACGATGTATGCCCCGAATATGTCAGCAGGCCGGGGGTGGATTGCGATTGCCGCTTCAATTCTGGGCAAACATAATCCCCTGGGCGTTTTTGGCGCATCCTTGATTTTCGGTTTTGCCGATGGAACCGGCATGCGTTTGCAAGGGGTTGGACTTCCTTCTCAATTCGCTCTGATGATTCCCTATCTTGTCACCGTCTTTGTCCTTTTTCTGGTGGCAAAACGGCAGATTCGCAAGTTGAGACGGAAACACAATGTAAAATAATCATTGACAAGGACTTGTTTTTTTTATGGAGAGAAATATCCATGTATTTTATGAGGGCGCCGCAGGAAAAAATTTATTAAAGAGGCCCCTCGATGAGAGAGGTGTATCAACATGCGTTGTTAACAATTTTCTTGAAAAAGGAGCGGTATGTTTCCATAGATTCAGAGTTAGTTTATGTGAATAATGACCGAAGCGGTGATCATGATCCAACGGTATACTGTTGTGAGTAAAACACTTGTAGTGTGTATATGTCTTGTCGCATTGCTTGTTGGCGGCATGGATGGGCAACGAGCGTTCGCTGAAAAAAAAGAGGGAACCGCCAAGGATGTGTTTGACGCTCTTCAAATTCGACGTTTTGATGAGCCTGTCGAAGTTCCTGATTTCTCCCTCCCCCTGATTGGTGGTGGCGAGGCGAAATTGAGTGATTATAAAGGGAAACTCGTCTTCTTAAATTTTTGGGCGACATGGTGCCCCTATTGCCGTAAAGAACGTGAGGCATTGCAAGCCACCTATGAAAAATATAAGGAACAGGAATTTGTCGTCTTGTCGGTCTCAATTGATCGAGCGGGTTCTGATACGGTTGCAGCATTTGTGGAAGAGCATGGCCTGACATTCCCCAACATGCACGATCAAACCGCAGCAGTTGCTGCCGAATATGGCGTCCGGGGGATTCCGGCCACATATTTTGTCAATGCGGACGGGAAAATTATCGGTGGTGTTATCGGACCTCGTCAATGGGATAGTGAGGATGTACACGCATTAATTGAAGAGCTTCTGCAATAGCAATCCATAGAAACCTTCCGATGTGAAGCCCTGCTACGAGACGTTCCCAGGAAAGTTATTCCATCAGGAGCGTCTCGCTGATTTCTACCATGATCTGTCAGTTCTTTTATCCTCAATATATCTTGATTCCCCCTGAATGTCGAATCCTTCGTATTGCATCTCATGGAGAAATACAGAAAAAACAGCGTTACAGAGACACCAAATGCTTGAGTTCTTATACTTTTATCTTGACAAACATTAAAACCCGTGCTATTCAATTGACAAACATAGAATGAAAACTGTTTTTTATGGGCTACAATCGGAGTACCTGAGTCATGTATCATGCACAAGAAGTTGACGGTATTCCCTGAAAAATACATATCACATTATAGGGAAAAAAAGGGAGAAAAGAACAATGATAGCTCATCGTTGGAACAATAAGACATGGTGGTTTCTTGTGTTCATTGGAGGATTTGTGGCATGTGCGGGCGTTTCTCCTCTGTTCGCAGCAAATATCTCAGAATTTGTCAATATCCGACCTTACGTCGAAGTGGGGGGAGGATATGATGATAATGTCTTCGCGCTCTCTGAAGATGCTCCGCTGCCTGAGGATGCTAATGAACGCGAGGATTCGTATTTTGCAGCACGAGCCGGTATCAGGGCTGATGTGACGCTGGAACGGAGACTTGCAGATTTATGGGTAGGGTTGACCTATGATTATACCTATAAAAAATACAGCAATAATTCGAGTCTCGATAGTGGCGACCATCGCTTTGATTTTGATTTTTCATTTACGTCCCGGTATGATTCACTCGGGTTTTTTAACGATCGACTCAAGGTGAAGCTTGGGGACGTGCTCTCGTATATTCCTGTCGATCAGGAACAACCACTGCTGCTTGGTAACCGTACCTGGAAAAATGATCTTACCACCGGATTTGATTATAACCTTATTTCAAAGCCCCGAACGGCTTTTATCCTTGGTTATTCCTACAAACGGGCTGACTATGGCGACGATCCGATTACTGTCTGGACTGTGAGAGATAATTACGACATGTCATCTGATTTAACTCAGGCGAGCCAGAGCCATACAGGGCGAGCTGATTTTAAACACGCCTTTAATTCAAAACTCATCTATGTGTTAAATTACACTTATGCCTTTACTTCGAGAGAAAAGAAAACGGGAAATTTAACGAGTGCAGACTTCACGCGACAGGAAGCCTTAACAGGGATTGAAGCAAAATTGACCTCTAAAATACACACCAACCTGAAAGCTGGATATTCAACAACTTCATACGATGACGTTGATAACTTATCTCAAAACGATCAGGACAGTTTTACCGGAGAAGCCAGCGTGACAGGAAACTTCGATCATCGTCCACTGATAACAGTCGGGTATAAACGCTATTACACTGAAAATGACTTCGGTGATACTTTGTTGACCGATGATGTTTTTGCGCGTGTGGGGT
>Ga0256845_1002809_pt1 | contig 12254 bp, 13 predicted proteins | sample RiftiametaG_FD_189101 | JGI IMG/M metagenome (GOLD analysis project Ga0256845, IMG submission 189101) | Tube worm associated microbial communities from hydrothermal vent at the East Pacific Rise, Pacific Ocean - Riftia | ecosystem: Host-associated > Annelida > Integument > Unclassified ... | reverse complement strand
TTAGCTCGTCTAGCAAAGTTTTGAGTGTAGTACAAAACTAGATTAAAATTAACAACACCGTCTAAGCATGTAGAGTCATAGTTCTATCTATTTTAGGACAGGGGTTCAATTCCCCTCACTTCCACCAACACCTTAATCCATACATATCACACCCTATTATAATGACTAAATTTAAGCAATAGAAGTATACAATCTACTTTAAATCCAAATAAATAAAAGAATCCTGTGAAAATAAAAAAACCTGAAGATGAAAAGTATTTTAAAGATATTGTTCTCAATGACATATTGGAGGAGATATCTAATGAAGATAACATCCAAACAGGTACTACCACGCAGAGAAAAAAAAGAAAACCTTCAAAAAAGAAACTCTTTAATAGAACTATACTCTTTACCATACTCGCAGCATCCCTACTTTTATTTATGTTCATGCTCTTTACGCTGGTAACAGATGCAACAAGCGAAGTAAAACCTACACCTCAAACACCAACGGTTATAACACCTCAAACAGATGAACAAGCATGGAAAATGGAAAAAGATAGACAAGGATATAAAAAATCTACTTCAATAAAAGTTGTAAAAAAAGAGACTAAGCCTAAAAAAAGTATTGCAACGAAAGTGATAAAAGTTAAGCCCAAGAAGCGTAAAGTAATTCCCATTCAAAAAACAGAAAGAGAACTTGCCAAAGAAGCACTAAAACAACAAATGTTACATTAAACTATATATCTTTCTATATCGCTGTGTAACGCAGTTATCACTTCATAGGAGATAGTAGCTAGTTGTGTAGCTGCAACTTGTGCATCATTAAGCACACACACTTCAGCGCTTTTAGATGCCAATGTTATAAAATCCATAGAAACACGCCCGAGTATAGGTAAATTTTCTGCTGTGATAAAAGGACTATTTACATCTCCTCTACACCAACCATCACCATAGCCTAAGTCATAAGTAGAGACAGTCATATTTTTATCTGCAACATAATCACCTCCATACCCTACACACTCTCCCTCTTTTAACATTCTTGTAGAGACTTTATTGGAATGAAGTGAGAGTACGGGTTTTAATAATTTCTTATCAAAAACTGTAGGTAATTCATTATAACCATAAGCAGCTATACCTACACGTACTAAATCTTCTGTGAAATTTTTACTTCTTAAAAGTGCTGCTGAGTTATGTGAGTGGATGCGTACATTTATAAAACCTGCATTTTTTACTTTTTCTTTGACTACTTCAAAATTCTTTTGTTGCCAAAACAACTCTGAACTAAGCTCATCTGCACTTCGGTAATGTGTCATAAGACCTACAAGATTTAAATCCTGTGTAATAATAGCCTCTAAAGCTTTGTCAAGTTCCTCCATAGAGATACCATTTCTATGCATTCCAGTATCCACTTTGAGTTCTACATTTGCACCAGCTTGCGCTTTTTTTATATCATCTAAACTATTAATGGTGTAGCTATATTTTTCATGTTTAATACTGCTATCACCAAGTACTAAGATAGTATCAAAAAATGTTTCTATCTGCTGAGCTTCTGCTGTTTTACGTACAACTGCATGCTTAATGCCAAACTCAGATGCAAGCTCTGCCATAAGTACCAAACCATGCCCGTAAGCATTATCTTTAAGGACAATAGCAACTTTCTCAACTGAGCCAGTTTGAAGCGTGATTTGGTTAAGATTATGATAGAAATTTTGTTTATTTATTTTTATAAATGCCATAGTGTGATTATATCTAACAAGGATTAAAATGGATTGGTTAACAGCAATAGAAATAGTTGGAATGATAGCCACAGCCATATTTATTGGGCTATTGATAAAAGAGTTTAAAAAGAGTATCAAAGAGAGCAATGAAGGTAAAGTAAGTAAAAGGTGTGACCTTGACTAAACGAGTACCAGCAGAGTGGGAGAAACAACAATGTGTACTTATGAGTTTCCCTCACGAAGAGACAGATTGGCATAATCCAGATAAACAAACCGATTTGGAAGCTTCTCTCTCTCCTTTTATACGCATAGCCCAAGCCATCTCTTACGCACAAGCAGTCTACATCATTTGTAAAGACAAAAGTAAAATCTCCTCTATGTTTTGTAGTACACGAAACATGACTTTTATAGAGATACCCACCAATGATACATGGATACGTGACTATGGATACATCTCTGTTATGGAGGATAAAAAAAAGAAACTACTTGACTTTACTTTTGATGGATGGGGAGCTAAGTTTGAAGCTTCTCTTGACAACACTGTCAATAGTGCTTTACATAAAAAAGGATATATGGGTATTACCCCTTTAGAAAGTATAGATTTTGTACTTGAAGGGGGTTCTATAGAGAGTGATGGAGAGGGTACAATTCTTACTACAACAGCATGTCTATGTAACCCCAATAGAAACGGTGGGCTTTCCAAAAAGCAAGTAGAACAAAAACTTCAACAGATGTTAGGTACGCAAAGAGTACTCTGGCTTGATTATGGTTATTTGGCAGGAGACGATACCGACTCCCACATTGATACCTTAGCTAGATTTGTCAATAAAAATACAATACTTTATGTCAAATGTGACAATAAAGAAGATGAACACTATGACGCTCTTCAAAAGATGGAAGAACAACTCAAAACATTTAATACTATGGAAGGGAATCCATACACACTTATAGCACTTCCCATGACAGATGCTATTTACAATGATAAAAAAGAGAGACTACCTGCAACCTATGCAAATTTTCTCATTGCTAACGATGCACTCATATACCCTACCTATAGTGATAAAAATGATAAAATAATACATGAAATATTTACAGGGTTATTTCCAGTTAAAGAAATTATCCCTATTAATTGTTTAAAACTTATAGAACAAGGTGGAAGTCTACATTGTTCAACTATGCAGATAGTGTATTAGGAGAGACTATGAAAACAGCACTTATACAGCAAAAATATTATGATACCAAAGAAGAAACTTTAACAGTTACCCTAAGTAAAATAGTAGAAGCCGCACAAAAAGGTGCTGAACTTGTGGTACTTCAGGAGCTACACCAAACAGAATACTTTTGCCAAAGTGAAGATACGAAGTTTTTTGCTTATGCCAATGATTTTGAAAAAGATGTAGCCTACTGGGCACAAGTAGCACAAGACAACAACATTGTTTTAGTCACTTCACTCTTTGAAAAACGTACAGCGGGACTTTATCACAACACCGCCGTAGTCTTTGAGAAAGATGGTTCTGTTGCTGGAAAATATAGAAAAATGCATATACCTGATGACCCAGGGTTTTATGAAAAATTTTACTTTACTCCTGGAGACCTAGGGTTTGAACCCATACAAACATCTGTAGGGAAACTGGGTGTACTAATCTGCTGGGATCAATGGTATCCAGAGGCTGCACGCATCATGACACTCAAAGGTGCAGAAGTGCTCATCTACCCTACTGCCATTGGGTGGTTTGACGAAGACAGCGAAGCAGAAAAAGCAAGACAACTTGACAGCTGGATAACCATACAACGCTCACATGCCATAGCCAATGCCATACCAGTACTAAGCTGTAACCGTGTAGGTTTTGAAGCTGACAGTGCAGGTATTATGAATGGTACACACTTTTGGGGAAACTCTTTCATCTGTGGTACACAAGGTGAACTTTTAGCCCATGCCAATCACCAAAATGAATCTATTCTCTATGCCCATATAACCCATGAACGTACCAAAGAAGTACGGGATATATGGCCATTTTTAAGAGATAGACGTATAGAAGAATATCACTGTCTTCTTAAAAGATATTGTGATGAATAGTACAGACTTAGAGCTTCTCTTAAGTTATACATATTATAATCATATCAAATAAAAATAAAAGGTAGTTTCATGGCAACAGTTAGAGAAATTATGGACTTAGAGCTTACCCCTGTTGACAAAGGTGAAGAGGTTCACTTTCACAACCCAGTTATTGAGTTTTATAATGCGGTAGGTGGAGAAGAAGGTATGCGTGAACTTATGTTTGACTTCTATAATAAAATTTATGAGAGTGATATCGCTCACTTTTTTCCACAAGATGAAGATGAGTTCCATGAGATTAAAGTAAAAAATACAAAATTCTTTATTCAAATTTGTGGAGGTCCTAAAGTTTATGAAGATGAAGCAAAAGGGATGGACCTTAATGAATTTATGATTCGTGTACACGATGATTTTTCTATTACTGAAAAATCAAGAATTATATGGCTAGGTACTATACGTGAAGCATTGGCAGATAAAGCACAACATGTAGAGAGTAAACTTATTCAAGATTTTTGGAACTATTTAGAAAACTTTTCTAAACTTACGGTAAATACTTTTTCAGATGGAAGTACTTACTATGCTGCCTATACTCAAGCTAAGAAAGATTAGACTTCGGTAAGCTCAGCCACCTAATATACTGACTAAGTACCTATCTCTTGGTTACTGAGTCTGTCGAAGTACCACATAAAAGCAAACATCAAACCAGGTGTTTTAGCAATACGCTCATCATAAATGAGTGCTTTTGCTTCTACTATGGGTAAGGTGACAACTTCTATCTGCTCGTCATCTACACCCCCACCTTCACTCACTTTCATACTCTCATCTACCTCAACATAGTAAAGCATTTGTTTAGACCCAGCAAAGCCTACAGAGGTATGAAATGAGATTATTTTTTCTATACACTCAACAGAAACTCTATATCCACACTCTTCTTCTATCTCTTCCATAGCTATTTCGGCTAAAGAGAGTTTTTTATCTACTATACCTGCACAAAGTTCTATGGTCATGCCGTCTTGATTGTTTAAATAGACTGCTGGACGAAACTGTTTCACTAAAATAAACGCATTTTTTTCTCTATGATAAATAAGTATTGCCACAGAATCATGGGCTTCTACTATCTCCCAAGATTTTGCTTTCCCGTTTTGTGTATAGGTTGCAAAAGAGGTTTTTATAAACTTTGCATCTTCTAAGGGTTGGAGTTTAAAGTCTTCTATCTGATTGTCCATCATTTATCCTCATACTTGATTGCGTAAAATCATCCCATACAAAAGGTTTATTTTCACGCTTCATATATTGTAAAAGTTTAGCCTTATTTTCTTTAGCATTTTTAATAACCACTTTTTTATATTTGGTTGTGGTTGTCTCTTTATATTTAGTAAACTTTTTGAGTATTGTCCCACCTGCAGACTTTTTACGAAGTACTTTCATAGGGTTTATCCATCGACCATTTTTTGTCAATCCAAAGTGTAAATGAGGTCCTGTACTTCGACCTGTACTTCCTACGTACCCTATAATCTGCCCTTTTTTTACTCGTTGTCCACGCTTGACACGTATACGACTCTGATGTGCATAAAGTGAGACATAGCCGCCATTATGCTTTATTTTTACCACTTTACCATAACCACCCATACGCCCAGAAAATATTACTTTTCCAGAGTTGACTGCAAGCAGAGGTGTACCTCTTCTTGCACCAAAATCAGTACCATGATGAGGACGATAACGCTTCAAAATAGGATGATAACGTCTGTGTGAAAAAGAAGAAGTAATCCTTGCATGACGTAAAGGCATACCAAAACGAGAACGTTTATTCTTTATAGCTACTCTACGCGTATAGGTAATTTTCTTTTTACCTTTTACGGTATAAGCTTGTGACTTTTTATCACTGGTATATCCATAGCCATCTTCATCTGCGTAAATAAACTGTTTTTTACCATGAGATTCAAGCATTGCTATCTTGATATGTGGCATATAGTATGGTTTTCCCATACGTGTTTTTTGTGCATAGATAAAAGAGATTTTATCACCCTTTTTTAACTTTTTAGTATCTATTGTACCTTTTAAAAGTTGTCCCATTTTATCGGCAAGTGCAGGGTGATTTAGGCTATTTTTCACATCGGTATGAGGATTAGAATTTATCGTTACCGTAGCACTATACTCATCTTGTTTATAGGCTATAGGAATAATATCAAAGGTATAGAGACTTGTTTCTCGCTCTTTAGCTACTCTTATTTGCATCTCAACACCAATAGGTATGAGTGATTGTTCTAAGTTCCCTTCTCTATCTCTTAATTCGTAGTAGGTTTGCCCCCCTTGAATTTCAGAAAGGAATTTAAGATCTTCTTTTGAAATAGACTTCAGAATATCAGGGTGTATACTACATGCATTTAGGTATTGGGAAAATGTTTCACCCCGTTTCCATTTTTCTATGGTGACTTTAGCCCCAAATAACGAATTTAAAATGAAAACCCATATTACTATACTTTTGAAAATACTCATTCTTGTTGTAACCCCAGCTTCTATAATTGGGCATAATTATAACTGAAATAAGTTAATCTCCCAGCTTCACTCCTTACATCAATAAACTTTTACTATATTGCTTGTATAATCAGTACAATAACTATTACCATACAAAGGATTTCTATGCTTAAAATAGCATTATTAACACTATTATCTTTACCCCTTATAGCAGGTTTTTTCCCTCAATCTGTTCATACTTCTATTAAGTCTGTCAACGGTTCATCCATTATGCTTAAATCTAAATTTCCTACCAACGGTATGTCTGGTGCGGTAGTACACTCTTATGGTAATGGACTTACTGCTATTACTTCTCGTATTACTCAGGTATCATCAGATGGTACAACATCTCTCATCGATGCAGATATTATCCATCATGATGAGTTACCAACTATTAAAACACCTGTGAAAGCAGGTGACAAAGTGATTGGTGGATATCTATACAACAATATACTCATTCTTGCTCCAGATGCAGATACCTATGCTAAAATTGTTAAATCAAACAATAAAAAATGGATACACCCAGACCTTTTTGCTCTCTACCTTACCGTTGAAGGTGAAGATAAAGTAACCAAAGAAAATCTTTCTATTTTTGCTAAAAAATACCAAGTAGGACTTGTCTATATCGTTCGTAAAGATGCTGCTGTACTTTTTGACCCAATATCTGGAAAAGTTGTCTCTCGAAAATCGGTATCTAATCTTCCTGCAAAAGGACAATACCCATTCTATATGCGTTTTGAAAAACTAGAAAGTGGTTGGTTTGGTAGTGAAGCAAAAGGTAACTATTACAATATGGTAGGTGCTCTTTAATGCTAGACAAAAAGCATATTAAGCACTTTGAGACGCTTGTTGGAGAAGAGAATGTTTACTCTGACAAAGCACACCTTATTGCCTATAGCTATGATGCAACACGTACACGTTTTAAGCCTGAAGCAGTTATATTTCCAAGAGATGAAGCAGATGTTTCTGCCATACTTAAGTACTGCGATGAGCATCTTATAGTCATCACTCCTCGTGGTGCTGGTTCTGGTTTTACTGGTGGTGCCCTTCCTACAAACGGTGGCATCATCCTTGGGTTGGAAAAACACATGAATAAAATCTTAGAGATTGACATGGAAAACATGGTAGCAGTGGTACAACCTGGTGTCATTAACATGGACTTACAAAAAGCCGCTGAAGAAGTAGGACTCATGTACCCACCAGACCCAGCAAGTGAAGAGTACTCAACACTGGGTGGAAATGTAAGTGAAAATGCAGGGGGTATGAGAGCTGCAAAATACGGCATTACTAAAGACTATGTCATGGCACTTCGTGCTGTACGTGCCAATGGTGACATCATCCGTGCAGGTAAACGTACCATTAAAGATGTAGCAGGATACAACACAGCAGGTATTCTCATCGCTTCTGAGGGTACACTAGCAGTGCTTACTGAAATTACACTCAAACTCATTCCTAAACCTAAATACACTAAAGGCTACATGGGTATTTTTCCTTCTGTTGATGATGCTATGAATGCTGTCTTTAAATCACTCTCTGCTGGTGCAAACCCCGTAGCCATGGAATTTATGGATGCTTTAGTGGTTCAAGCACTTAAAGAAAAACTGGGCATTGACTTACCTGCAGACGCAGGCGCATTACTCATCGGTGATGTAGATGGAAATGTACCAGAAGAAGTAGCCTTCCAACTTGAAACTTTAGAAAAGTCTTTTAAAGAAAACAATGCCCAAGAGTTTATCGTGGCAAATGATGATAAACATAGAAATGAACTTTGGTACGCAAGACGCAATGCCTCACCTTCTATTACTATCTTTGGTTCAAAAAAACTCAATGAAGACATTTCTGTGCCTCGTTCTATGCTTCCTAATGCACTCAATGCCATCTATGCTATTGGTGACAAATATGGCTTTAAAGTACCTTGTTTTGGACATGCAGGAGATGGTAACATTCATGTAAACGTCATGGTCGATGGTTCCAATGAAGAAGAACTTCGTAAAGGGCATGATGCCATTGAAGAGATTTTCCAAATGGTTGTAGACATGGGAGGAACTCTCTCTGGTGAACATGGTATAGGCACATCAAAAGCACCTTTTATGGGCATAGCCTTTAATGAAATGGAACTTAATTTATTTAAAGATATTAAAAAATCTTTTGATCCCAATAACATACTCAACCCAGGGAAAATGGGACTACCAAACTAGGCTTCGATAAACTCAGCCACCATAGTTCCCTAAGTGTTCACTGAGCTTGTCGAAGTGTATCAAAGGGAGAAGGAAATATATGAGAAAAAATGCCAGACTAAAGATAATCTTTAAAAATTATTATCTTTTTATTAGAGATTTTTTTAAAGACCTCTTTGATGATAGGCTAGGTCACTATGCCTCCTCTTTAAGTTGGAGTACACTTTTCTCTATTATTCCTCTTCTAGTTATTTTTCTTTCCATTTTTACCAAAATGCCTCTTTTTGAAAATATGTACGATAAAGTCGAAAAACTTATCTTTTCAAATCTCATGCCTACAGATTCTAAAGTCATTATGGAGCATATCAATACCTATATGGAAAACTCTGATAAACTAGGTTATGTGGGTGCTTTTTATGTTATTTTTGCTGCTATTATGTTTTTTAAAAACTATGACTATATTGTCAATGATATTTTTGATACACCCTCACGTACCCTGTGGCAAGCTGTAAGAACCTATACTTTATTGGTCATCATCTTACCTGTGCTTATGGCACTTTCCTTCTTTCTCTCTAGCTTTATACAAGGCTATTTAGATAAAACAAGCATTACCAGTATTATTCATCTCTATAGCGTTCTTCCCTACTTCATCGTCTGGATGATATTTTATGTTGCCTACCAACTCTCTGCCAATATACGCATAGAAGTCTCAGCTGCCCTTATAAGCTCATTTATCGCTTCACTTATATGGTACATCTCTAAAAGTGCTTTCATCTTCTATGTGGTACACAACAAAACCTATGCCAGCATCTATGGAAGTATTTCAACTATACTCTTTTTCTTTTTATGGATTTACATCTCTTGGGCGATTTTCATACATGGTCTAAAGTTTTGTGACTTGTTAAATAAAGATGAAGAGATAGAACATATATAAGATTGCCAATCCAAGTACCATATAAAAAGCTTTCCGATACCAAATAGCTACAATAGATAACCCTAGATATCCAAGTGCCAACCATGAAGGTATTATGTTTTCTACACTATCCATAGGTAAAGAAAATAACCACAGTAAATAGGTATCAAAAACACCTCCTATACCTAAAAGGTGAAGTAACATAACAAGGGGATAAAAAAATACAAAGAGTAAAGATAAGCTCGGTGACATGAGTTGATATACACTTGTCACTCCAAATATCGTATGTACCACAGGTAACATCAAAATAAATATTCCGATAGGAATAACCCCTAAAGTAATTAACCATTTATTCCATGTTTTAGTATATTGTAGTAAAAGAAAAATATAAAACACACCTGCAACAGAGAGCCAAAAAGAGAGTGATACAAGCAAAGAGGGAAAGAGTAACGTTAAGAGTAAAAATACAGAAGCTAAAAAGCTAAAACTAAGTAATTCCATCCCTGATAGCAAGACACCCCAACCCACTAAAACCATAGCAAAAGAACGCACTAGTGAAGGAGGAAAGTCTACAAACCAAACATAAAACCCAAGTATACTCATTGCTACCATACCCACATCAAACAATGCATGTCTATAAGGAAAAAACTTTTGTTGTAACGGTTGGTAGAGTAAAAGTAGCAAACCATAGACCAATCCCCACAGTATCCCTAAATGAAACCCACTCAAAGCTACCAAGTGACTCACACCAAGCAAGGCTATCTTTTCTCTTAAAGCTTTCTCTAGAGGTGTTGCAAAAAATATAGCATTATAAAAAGTTCCCAACGCACTATTTTGATGTTGTTTAGCAACATACTTAAGAAGTTTATCTTTAACTACTATGGGTAATTTCTCTTGATATTTTATCTTACTTTTCACATAAAATGTACCCAAATAATCTCTAAACTTTATACTCTCATTAGGGAATATTTGTAGACGTAAGCGTTTATGATTAAAATCTTCTCTTCTATGACTTGTCGTATAAAAAGTAAAACCCTCATCACTTTTTAATTTGAGTACTTTATAACGTTTATTGTTCTTACTTTTCTCATAAGAAGTAAGCACCGTTGCTTCAGTATAGTAAAAAGGTTTTGTGATAAATTCTCGATATTCGAGGTAGCTAAAAATAAGTCTAATAGCTATGAGAACAAGGAGTACAAGAGAAAACCAAACAAACGTCTTTTTCTCAGGAAAAAGTTTGGGTTTTTCTAGTGCCATCCCCATAAGAGTGTCTAGATACTTGGCATGTCTACATTAATCGTTGCTTCTTGCATAGGAATGTCTGCATCTTCATACTCTATTTCAAAGGCAGGTGATATTGTTTTGTCTACAAAGCGTGTAAAGTTCTTTTGAAATACAAGCTCTACTGTACCCGTAGGTCCATTTCTCTGCTTTCCTATAATAATCTCTGCATCTTCTTCAGACTTCTTTCTAAACTCTGAAGTATACTCTTTACCTTCAGCCTTAGCCTTCATCTCTTTCTCTTTTTCCATCGCTTCACGATAGACATCATCACGGTAGACAAATAAAATAATATCGGCATCTTGCTCGATGGCACCAGACTCACGAAGGTCAGAGAGCATCGGACGTTTGTTGTCCCTACTCTCTACCCCACGGTTGAGCTGAGAAAGGGCTACGATAGGTATCTGTAATTCTCTGGCAAGTTGCTTTAACCCTCTTGAGATTTCAGACACTTCTTGTTGTCTTCCTTCTTTACCTTCACCAGACATCAACTGTAAGTAGTCAATAATGGCTACAGAGATTTCAGGATGCTGTGCTTTAAGTTTACGTAACTTGGAACGTACATGGTGAATGGTTGCATACCCACCATCATCTACAAAAAGTTTTTTTTCTGCAAGTTCTGAAGTGGCAGCAGAGAGTTGAGACCACTGCTCATCTCTCAAGTCTCCTACTCTAAGCGCTTGTAAGGGTATGGAGGTTTTTGCAGAAAGCAGTCTAAGCATAAGCTGCTCTGCTGGCATTTCCAATGAGAAAAAGGCTACACCTTCATTACGCTCTATGGCTTTGAGTGCCATGTTTAGAACCAGTGCTGTTTTCCCCATTGCAGGACGTGCCGCGATGATGACCAAGTCCCCTTTACCAAAACCAGAGGTTTTATCATTCAGGTTTTTAAACCCTGTATCTGTACCTATGAGTTTAGAGTTGCCGAGTGCTTTTAAACGTTCTATCTCAGACATCATAGCCATGGTGATTTCTTTAGACTCTCTAAAGTCATCAGAGGTTGAATTTTGTGTAATCTCATAGAGTTTTTTCTCTACAAGGTTCATAACCTCTTCAGCAGGGAGGTCATCTTCTATGGTGACTTTTTTTATCTCAGTTGCCAAAGTAGCCAAAGCCCGTTTAGTGGACTTTGCTTTTATCTCTTTCATATAGGCAGCTGTGTTGGTGATAGGGTTTGCTGAAAGTAAGTCTAACATGGCTACTTCATCGAACTTGCCCATACTTGTAAGCTTGGTACGTAAGAACTCATCATCAAGAGGTTTCTCTTCTACACTTAGTTCTTCCATAGCAGTAAAAATATGCTGATGAAAAGGGAGATAAAAATCATGAGGCTTTAACTTAGCTGCTATCTCTTCATAGGTCTCAGGGTCAAAGATAACAGCAGAAAGAACAGCTCTTTCTATGTTAAGGTTGTACATATTTTCCATCTTAAAACTCCTCACCATTACCGTAGGGTGTTGTACCCTTACAACACCCTACATTATTTATTTTGTTCTGCAAATTTTTCAACCTCTAAGACAAATCTATCTACCAACTCTTCTTCAGGCAAACGTGCAATCACTTCACCTTTTAACATCACAAGACCCGCTTCTTTACCATAAGCAATGGCAACATCA
>Ga0256845_1002808_pt1 | contig 12256 bp, 13 predicted proteins | sample RiftiametaG_FD_189101 | JGI IMG/M metagenome (GOLD analysis project Ga0256845, IMG submission 189101) | Tube worm associated microbial communities from hydrothermal vent at the East Pacific Rise, Pacific Ocean - Riftia | ecosystem: Host-associated > Annelida > Integument > Unclassified ... | reverse complement strand
TTATAATTCTATCTTTTAGTATAGGTTGTGTTTCTACAGTTAAGTCTAACAAATCAAGCTCTTCATCTCTTTATTCAGAAGATTTAACCGCATACTTACCACCCATAACTATTGATTCTTCTGCTATAGAAGTTGTAGAAACTCCAATTATCATTGACAGCACGCTTAATATAACAGCTCGTCTCGATTCCACTTTACAATTAGTAAACGAGTATAATGCGTATAAAACAAGATACATAGAAGGCTTATCTATTCAATTATATTCTGGCAACGATAGGTCTAAAGCTAAAGAAGTGCAGCTAAGAGTTTATCGCTATTTCCCTGAAAGCAAACCAAAAATCATATTCGATCAACCCAATTACAAGGTGAGAATGGAGCAGTTTTATACACAATTGGAAGCTTACCCCGTATATAAATCAGTTCAAGCTAAGTTTGGCCGCGCTATTCTTGTGCCTATACGAATACCTGTATCAAGAAAATAAGCTTTATTTTAGTACTACAAATTTGAAATATGGCAGATTATAAAAAATTATTGAGTTTTTTAAAGGTTGATTCTATTTTTGATGACCTTACTGCCATTGTTGAAGCTAAGATTGAGTTATTAAAAATAGAACTCAAAGAAGAGGCTGCCAAAACAGCCTCTAAACTAATAAGTGCTATTTTTTTAGGGCTTATGGTGTTTCTAATTGTTATATTTTTAAGTATCACAATTGCTACTTTGCTTAATTATTTTTTAGAAAGCAATTTCTGGGGCTACGCTATCGTAACACTATTTTACTTATTACTACTAGTAGCGTTTAAAGTATTTAAAGTTGGGAAGAAACTAGAAGTGACCATCGAGGAAAGCCTTAATAATTTACATCAAAAGGATTCGGAAGATGAGCCAGAATAAGCTAGAGCAACAAAAAGCTGAGCGAAGAAAAGAGCTCCTTGCTATTCTTGAAACAAAAAAAGGATTGCTCCAGAAGCACTTCAATGAAAGTGCCAATAAATCAATTGATGCAGGCAAGGGCTTGTTGGCAATAGGCGCAGGTGTCTTACTCTTATACACCATATTTGATCGGTATTTGGAATCAAAGTTTAGAACCAAACATATAGAAAAGGGGACCTCTTCTACAAAATCCTCCTCTAATAAAATACTATACCCTATTTTTTCAATGATGCTTCAACAAGGATCTAGTATATTGTTTAATGAAGGCCAAAAAAAGTTTGTAGATTATTTAAATAATAAAAAGTCAAAAAATGAGCGTAAATCAGCAAATTTTTCGATCAAAAAATAAATCGTTTGCCGTTTTGGTTGATCCGGATAAAACCAACCCAGGCCAATTTGCTCCTTTACTAAGCACCATAAACGAGATAGCCGAAATAAGTGCGATTTTTGTTGGCGGCAGCTTAGTGCCAGATGGCACTACCGAAGTTCTTATTCAATCAATACGAGGCAATACAACTAAACCTGTTATTCTATTTCCTGGCAATGTAAATCAAATTTGTGCAGCGGATGCCATTCTTTTTCTAAGTCTTATTTCGGGTAGAAACCCCGAATACTTAATTGGGCAGCATATTACAGGTGCTCCACTTATTAAAAAATTAGGAATGGAGGCCATTTCTACTGGGTACATATTGGTAGGCGATCCATCCAGCACTACCTATGTTAGTAATACATCACCCATACCTAGTAACGAAATTGACTTGGCTACCACAACTGCCATTGCTGGCGAAATGCTTGGGCATTCGTTAATTTATATGGATGCTGGTAGTGGCACCCAACACCCTATTTCGTCCGAAATGATCGAGAAAGTGTATAAATCCATTAACATTCCACTAATTATTGGAGGGGGAATTCGCTCTTATGAAGACGCAAAAAAGGCCCTCATAGCTGGGGCCCATTGTATTGTTATTGGCAATGCTGCTGAAAAAGACACTTCTATTTTATTTGAAATAGCCAGTGCCGTTCATGACAGCAATAAGTTATTAGAGGTTCATTAACGACTCTCTTCTTCTCATTTTTCCTGCAGGAATACCAAACATCATTTTAAATCTTCGACAGAAATAAGCGGTGTCTTTATAGCCTACTTGTTTTCCAATTTCTCTAATACTGTTTTTGGAAGTCCTTAATAAATTAACGGCCTCTTCCATTCGCTGATATTCTATATAATCTTGAGGGTTAATACCGGTTAGCATTTTAAAATACTGACCTACGTAATCCTCCGATACATTCGCTACTTCAGCTAACACTTTATTAGATAAATCGCCATTGATATTTTCTTTGATAAAATTGAAAATATCTATAAGTCGAGGATCCTTAAAAGAGGTGCTGTTCGTGGCCAATTGCTCAACAAATAGTCTATTTTTAATCACATATCTAATAATTTCAACAACGAGCTGCTCAGTTTTTAACTTAACAATTCTGCTGCTTCCTGGCTCTTCAGATACTGACTCAAGGTATAATTGCTTAATCGTAAAGTTAATCTCATCACTCTTAATTACGAATGGCTCAATATCTAATGAGGCAAAAAAGTTTACCGAGTTAAATACTTTAGCTTCAAACGTTACAATCGTCATTGAATCTGTAACGGTTGGATCTATGGAAGCACCCTGTGTATGCGATTGAAGATAAATTTCTTTCTTTGTAACAAACTCTTCAGCTGTTAGCTCTGCCTTAGCATTACTCCCATACGTAAGTTTGATTCGCTTACCACCAGGAATAAATACAACTTCACCTTCTTCCGCTTCAACCAAGCCAGTTGAATCTTCAAAACTAACTTTTCCTGATTTTATAAAAATGGCAGTATTCTCAACATCGTAAAAATTTGAGATCGTTACTGGTTGTTTTACATTTATGCTTTTAGCCTTAATATACCTTACCCCTAACGACTCAATTATCTTATTATAATCTTCCATTTAATTATTGTTTAACCATTAAGAAACAATTGTGCAAAAAATTCTTGGACAAATCTAAAGTGTTATCCTTAGAAAATAAAATTTTAAGAGATGTTTTTTTGTACTATTATAAGAAATAGCATTTTTCTACTTTAACAGCTCTCTTGCAATAACAATATTTTGTATCTCAGAAGTGCCTTCGTAAATCTGGGTTATTTTGGCATCTCTCATAAACCTTTCTACATGGTACTCTTTTACAAAACCATACCCACCATGAATTTGCACGGCTTCAATAGAAGCATCCATTGCAGTTTTAGAAGCAAAGAGTTTAGCCATTGCACTTGCTTTGGTAAAATCTTTATGTTGATCTTTTAAATAAGCTGCTTGTAAACAAAGTAATCTAGCGGCATCAATATTTGTAGCCATTTCAGAAAGTTTAAACTGAATAGCTTGATGTTTGGATATTTCAACTCCGAAGGCTCTGCGTTCTTTTGAATATTTCAAGGAAAGCTCTAAAGAGCCCGAGGCAATTCCAAGTGCTTGAGAGGCAATTCCTATTCTTCCCCCACTCAATACTTTCATTGCAAATTTAAACCCGAAACCATCTTCTCCAATCCTATTCTCTTTAGGTACTTTAACATCCGTAAACATTAAAGAGTGGGTATCAGACCCTCTAATTCCTAATTTATTTTCCTTTTTACCTACAACAAAACCATCCGCTCCCTTTTCAACAATTAAAGCATTTATACCTCTGTGTCCTTTTTCTGGATGCGTTTGTGCAATTACAATATAGTAACTGGCAGTTCCGCCATTAGTAATCCAGTTTTTTGTGCCATTAAGTAAATAGTAATCACCTTTATCTTCAGCAGTGGTTTTTTGCGAGGTAGCATCAGAACCTGCTTCTGGTTCGCTTAAACAAAAGGCTCCAATTTTTTTGCCAGAGGCCAATTGGGTTAAGTATTTTTGTTTTTGATCTTCCGTTCCAAACTTTTCGAGGCCCCAGCATACCAAAGAGTTGTTTACTGACATAACCACCGAAGTAGAAGCATCTACCTTAGAAATCTCTTCCATGGCCAACACATAAGATATTGTATCCATGCCCCCTCCTCCATACTTGGGGTCAACCATCATTCCTAAAAACCCTAGTTCGCCTAATTTTTTAACTTGTTCTGTAGGAAACTGAGCCTTCTCATCTCTATCTATAACACCTGGTAAAAGTTCGTTCTGAGCAAAATCTCTTGCTGCATCTCTAACCGCTAATTGCTCTTCGGTAAAATCAAAATTCATAATTCTTTATTTAATTATCAAAAATAGAGGCTTTGCCTAGTCCCTTCCTCCAAGAAAAATCATTACATAATATAATAGCGTTGTTAAAGCACCTAAAGCTGCTACCAAATAAGTCATTGCCGCCCATTTTAAGGCATCTTTCGACATCGCATATTCTTGCGAAGTAACTACATTATTGGCTTCTATCCATTGAAGCGCCCGCTTACTCGCATCGAATTCTACTGGTAAAGTTACAAAAGCGAATAAGGTAAAAACAAAATTTACTCCAATAACTACTAGTAAAACGAGCTGCATAGGAAATACACTTGTTAAAAACATTCCTCCAAAGAGCATTGCAAAAAATATGATGTTCATTATTTTGCCGCTTGCATTTTGCAAAGGCACCAAGGTTGTTCTTAATGTTAACATGCTATATGCCGTAGCATGCTGCACAGCATGTCCACATTCATGGGCTGCAATTGCTGCAGAGGCAGCCGACCTACCCATAAACACAGCCTCACTCAAGTTTACTGTTTTTGTTGAAGGATTGTAATGGTCTGTTAGGCTACCACCAATATGCACTACACTCACATCATAAATTCCATTATCTCTAAGCATTTTTTCTGCCACTTCCTTCCCCGACATACCTGAAGCTAAAGGAATTTTTGAGTACTTTTTAAATTTTCTTTTTAATGTATTACTTACTGCAAAACTAGCAATCGCAAATACTATAAATATGATCCATATCATCACTTAATAATTTAGATTAAACATTAATTTTTTTCTTCTTTAATCGTAAGCTGATAATAAAACTAAGGCCTCCAAAAAACAATATTGAAATGGTTTGCGAGGAGTGAATTAGAGTTGCAAAAAAGTATCCGTCCTTTTCAACAACGCCATATAAGCCAAGTACCGAACCAACTAATATATGGTAGGTACCAAACCCTCCTTGCACCGGAGCCGACATTCCCAAACCTCCCATTATTAAAATGGAGAGGCCTGCTAATAAGCCCAAATGTGAAGTAGAAGGTATAGCAAAAACAACTACATAAGCCATTGCAAAGTAAAATACCCAAATGGATACCGTTGATACCCAAAACCCGATTTTGTTCTCAAGTTTTAAAACACTTGTAAACCCGTTCATTAATTCTATTGCGAACGAACGCAGTTTAAAATATAGAGGCAACCTTTTAATCCTTGCTCGGAACCACCATAAAACCAATAGCGCGAGCACAAGTACCACACCAAATGCAATTAATAAGTTTAATGTGGTTGCACTAATATGAATGGCTTCGGATTTATCATTAAAGAAGTCTATCATAAACCCACTTAATCTATCAAACTGTAAAGATAAACCTAGAAGTATGATAATTATTAACCCTAGTAAGTCTACAATACGCTCTGCAACCACCGTTCCTAGCGAAACTGACATGTTAACATTATCATTTTTTTTCATGATTCCGCACCTCGTAATTTCTCCTGCTCGTGGAGCTAAAAGGTTCACAAAGTAGCCAATCATCACGGCTAAAAAAGTTCGAAATGTTGACAGCCCCTTATAGCCCAATGGAGTTAGTAATAAGTTCCAGCGGTAAGCCCTAATTACGTGACTTATCAATGATAAAAACACTGATAAAAGAACCCAAGAATAATTTACTTGGCCGAACCTGTGCAGTAAATCGTTAAGGTCCCAATCTTTAAATACATACCATAAAAGACTGCCTGCAATTAGCAGCCCAACGGAATATTTTAAAAAAGTGATTAATTTACTTTTCAAACCTATGAAACAAGTTTGTTATTATCGTCAGGAAAAACGATGATTGGTGTATGGGATTTACCATCTTCCTTTTTAATGATACCATAAGAAATAAGTATAACAACATCTCCTATTTGAGCTAATCGCGCAGCGGGCCCATTTAAACAGACCTCACCTGTTCCTCGCTCTCCAGTAATTACATAGGTTTCTAATCGCTCCCCATTATTAATGTTAACGATTTGCACTTTTTCGTTTTCAACAATTTCAGCCGCATCCATCAAATCTTCATCCACAGTTATACTGCCTACATAATGTAGCTCCGCTTGGGTAATTTTTACCCGATGGATTTTAGATTTCATTACCTGTATTTGCATCCCTTAAATCTCTATTATTATATTATCAATTAACCTAACTCCTGCTACAACTGCAGCAGCGCACAAAGCTAGCCGATCTCCTTCATTTACTACAGATTTATGCTGAAGAGTTTTAGCATCAACAATCTCAAAATATTCCAATTCAATGCCAGCAGTGTTTTTAAATAGCAACATTGCATCCTCTAAAATAATATTTTGACTTACTCCTTGCACCAACTGCTTGCTAGCCGACTGAAGTGTAGAATAAATAACTCCTGCAGTCTTAAGTTCTTCCTCGCCCAACCGCTTATTCCGAGACGACATAGCTAAACCGCTCGCTTCTCTAACTGTTGGGGCCAAATGGAGTGTAAATGGTAAATCAAAATCTGTAACCAACGCTGATATAATAGCAAACTGTTGCAAATCTTTTTGCCCAAAAAATGCACCATCTGGGTTCACTAACCCAAACAGCTTCATAACAATAATACCAACTCCGTTAAAGTGGCCTGGCCTATGCTTTCCCTCTAATATTTGCTCTAAATAACCAAAATTCAAGTTGATTTTAGGCTGGTATTCATAAATTTCCGCAGCGTTCGGAATAAATATATAATCGCACCCTACTTCTTCTAATTTTTGAATATCAGCTTGTTCTGTTTTAGGATACTTCTCTAGGTCCTCTTTTTTATTAAACTGAATTGGATTTACAAAAATTGTAGCAATAGACACATCATAACGTTCCATTGATAGCTGCACCAATTCTAAATGGCCTTGATGCAAGGCCCCCATTGTGGGTACTAATCCAATGCTTGCATTGGATTTCTTTAATTTATAAATTGCATTTTTCAGGTCAGATTTTAACCTAATTACTTGAGACATTCTGCTTGTTTTACAATATTGCGAGGCAAAACTACATTTTTCACCTGAATTATTGCAAGCCCCTATTGATAACACTTTAAAAAAGGGCTATCTTTGTGCACCCATTTTATGGTCATATTAATAAATCAACATTTATGTCGAAACTTCGAATACTCTATGTGGCAAGTGAAATAGATCCTTTTTTACAAACCTCAGAGGTGGCAGAATTTGTAAGAAAGCTTCCACAAGCAATGCAAGAAAAAGGGATGGAAATCCGAATATTAGTTCCAAGATTTGGATTAATTAATGAAAGAAAAAACAGATTGCATGAAGTAGTTAGACTCTCAGGAATTAATATTTCTGTAGGCGAAGAAGAAAAACCTTTAGTTATTAAAGTAGCCTCTATTCCTGCAGCAAAACTTCAAGTATATTTTATTGATAACGAAGACTATTTTAAAAGAAAGTTCGTTTTTAGTGATAAGGAAGATAAGTTTTATGAAGATAATGACGAACGTATTGTTTTCTTCTGCAAAGGAGCTTTAGAAACAGTAAAGAAGTTGGGCTGGGCACCAGACATTGTTCATTGTAATGATTGGATGACAAGCTTAATTCCTTTATACATTAAAACTACTTATAAGAACGATCCAATATTCCAAAATTCAAAAACAGTTTTTACTGTTTATGATAATAAGTTTAACCATAAATTTGATGGTGATTTATTTAATAAAGTAAAAATGATTGATGTGGAAGATGAGAATCTTAAAAATCTAAAATCAGCAGACTATTCTGGTTTTATGAAACTTGGAATGGAATATTCTGACGCAGTCATTAAATCAAATAATAATCTTAATGAAGAGCTAACTAAGCTTTTTGATGACTGTGAAGAAAAAAAGAAAGTTAATACAATTGAGAAAGACGAAAATTTCACCGAATCATACTTCGAGTTATATAATGAACTTATTGGTTAAGAAACTTAAGGCATGGGCAGTAGTTCTGCTTATGTCTTTATTTTTTGTTTCGTGTGAAGATCCGGGCAAAATAGGATTGAACATTGATCCCGAACATAGTGTAATAGCAACAAGTTATAAAGAGTTTGTTTTGCCTAGTTCACAGGTTCAATTTAATCCACGATCAACGACAAACTCTTCTTCGTTTCAGTCTGGCATTTACACCGACTCCGACTTCGGAACTGTTATGTCCAATTCATATCTATGGTTAGGAGTACAGCCTTCTACACCGGCATTAGATCCTGAAAGTGCTACTTATGTAAGTACAACATTAAGTATTCAATTTTCTTCATTTTATGGATCCAAAGCAGAGGAATTAGAAATTGAGTCTTATGAAGTATATCAACTATCTGAAAATCTAGACGAGGCAATAGACTATACTCGACTAGATAATATTAACTATAGTAATAAACTTGGAGACATAGATATATTAATACAAAAAGACACTAAAATAAGGAACGATTCTCTATTTACATTTGCAATTGAAGACTCTTTTGGGGAGGTTCTATTTAATAAGTTAAAAGACAACGATGCTATTTACGATAACGACCCTGCCTTTAACGAGTTCATAAAGGGTATTGCCATTATTGGCAAGGCAAGTAATAATAAAATTGTTCAATTTAACCCTGTTTCCTTTAACATTAAAATTAATTATACAGAGGAAAATTCTGCAGGCGAAATAGTAGAAAGAAGCTACCTGTTTGATATAGGAGAAAAACGGTTTTATCACTTAAGTTCTGATTTAAGTGGAACTTCATTGGCAGGTATTTTACCAAACAATGCTAATTTTCAGCCTACTGGAGATTTCCGGTTTATGCAAACTGGTACTATGATTGCATTAAAACTTGACCTAAACCCTGTTTACGACTATTTTAATAATGAATTAAATTCTGGCACCGTCACAAAAATCATTATTCAAAAGGCTGCCCTTTCTTTAGGTAAGGTTTCTATTAATACACCTGGTGCTAGTTATCCATTCAGTTTATTAAGCTATTTTACAAATAGCGAAAATTTATGGCCAGCCCCTGCCGTTTCTAGTGGGAGTATTGAAAGTGAATTTGTGTTATTGCAAACTGAAACGATATTGGGCAACACCGCTGTTTTTCCTGGTTTTTATCGGGCGCCCCAAGATATAGTTTTGGGCAGCACTGATCCTTTGAGGTATAATGCAACAATGTCTAACTTTTTTCAAAACATTATTTCTGATGGCTATAACACTAGCGAAACACCTTTAGAACAAGGAGGAGAAATGCTAATTTTTGCCACCACAAGTGCTTCTGACCCACAGTCGTCACCAAGCCATACGCAAACCAATTTCTTAAAAGTGCATAAAGATAGTATTAGAGTAACCGTTTTTTACGCCACAACCAACCTTTAACCAACCAAACCTATGTGCGGAATCGTAGCCTATATTGGCAAACAGCAAGCTGCCCCAATTATTATTAAAGGCCTTAAAAGGCTCGAGTATCGAGGGTATGATAGTGCTGGAATAAGTATTTTAAACGGTGGTTTAAACGTTTATAAAAAAATGGGGAAGGTCTCGGAGCTTGAGGCTCTTGTTAAGGATCTATCTTTACAAAGCTGTATTGGTATTGGCCATACACGTTGGGCCACGCATGGTGAGCCTAATGATGAAAATGCACACCCTCATAAGTCAAACTCTGGCAACATCTCTATTATCCATAATGGAATTATAGAGAACTACGACACAATAAAACAAGAACTAATTAAAAAAGGCTACACTTTTGAGAGTGAAACTGATACTGAAGTACTTGTTAATTTTATTGAGAGCATTCAGTTAGAAAGAGACTGCTCATTAGCCAGAGCAGTAAGAATTGCACTTAACTCAGTGGTTGGAGCTTATGCAATTGTTGTTATGTCTAAAGACAATGATAGCCAGTTAATTGCTGCGCGAAAAGGAAGCCCTTTAGTGGTGGGTGTTGGTAAAGGAGAGTTTTTCTTTGCATCGGATGCTACTCCTATAATTGAGTACACCAATGAAGTTGTTTACCTCAACGATTATGAGGTTGCCATTGTAGAAAATGGGAAGCTTACAATAACTGATCTTAAAGACGTTGAAAAAACGCCTTATATTCAAACTATTGAGTTAGAGCTTGAAGCAATTGAAAAAGGCGGCTATGATCATTTTATGCTCAAAGAGATTTATGAGCAACCAAAATCAATTAAAGATTGCATGCGCGGCAGATTAAATGCTGCTGAAAACAGATTAGTGATTGGTGGCATTAGAGAGTATGCTAACAAACTAACCAATTCTGACAGAATTATTATTAACGCTTGTGGAACTTCTTGGCACGCAGGTTTAGTCTCAGAATATTTTATTGAAGAGTTTTGTAGAATACCTGTTGAAGTTGAGTATGCGTCTGAATTTAGATACAGAAACCCAATAATTAATGAAGGAGATACGGTATTTGCCATTTCTCAATCAGGCGAAACTGCCGATACTTTAGCCGCTATTGATTTAGCAAAATCCAAAGGTGCGATTATCTTTGGGCTTTGCAACGTAGTTGGTTCTTCTATATCCAGAGCGTCTCACGAAGGAGCTTATACCCATGCTGGGCCAGAGATTGGCGTAGCTAGCACAAAAGCATTTACGGCACAACTTACCGTAATGTTTATGATTGCTTTAAAAATGGCGCTTAAAAAAGGAACTATTGCAGATAGCGTTTTCAGAAACATGTTGTTTGAACTAGAAAACATTCCTAAAAAAGTAGAAAAAGCCCTGCTTCTAAATGATCAGATAGAAAAAATTGCTGCGAAGTTTAAAGATGCCACCAACTTTTTATACCTGGGTAGAGGTTATAATTTCCCAGTTGCGCTAGAAGGAGCACTTAAACTAAAAGAGATTTCTTACATACACGCAGAGGGATACCCTGCTGCTGAAATGAAGCATGGGCCAATTGCGTTAATTGATAAAGACATGCCAGTTGTTTTTATAGCTACTAAGGACAGTGGGTATGAAAAAATCGTAAGCAACATTCAAGAAGTTAAAGCGCGTAAAGGCCAAGTAATTGCAGTTGTTACAGAAGGCGATACACAAATTAAAAAAATTGCAGATTACACCATTGAAGTACCAGATACCTTGGAACCTTTAATGCCATTAATTTCTGTAATTCCACTTCAGTTATTAGCTTATCACATCGCTATAATGAGAGGTTGTAATGTAGATCAGCCAAGAAACTTAGCAAAATCAGTAACCGTAGAATAATATCGATAGTAGTTATGAGATTCGGGAAGAGACCGAGCAATTTTATTCCAGCCATTTCGTTACTCAAGTTAATGCGATTTTTTATACTGTCTATATTTTTGCTTCCTAGCATTTCTTTTGCCCAAGTTGAAGAGGGTGGAGAAGATGATATGTTTACCATCTCTACTCCAATAACCATCGATTTAGGCAAAGAGGAGGAGGTGTATGAGAAGAAAAAAAAGAAGAAAAAAAAGAATGTTTATTACGGCATCAAAACCAGAAAGAGCTTTGCAAGAAAAGGCGTTGGCAGCAAAACTACACTTGAGCTTTTTAACACATTAAAAAACCCACTTACTCCCGATCCTTACGTAAGAGATATTTATTATTACGATAATGAACGGAAGCAAATTCGTAAAACCAGAAAATACGATGCTAGAAAAGGGCCACTATTACATGGGCCATACTCAAAAAAAATAGGAGACATTACACTCGAAGAAGGCATTTTTTACAAAGGCACTAAGCACGGCAGGTGGATTAGGAAAGACAAAAAGGACATTTTAATAGATAAAGAAAAATATTATAAAGGATGGCCTAAGGAATCGAGAGTTAGATATTACGATCAAGAAAGAACAAAAATAAAAGAAATAATTCCTATAGAATATGGTAAAAAGGAAGGTAACTACTTCTACTTTTCATCTACAGGTGTAATTGCAATTACAGGCGAATTTAAATACGGATATAAAGTAGGCAAGTGGTCTTCTTTTTATACGAATAGGCGTGGCAGAAAAATTCGGGAGATACAATATAGAAAAGATCCCTTTAACGATAAATTTAAGCCGTACATTTTAAGAGAGTGGAATAGCAAAGGCAAGCAGATATATGATTTTGCTAAGGATAAAAATCGACCTCAATAAAAAGCATCTTTAAAGTGTTCGAG
>Ga0256845_1002807_pt1 | contig 12256 bp, 10 predicted proteins | sample RiftiametaG_FD_189101 | JGI IMG/M metagenome (GOLD analysis project Ga0256845, IMG submission 189101) | Tube worm associated microbial communities from hydrothermal vent at the East Pacific Rise, Pacific Ocean - Riftia | ecosystem: Host-associated > Annelida > Integument > Unclassified ... | reverse complement strand
ATTTTGTCGGACGAATGGGACATCGTGAAAGTGAAGTATATCTTGCCTCTCCGGTGGTTGCCGCTGCAACTGCCTTAAAAGGGTTTATAACTCACCCTGATGAAATAAGGAGCGAAATATGATAATTGAAGGGAAAATTTTTTGTTTTAAAGATAATGTTAACACCGATGAAATAATACCTGCAAGATATCTTTCGAATAGTGATCCTCTAAAACTTGCAGAATACTGTATGGAGGACCTGATTCCGGGATTCGGGAAAAGAGAAGATATTAAGGGTTCAATTATAGTTGCAGGAGAAAATTTCGGATCCGGTTCCTCACGGGAACACGCACCTATCTCAATTAAATATGCCGGCATAGGATGTATAGTAGCAAAATCTTTTGCACGGATCTTTTTAAGGAATGCAATAAACATCGGACTTCCGGTTGTTGAATTAAAATTCAATAATGAGTTTGTTGAAGGCGACAGGATCAGGGTAAATTTTAAAAAAGGGGAAATAGACAATTTTTCATCTGAAAAAACATATAAAATCAATTCATATCCCGATTTTATGCAGATGATAATCGAATCGGGAGGATGGATAAATTATTTAAAAAATTCGTCAAGGAGAAAAAGTTAATGAACAATTATACTATTTGTGTACTACCCGGAGACGGAATCGGACCGGAAATAGTGGATCAGGCAATAAAGGTTTTAAAAGTTATTGGGGAAATTTACGGATTAAATATCAATATTAAAAATGGACTTATAGGCGGTGCAGCTATTGATAAAACAGACACTCCATTGCCTAAGGATACTATAAAACTTTGTAAAGAAAGTGATGCGGTACTTCTCGGATCCGTCGGCGGACCGAAATGGGATAACTTACCTCCGGAAAAAAGACCTGAGAGAGGAGGATTGCTAAAACTCCGAGAAGAACTCGAATTGTTTGCAAACATTCGACCCGTAATACTTTTCAATGATCTAAAAAATATCTCTCCGCTTTCATTAAGTGAAAATTCCGAAAATATAGATCTTATTACAATACGCGAATTATCCTCCGGAATATATTTCGGAAAACCGAAAAAGATCACCGAAAATTCAGGCATTGATACAATGGTCTACAGAAAAGAAGAAGTTAAAAAAATTGCCGAAATTGCATTTAAGATCGCATTAAAAAGGAGGCGAAAAATCTGTTCCGTAGATAAAGCAAATGTCTTGAACTCTTCTCTACTTTGGAGAAAGACAGTTTCCGATGTTTCAAAAAAATATCCGACCGTCCAAACAGAACATCTATATATAGACAATGCTGCAATGCAGATGATCTTAAATCCATCTCAATTTGATGTGATCTTAACTTCAAATCTTTTTGGAGATATTCTTTCGGATGAAAGTGCCGCATTGACTAATTCATTGGGAATGCTTCCATCCGCTTCACTGGGGGACGAGATCAACCTGTTTGAACCTGCCGGAGGTTCGGCTCCCGATATTGCAGGGAAAAATATTGCAAATCCCATTGCACAGATTCTTTCGCTTGCAATGATGTTTGAATATTCATTCGGGAAAAAAAACATTTCGGATCATATCTATGCTTCCGTAAAAAATCTGATCGGGGAAAATATCAGGACAGCGGATATCTGTTCAACCGGAGAAAAACCGGTCTCAACCGACAAATTCGGAGATCTGTTATGTGAAGATATGAGAGAAACATTTTAATATAATAATTACTTTCATTTTAATTTTATATCAATATGACTGTTTTCAGTAATTTTTTTATATACTTTATTAATATTTAATTTTTTTTTTGAGATATCATCATTTCTTCTTTTATACTATAAACGGAGATTTAAGGAGGGATTTATGAAATATAAATTTAAGTTTTTTGTATCAATTTTTATTTGTCTGTTTTTTTCTCTTGGTCTGTTATCACAATCGATGGTAACAACAAAATTACCGGATCTCGGAATGTATGGGTTCTTAAAACTCGGGAAATTTAAGAAAGAGGTAAAATGGGGAAGAACAATAGTTTTAACTCCGGCTGATGCCACTCTTATTTCCAATGGGAAACCGGCATTTGAAGTCTATTATTCTTACAGAGAATATCAGGGAGTTTCCGCCTCGGGATTTAAAAACAAAGTATATTTCAGAAATAGTGTTGTCAGTATTCAATCTCATCTGAGTTTAAATCCTAAGGAGATCAAACATGTACACACCCAAGCATATCTCGGTCCAAAAAACGGGAAATTGGAAATTCATATTGATGATGAAAACAGTATCAGAGAATCTCGAGAGAATAACAACTTTCATTTTTTTGTAAATATTGTTTTCAGAGGTTTTTCCGAGAGCAACAACAATACTGCAAAACTTCCCGATCTTATTGTCAGCAACATAAGGTTGATAAAAAATTGCAAAATTGAAGTCTCAATAAAGAATATCGGAAATGCAGGAGTTCCGAATTCCTACTATAGCCTTCCGAAAGCAGTGGGAGTTCAGATGTACAACGGAACAAAACCGTGGGGAGGACTTATCCTTGGTTTGTTCGATCCTGCAGGGAAATTAAAATCACCCGGAGGTATTGCAAAGTATGTTTGGTTTCCAAGAGCTTCAAATCTAAACCTTTCAAACGGAATACATTCAATTAAAGTAATTGTGGACAACCATAATTATCTCACTGAGCTTAAAGAGAATAACAACTCATTAACGAGACGTTTGAACTGCAAACGTTTATCCGTTTCCAAAATAACTCCCGTACAAAATATTCCTCTGCAAACTATACTTACTGCTCCGAAGCGATTTTTTGTGGATTTTAAGAATGCATATCTCGTATACACAACAAAGTATAAATCGATTCAAATTGTTGCAGATAAAAATGTAATCTCTTATGGAGGAGACTGGGAAAAGTGCAACCTGAAGCCCTATCTCTATCATATCAGACAGAAAGTTTGGAAAGGTTTTTATTGGAAAGTAAATACAAGCAGAAAAGAGGTTTACAGGGTAAAGAACGGAAGTTTTTGCAAACTCGGAGGAACTGATGAGAAACTTAATATAAGGGTTGATACTTTCGGAGGAAACAATTCCGGAGCTCCCGATAGGTTTATTTTGAGATTCCCGTCAGCTTATCTTGTTTATGTGCCTTCAAATAAAGTTATGCAGTTCGCTACAGTGGGTAATGTTTTAAACTATGGTACTGACTGGACAAGATGTAATCTCAATTTATTCACATATCATTTTAAACAAAAATTTATGAAAAACTTTTTCTGGGCTGTTAACACACAATCAAAAAAAGCATTCAGAGTAAGAGGTGTTCCTTTTTGCAAACCCGGCGGTTCAACGGAACCGATCCAAGCCTCAGTCAGAGTTGTCAAATAAATTCTGAAAAAATATAGAGTAGAATTAAAAAGAATTTCAAAACAGAGTTTAAGAGTTTTAGAAAAAACTCTTAAACTCTGAAATTTTTTATTTTTCTTTTATCTGACCGAGAAGGATTTCACACGCTTTTTTCAATTATATCCAATATCTCTTCCTCGGATTTAATATCAAGATTCGACGTTCCTTCGTCAAGAATAATAAAACACTTTTCTTAACAATTTTTCCTGTATTGATAAAATACTGTTTTTTTGAAATTTGAAAAACGTTACCTCATTAAGATAAGCAAAAATCCACTGTATAATGATTAGCAATAGTAAAAATCCGGATAAAACAATCAACTGATCATATTTACCTTTGATAACCACATTGTCGATCGCCCATTTGGGAAAGAGAGGATAGATAAACGAAGCTATCGTCGATATCAACAAAAATAATATAGGAACAACTCCTTTCCTCCAATACGGCTTAATAAACCGAAAATTTTCTCTACTATTGTCAAACATTTATTCTCCAAATTCACAATTTTTTTAATACTTAGTTTTAATTCTATTATATTTAATAGTTTCGCCTGTAAAAATCATTTCTTGCATAAATATATTTATAAAAAATATCAAAATGCTCCAACTAGAATTTTATCGAACTTGTGAATATCTACTAAATATATTTTTGTCTCTATTTTGTTAGAAACTAGAAAAAGACAAATTAAATTGATTATATCCATAGCCTTTGTATTAAGTAAAAGTAATCTCTTTAAAAAATTAAATAAAAAGAATATTAATAATAATATAAAACTTTTCATATGAATTCTCAGTACCGATTAATGTAATGCTTTTTGATAAACAGATTAAATACAACAAATTGGATAACTATAAGAAAAAGTAGTAAACAAACAAAGATAAAAGATAGAATAATCATTTTATGAAGATAATCATCTATAAATGTAAAAATCAAAAACCCGAGCCCTACAAAACCAAAAAAAGTGATTTTGGAAACTTCCGTTTCTCTCCATAAAAACTGCAACATTAGGGATAAATTCAGGTAACAAAAATAAAAAATAAACCATACACATATGGATAATGGTACAGTATAAAAGAATTCCCAATAAAAAACTTCCAATTTTATTACTAAAGTAATAACAAATAGAATATTTGCAATTACTGCATAAATTGAAGAGATGGAAATTATACCCAAAGTTTTTCCAAAAATAATTTGACTTACTGTAAGCGGAGTAGTTAATAAAGACTCCAGACTATAATCTTTTTGTTGTTGATGAAATCGTGCGGAAATCGCAATAACTCCATAAATCAAAAAAACTACGAATGAAACTACCACGGGAGAAAATTTAATGTATTCGATAGGAAAAACTTTTACTTGGGATACGAAAGAATATACAAAAATAAAAATAAAAACTAAAGAAAAAAAAGATCCCCATCTATACCTTATTATGGTTGTTTGCTCCACTTTTGCTACTGTAAGAATCTTTCTCCAATTGTTACCCATTCATCACCTGTGAATATATCTCTTGGAGAGATTTCTTTTGTTGTTTACTCACACTATCAATATTTATATTATTAGCATATATGATATTAGAAATCTCTTTAAAAAGACGCTTATTATCACCCGAAATATGCAGTTGATCTCTAATCAAAAGACAGTCGTTAGATAATATTTTATCCCCTACAAGAATATCCTTCAATTTTAAAATCTCATCCGATTTACCTTTTATGACAATCCCATCTTTCAATGCTTCATTCTGAAGTGTATCCAACCTCTCCCATAATTTTAATTTACCTGATTTTAAAAATCCTACCGTATCACAAATATTTTCAAGATAAGTAAGATCATGGGAACTAATAAAAAAGCTTCTTTTTTTTTCTATAGAAATTTCTTTGATAATCCGAGCCAAATTTTTCCGAGCTGAAGGATCAAGGCTATTGAAAGGTTCATCCATAATAATCAATTCCGCATCAACAATCAGAGCTCTTGCTAAAGCAATTATTTGACGTTGCCCTTTCGAGAGTATCTTTACCCTTTTCTGAGAATCATTATCTATATTTAATCTTTTTACCCAATACTTGATAGTTTTTTCTGCATCCGGAATTTCATAAATATTGCAATAATATTGTAGATTTTCATATCCGGTTAAAAAAGAATTCAGCCCATCGTAATCAAAAACGCATGAAATCTTTTTTCTATATGCAAGAGGTAGAATTGAAATGCTTTTACCAAAAATCTTTATATTTCCTTCATCACTTTTTAAAATACCTAACATCAATTTAATCGTGGTAGTCTTACCTGCTCCATTTGGACCTACATAACCTGAAATTTCACCGGAGTTAATAAAAAAAGTAATGGAATCAAGAATCTTTTTGCCAGCTATTCGTTTTGATATCTTATTGAATTTCAACAATTTACTCATTTAACTTCCACTTCAAATAATGAAAAAATATTATAACATATTTTAGATTTGCTCTTTGCACTAATGACTCTTCAACAAATCATTCATCAATCTCTCTACATTAAAATCCATAACCCACTTGCAATTTATTAATCCAATCTCTTGTGCTTTGATCCATCCACGGAAAATACATCCTTTGCAAAAATAAAGATATTTGCAATTATCACAGACTTCATTATTAGGACATGATAAAAGATACATTTTTTTTCGAAACTCTTTGTTTTTTAAAATGTTACTACTATATTCAGGTGGGAACATACCGCAAGGTCGTAATTTTAAATCCGGTTGTACCAGACAACTTTTCCAACCTGCTCCGCAATTATTATCAAGATAAAAATTACCTGATAGTTTAAACTCTTTCATTGCAGGATGTCCTTCCAATTGATCCAACAATTTAGAAAACTCCATTTTAGTTAGTTCCAGAGTTGTATTTTCCTTTAATAAAAAATATAAATGTGTTACCTATGTATTGACACTAAAGTGTTACCTATGTTCTGGTCACACAGTTACACAGAGAAATTATAAATTCTTAATTTTGAATTCTAAATTCTTAATTAAGAGGTTAGAGGGGAGAACTGTGAACTTCTTTTGTTTCGAGCATTCATATTTTGATATTTGAATTTGCTTTGATTTAGCCCAGGCTACCCTCTCTTCGCCACAGCGGATTCACCTTGTCGTGCTTTGAATTTCGAACTTCGGATTTAATCTCTTTTATCTTGTGAACTCAGCTAATGGCTGTAGGCTGAGAACTGCGAACCTATAAAATCTCAAATAGATTAAAAATCAATAATCTACTATTTTCTATTTAATCTGTTTTAACAGGATTTCACACGCTTTCTTCACCTTAATCAGTATTGACTTTTAAAGCAACAAAATCTCCATCTTCATTAAAACCATAAAATATATCCTTAAAATATGAATATATATTCAAATCGTTTTTTAATTTTATTTGACGTTTAAATTTGAATTTATTTCCATTTGGAGTGTAAAACCTCAAATATGTAGATTTATAACCATTTTTTGTATCTCCACTCTTTACAAACAGGACAAGTGTATTTTGTTTTTGGAAAATCCTTATTCGAGTACCTTGCATACTTCCCATAACTCTAGTCCCACCTTTTGAAGTGAATCGCTTAAGTTTTGATGCAAAAGGGATAAAATAGGGGATTTTCTCATCAATTATCTTCAAACACGTTCCTGTTTTTATTGATGCCTTCCATATTTGATAATTTAAATGATTTGCATAGTAGATATTATTATCTATATGTGAAGGAGTCATTCCGGCAAGAATCATCAAATTTTTCGTTAGATCAATTTGTTTAAGTTCCGGGAAAGAATGACCGAAACTTTTTATTAATTTACCATCAAACGAAATATGATAAAAAAAATCATACGGTGATGTTTGAGATTTGGAAAAAACTTTCGGATCATGATCCGATAATTTACCAATCAGAACAAACCCCGTGTCGGTAACGAAGAATTGATAAAATGTATATTTCATAGTGAAATTCCATTTCCTTTTAAATTCCCCATTCAGTGTCAAACATTTAATCATGAAACCGCTTTGCACATATATTTCATTATTATGAATCATAAAATTTTGTATACTTGTAAATTCATTAGGTCCTTCTCCCAACTTCCCGATCTCAGATACAAATTTCCCATTAAAATCAAGATGAAATATCTTCACTTGTTTCATATCTCCGATAAAAATACCGTTTTCATTCACTATAACTCTTACCGGTGTACCTATGACTTGAGAACTTTTCCATATGATCGAACTTTTTGATAAAAGCACTCCGCAATAAAAAAATGCTACTAACATTACAATAATTTTTCCTTTCAATTTCTCCTCCTTATTTATAAAACTCAAATGCTGTTGTATTCTCTTCCAAAATCTCCGAATATGAGAAAAAAGAATTTATCAATTCTTTTTTCATTAACAAACAAGCTCTTTTCCACTCTGTCAAGTCCTGCGAACCTATAAAATCTCAAATAGATTAAAAATCAATAATCTACTATTTTCTATTTAATCTGTTTTAACAGGATTTCACATGCTTTTTTCAGTTGATAATCCACACCTTTTGATTTTGAATCGGGAGGATTTGTAACAATAATATTGGGAACTGCGGGTCCCCACTCCATATTTTTATCAGTTGCTTTAACATACCATGCACGAAACGGTTTTCTGACATACATCCCATTGATCAACCCCAAACCTCCGGTGGAAATCACAGCACCGAATGTCGGCTTCCCAACAAGTGTTCCTATATTCAAAGTCTTATAAGCATGAGAAAATATCTCCGCATTCGAATAACTTGAAGCGTTGCATAGAGCTATGGAAGGTCTGTTCCATGCATAGAATGGGAGTCTCTCGGCAAACGGGTAAAAGTTTCTGAATTTTTTATGATCTTTTAAAGATTTTACGGCTCCTCTCGGAATCGTATAGGAGTGCTGCTTCACATTTAAAACAGCCATCAGATAATCCGTTGTCCATCCACCACCGTTAAATCTCACATCAATAACTATTCCCTCTTTTCCGTATCCTGCAGAAGCAAGCTCTCTTTCGAACCTTTCAAAACTCGGCATATTCATACCCTGAATATGTAAATAACCGAGTTTCCCTCCGGAATATTTATCCGTCAGTTTTCTTCGTTGATCAACCCATTCATTATATAACTCGCTTCTCAGAGAAGAAGAAGGTCTTATCACAACATCTCTGATCTTTCCACTTCTGTTTTTAACTTTAAATAAAACTTTTTCTCCTGAAGTGTCGGTAAGAAATGACCAGAAATTATTTTTTCCGGTAACCTTCAATCCGTTTACTTCCAGAATAACATCATCCTTATACAATTTGCTCCCTACCCTATCGGAAGGAGAATCCGGAATAACATGAATTACTTTTACTCCTGAATCCAACGGCTCTACCCTTACACCGATTCTTCCTGTTGACTCTTTCTGAGTACTCTCTCTTCCACTGCCATACATCCCCATATGACTCGCATTTAACTGACCTAACATTACATTGAACATATCTCTGAAATCCTGAACCGTCGATGCTTTAAGACATTTTGCTCTATACTCCTTTCTCAATAAAGCGAAATCCATTCCGTGAAACTCAGGGTCATAAAAACTGTCTCTGAGCATTCTCCATGCTTCGTCAAATATTTGTTCTAATTCGCGGTTGTAATTCACAACCATCTTTGCTTTGAAGGGAATTGATTTAATCTTCCCGCTCTTAGTATCCGCTTTTGCAATATTTCCTCTTCCTGAAACAAAATATATATTTTTCCCGCTTTTTTCCAGAATAATTCCTCTCGGATTTGTAGCACTACCGGACAATTTTTTTATCTTTTTTCCATCCCATTTCACACTGAAAAGGACCTTCCCTTTTGCTCCGGGATTATCTGCAGTAAAAAAGAATTTTTTTCCGTCCTTTGAAATCACAAAATCCGATTCATCTCCGGGAAGATCCGTTACCCTTACAATCCTCTCAAATATTTTATCAAGATCAATTTTTAAAGGTTTTATCTCTTTTTTATCACTTTTATCCTTTGAAGATGAAACTCCATTTTTTTTTGAACTCTTTTTATCACTTATACCTGGGAAATGAATTTCATCCGATTCTTCTTCCCAGTCTCCGGCAGTTTTCTGCCAGTCACTCTTCTTTAACCAGACAAACCATATATCCATATTGCTGTTATGTCTTGCGGAAACAAATCCGAGCTTTGAACCGTCGGGACTCCAGAAAGGGGAATAATCCCCCCGGGGATGCATACTGACATTGACCGGTTTTAAACTATTATCAACTTTTTGGATATATACTTCAGAATTAAAATTAAGGTCATCGAGAGAATATGAGATCCATCTGCTGTCCGGACTGAATGTGATACCGTCCGGTGTTGCCCAACCGTTTAGAAGTAATCTCTCTCCGGAAAACTTTCCTTTTTTATCGATGTCAGCCACCACAAGCTTTCCATTACCTCTTAGAAATGCAATCTTCTTCCCGTCAGGAGATATAACAGGATAGGTTTCCTCTTCATTGCTGTTTGTAAGCTTCACAATTTTATGCTTTAGAGATTTAAACAGATCCTTCTCATTTTTATCATCCGAAGTTACGAGATAAAGATTGAACGCACCGGATCTATCCGAGGAAAAAATAAGCGATTGATTGTTTAACCACACAACATCTTTATCGCGATAAGGGTTGTTACTAATATTAACGGCACGTGATTTTTTCTCATTACTTTGAGTAACAAAAATTTCACCCCGTACTTCAAATGCAATAAGTTTTCCGTCTGGGGAAACATCATAACCTGTTACTTTCGAACTTATTGTTTTCCTCTCAACCGGATCAAATCTATAGTCCGGATCAATAAGAATATTTACTTTTGAAAGATTGCTTCCATCTTTATTTACGGTATAGATATCCGTTCCCTTTTCAAATACAAGCAAATTTCCATTTTTTGAAACAGAAACCCATCGCACAGGTTCATCGGAAAATTTTGTTACCGCCGACGGTTTCCCCTTAACCATTCCGTTAGTGCCAATATTAACTCTAAAAATATTATATCTGCCGGATCTTGCACTTATAAAGAATAGTCCGCTCTTATCCCAACAAGGGTGAAAATCCTGACCCTCAAATTTTGTTATCTGATTATACTTTTTTGTCTTGGTATCAAATATCCAAATATCTCTATTTGCAGAACCTTTATATCTCTCTCTTGTGACCCTGCAAGCTCCTCTCACAAAAGCAACAAATCTGCCGCCGGGTGAAACCACCGCTTCAGTCCCAAGTGCTTTTAAAAAAAGTGAAGGAGTTCCTCCGTTTGAAGAAACGGAAAGAAGTTCCTTCTCCCATTCAACCTGCTTATAATTTCTTGTGCTTTCAAAAATAATATCTCCCTTCTCTGTCCAACCTGTAGCAAGATCTGCAGAAGAGTTATATGTAAGCCGGAGAGGATGTCCACCGTTTATTCCTATTTCAAATATATCATTATTTCCATATCTGTTGCTTGAAAAAACTATTCTTTTCCCATCGGGACTGAAAATCGGATTGCTGTCATAAGCCTCATGGATAGTAACCCTGAATGCCCTGCCTCCATTTACAGGAACAGTCCAGATATCACCCTGGAATGAAAAAGATATCAGAGTGCCGGAACTATTGATAGCCGGAAATCTTACAAAAGGTTGCTCCGAGCTTAATAAATATGTTGATGACATTAATAATATCAATGATAAAATCAAAATGTTTTTTTTCATAATAATCTCCCGAAAAATATTTTAAATAAAAATATAGTTGTATTCTGAAATAATGTCAATGATAAGTTCACAATAAAAATCGGCTTTGCCAAGACTATTTAAGTGAAATTTCAAGTTTACCGGGATCAAAATCCATCAAAAACCTTTCAGCCATTTCATCGATCACAATTTTTGGATTCACCTTGTTAATTAAGCCTGTATTCAACGTATGAGAATAATCCCAAAAATATTCAATATTGGAAAACGTTTCGGCAAAATATTTTTTAAATCCGGAAATAAAAGAATCGTGAATATATAATATCTTTGTCTGATATCCTTTTTTACATATTGAAAATGAATGTTTTATCAAATTTCCTTCTAAAATATATGGGCTGAGATATGCAGTAAATGAACTTTTGGGAATTAAAAGTATATTTCTTTCGGTAATTATCTTCTCCAAAGAAAGCATTTTCGGGAAATCATCTCCCTCGGAAACACGCTGCTTTAATAAAAAATCTTCAAGTTTCAAAGGAATTATATTTTTTAAGTTTTCATTCAGATGATTAATAACTTTTTCATATGTAATGAAAGCACCGAAATCATTCCAATGAGAACCGGTTCTAAAATAGACCCGATGAAGTTTTTTAGCTTTTATTAACAGTTCCCTGACATCAATGATTTTAATAAAAGATCTCTTATTCAAATAGTTGATTAACTGAGTAAGTCTGGAATTCAGACCGGATTTCTTTATTTTACGAGGTATAAATTCAGGATAAATTGTCATTTTACTCGGAGCAAATATAATATAGTATTCAATTCCTCTCTTCTTCAATTTTAAATACCTTTTTTCCAGATTAACTCTCCAATTCTCAAGTTCGGTTATAGAAAATCGATGTAAATTTCTGAAATAATCTATCTGATTCCTTCTTTTATTCTCCTCAGCAAGAAACATCCATCCATTTCTGCCTAATAAAATCTTAGGTGTCGGAGACAATCCGAAATATTTAATATTGATATAATTATTGATACGAACCATATAGTTCTTTATAATCAGATTATCTGAAAAATATTTCCCGAATCTTTTAAGATAAGAAATAATCTCTGTTTCTTCAAATAAAGGCTTTTTCGCCAACTCTCTCTTTTCATTTAATTCAATAGGAGGAATTATCGAGAAAGATTCATTTACAACAGGAAATATTAATATAAAAA
>Ga0256845_1002806_pt1 | contig 12256 bp, 12 predicted proteins | sample RiftiametaG_FD_189101 | JGI IMG/M metagenome (GOLD analysis project Ga0256845, IMG submission 189101) | Tube worm associated microbial communities from hydrothermal vent at the East Pacific Rise, Pacific Ocean - Riftia | ecosystem: Host-associated > Annelida > Integument > Unclassified ... | reverse complement strand
GACTTGATTGATGACTTGATTGATGACTTGGGTGATGACTGATCGCTGAGACCTGATGAGTGACTGTTGAGTGGGACGCGGTCGTCGAGAATATTGCAGAGGGTTTTGACGACTTCGATGTTTTGCTTTTCGTTATTCCCTCCGATATTGTAGGTCTCGCCGACTTCCCCTTCTTCCAGCACTTTGATTAATGCCTGAACATGATCTTCCACATAGAGCCAGTCCCGGACTTGTTTGCCATCGCCATAGACAGGTAATGGTTTGCCCTCAAGGGCATTGAGGATTATCAGAGGGATGAGTTTTTCCGGAAAATGATAGGGGCCGTAGTTGTTGGAGCAATTCGTGACGAGAATCGGGAGGCCATAAGTGCGGCCCCATGATCTGACCAAGTGATCCGATGATGCTTTACTCGCTGAATAGGGAGAGCTGGGGGCGTAGGATGTTTCCTCGGTAAAGTAGCCGGTTTCATCTAAATCACCGTAAACTTCATCCGTAGAAACGTGATGGAAGCGGAAGCCCTCCTTCGTCGGGGTGTCTTGAAGCCCAGAAGTCGGAAAGTCGGAATGTTCAGCGGGCAGGGCGCGCCAATAAGCGAGTGATTCCTGAAGCAAGGTGTAGGTGCCGACGATATTCGTTTGAATAAACTCACCGGGGCCATCGATGGATCGATCAACGTGTGACTCGGCAGCGAGATGCATGATGGCATTCGGTTGATGTTCTTCAAAGACTCGTTTGACTTCGGATTGATCGCAAATATCGACTTGCTCAAAAGAATAACGAGGTGAGTCACTCACCTCGGTCAGCGATTCCAGATTTCCCGCATAGGTGAGTTTATCCAGATTGACCACATGCCAGTCGGTATTCTCGATAAGGTGGCGGATAACGGCTGATCCGATAAATCCAGCTCCTCCTGTGATGATGAGTTTCATGGAAATTGGGAAAGATGAATGGTGAAAAAGGCTGAGATTCACCGCTGGGGCGGCGGATTTAGAGTGGGTGAATTTCCACACCTTCTTTTTCTGCCTGCACCCTGAGTTTTTTGTCGTGTGTTGCTAATGCAGCATTATTTTGCTGAGCTAGGACAAGATACAACGTGTCGTAGAAGCTGAGGCCGGTCCTGTCCGCTACGTCAAGAACGTGTTGGAGGTCTTCAGATGTTGGAAAGTGCTGTAATTTCACCCCAATACTTCTAAAATCTCTGAGGTGAGAGCTGGCTTCTGTCGCTGTAATACGTTTGCGGCGTATCCCCGTGGTTAGCACATTGGAAAACTCAACCGCTAGAAATTCAGGAGCCATACAGTCATTGTCTTTATCAGCAAAGAGTTGCTGCGCAGCCTCCGTCCCTTCTTCTTCAAAAAACAAAGGAATCAAAGCTGAATTATCAACCACAATAGTGCTCATCACCGTAAATTTTTTCGAGCCAGTTCTTTCCAGCTCTCTCCTTTTTCCCTAATGCCACCCCGCTGCGCAATTTTGGCACGGGTTTGAGCTATACGGTCAAATACCTCCTCAGTGGGACGATCATCTTCCCTAAAAGGAACAATCTTCGCAATAGGGCGCCCATGCTTTGTGACAACGGTTTCCTTGCCATGCAGGGCCTTTTCTAATAATTCCGAAAAATGATTTTTGGCATCAAAGGCTCCCATAGTTGCTGATTTCATGATGATGAGAATCTGGCCTGTTTTCTGGCTTAAGTCAAGTGCTGATCATTTGCACGCTTAATAGCAACGCTGCCGCCCTTGGTCAATTGGCTCATTTTGAGCCGAAACCATCAGTTTTTTTAATAGAATTGTGTCACAAGACAAGATTTCTCCGCTTGCTGGAGATAAGTAAACCGCAAATTGATCTTTGGTTCAATAAAAAATGAACCGACTTTCAAATTGGCAGCAAACTTCCTTACTTCCTTACTTCCTTACTTACGCAGTGAGTAATAGACAAATAGGATGTTATAGGTAAAGTAACGCCTGAAGAGTCGGCGGGGTTCCTTGCAGAGTCGGTAGGCCCATTCGATACCGTATTTCTGAATCCAATCGGGGGCTTGTTTCACTTCTCCGGCGTGGAAGGCGAAGGCGGCACCGATACCGAAATAAACGGCGGGTGGAAGTTGGTCTTTGTGTTTTGCGATCCAGTGTTCTTGTTTCGGGCAGCCTAGACCTACCCAGACGAGGTTCGCTCCAGACTCACGGATCTTTTCGCAGATGCGCTCAAACTCATCTTCCGGCCAGTCGCCAAATGGTGGAGAATAGGCTCCGGCTATCACAGTGCCTGGATGCTCTGTGGTGAAACGATCTTGCAGCTTCTCCAAAGTGCTCTTTTTGCCGCCAAAAAAGAAATGTCTGAATTCAGACTGATTCTCGGTGGCTTCAATGGTTTTAAGCATCAATGTCGGCCCGTAAACGCGATCGGTGAGTTTTTCGGCTTCGGGAAGTTGTCGGTTCACCGACCAGACAAGCGGCATGCCATCGGGACAGATGAGATCGAACTTGCTCATGGCCTCGCCAAAGGCGGTGTCGTGCCGGGCAAGAGCGGCGACGTGCGTATTCGCCGCTTCGACGGCGTAGGCGCGATCACCTTGCAGCGCAGCGGATTGAATCCAGTCAATAGCGCTCGCGTAATTGGTGACTGCGACCGGGAGACCGATCACAGAAATCGCGCTAGATTGCGGAAAGAACACGTCAGAAAAGTGAAATATTTTTTAGCCCCCCTTCAGGACGGCCTAATTGAACTCAACACGGTATGAACCCTGTGTTAGGCCACCCCTTCGGGGAACGGGGAGCAGTTATAATTGATTGCCTCGGGGGAATAGATAGCTAATCTGGCCAAATGGAGATCAAAGTAGGGATATGATATCAAAGTTGGATATGAGATAACGCCTTCGGTTAGCACTCTTCGGGACAGCCACCTAAAATAGTTAGGCGGACACTAACTACAACTATCAGCTATGGAAGAAAAAATTGAATTATTTTTTTGCAGTGGGTCGAGACGCTATTTTTTACATAATACCCACAAAACCAGCATGAATCCACTGACGCTAGACACAATAGGGCTCGACAGCTTGAAAATCCTCGACTGAGGCGACAGCGGCATCGCGCTGGGACGCATCCTCGAAGAGATAGAGGGCATAGCCGCCATGGCCGCCGCCGCAGTATTTATGGGCGATGGCACCACCGATTTCCGGCAATGGCTTCATGCCTTCTTCAAGTTGGGCTTCGTGACAAAGGTAAATTCCAGCGGCAAGTTGCTGAAGGTCCTCGTTGAGGACACCTTCACGGGCGAGCTTGGCTGATTGTTCGATTTTGTCGTAATCACGACTTTTATCCGCGTTTCCTGGAGTGTCGTGTTCATCTCCGGTCCAGAGGATGGCCATCTTCCCGGCGAGAATGTCGCCGTTGCGCTTGAAGTCGAGCACTGGGCGTTGTCCACTGCGCCAGACACAGAGGCCAGTTTCACGGATAACGGCTGGGTCTTGCCAGCCTACTCCGAGGTCGAGTTCGGCATCGACACCATCTTCGCCATTGAGCAATGCCCAGGCACCGCTACCACCAAGGCCGGAACGTTTTTCGTAGCTCCATTCGCGGAGGCTGACTATGGGAGAAATAGCGCAGTTTACAATGAATGCACCTTCGCGCGAGTGGCGAGGCACATCGAGCCAACCACCAGCAAAATCAACACGTAGTGGAGATTCTGTGGGAGCTTTCACCCACTTGACGATCCCGGAGCTGGAGACCGGGGTGAATTTTGGGGGTGTTTTGGCGAGCACATGATAAGTGGCTCCGACTTGCGCACAGAGGGCTTTTTTAACCTCGGCGTATTGGTCGTCTTCTGTGACAACAAGCATGTCGGGCTTCGCCTCTAAGAAGTAGTTTTTGAAATCGAGACCTAGATCGTGATCCTCACCGATAATGACTTCATCGACCATACGCAAGCCTTCTAACACAGCTTTTTTATGCTCGTCTGGAATGGAAGATCGTCGCTGCTTATGGTGCCAGAGGACGTCCTCCGAGGCAAAGCTGATGGTAAGATGATCGCCGAGGGCTCGAGCTTCTTCAAAAAACTGAAGGTGGCCAGCGTGGATGATATCGTAACAACCGGAGATAAAAATGCGTTTCATGGTTTTTTTAAATAATCTTTGTAGGCCACAGCGAGGCCTTGCTTCAGGGTGATGGATGGTTTCCAGTTGAGACTGCGAAGGATGGTAATTATCGCCTGGCCCGTAAAGGTTAGTGGGCTTGGCGGAGTGATAGAGCACTCCGTATTGCTGACGGTAATGCTGGCAAAGTTTGAGTCCTGCAATTTTAGCAATCGCGTAGGCTTCATTGGTGGGATCTAACTCCGAGGTCAGCAGACAATCCTCAGGCATGGGTTGGGATGCCAATTGGGGATAGATACACTAGCTTCCTAGAAAGAGAAGGCGAGGGACACCGGCTTGATAGGTCGATCGCATTGGCTGCGATCATGAGGTTTTTATAGATAAACTCAGCGGGATAGGTGCTATTGGCGTAAACGCCTCCTACTTTGGCGGCCGCGATGATGACTTCATCGGGCTTATGCTCAGCAAGGTAGGCGTGAGTTTCGGCCTGATTGATGAGGTTGAGATCTTTACTCGTAGGGGTGAGCATTTCTGTGTAGCCGCGCTTTTTAGCCGCTCGCGCAAGGCTATGGCGGGCAGGCCGGTCGCGCTACACGACCGTGCGGAAGTAGGCGATGGCGCGGTCTAGGCCTTCGTCGAGGTTGACATTGGGCTCCCAGTTAAGGTGTTTTTTGGCGAGAGTAATGTCAGGCTTCCGCTGTTTGGGATCATCCCCGGGAAGAGGCTGAAAAACGAGCTGGGTTTCACTTCCGATTTTGGAGATGATTTTTTCTGCAAGCTCTAGCATGGAGAACTCACCGGGATTTCCTAGATTGATGGGGCCGGTGACTTCATCCTGATTCATGAGTCGGACAAATCCTTCGATCAGGTCATCGACATAGCAAAATGAACGCGTTTGCAGGCCATCGCCGTAGATCGTAATATCCTGACCGCGGAGAGTCTGGCAGATAAAGTTCGATACCACACGCCCATCATCCGGGTTCATGCGGGGGCCGTAGGTGTTAAAAATGCGAGCAATACGGATATCGACGTTATTCTGTCGATGGTAATCCATGAAGAGAGTTTCAGCAGCGCGTTTGCCCTCGTCGTAACAAGAGCGGATACCGATCGGATTCACATTTCCCCAGTAAGACTCAGGCTGAGGGTGCACAGAGGGATCGCCATAAACTTCGGAGGTGGATGCCTGAAAAACGCGAGCTCCTGTGCGTTTGGCGGCCCCCAAACAGTTGATCGCCCCCATCACCGATGTCTTAATCGTTTTGATCGGGTTATGCTGATAGTGCGGGGGAGAGGCTGGGCAGGCAAGGTTGTAGATTTGATCACACTCCACTTTGAACGGGTCGATGACGTCGTGACGCATCAGTTCAAAGCTCGGATTGTCGAGTAAATGGGCAACGTTTTTCTTAAACCCCGTGAAGTAATTATCCATGCAGATCACCTCATTGCCTTCATTAAGGAGGCGTTCGCAGAGATGAGAGCCGAGGAATCCGGCGCCGCCGGTGATGAGAATGCGTTTCATAAGACAGTAAGTAGCCAGAGGGCTTTGGTTGATGCGGGTTACAAACCCGCGCTCCATATTATGCTAGCCTTTGCCGATAGCATAAACGTCGAAGCCTTGTTTACGGAGTGCTTCGTGGTCGAGGATGTCTCGGCCATCGAAAATGTAAGCAGGCTTAAACATGCTACCTAGCACCTGATCGAAGTCGACATCGCGGAATTCATCCCACTCGGTAAGCACCGCCACTCCATGCGCGCCCTTGGCAGCTTCTTCGCAGGAGTTACATATAATGACTTGCTCTTCGATCATCTGCGGTGAAACACCGACCTCTTCAAGGTTTTTGAAAATGAGAGCTTCGGGCACGCGGGGGTCATAGATGGCCACGTGAGCGCCTTCCATGAGAAGATCCCGACAAATATAAATCGAGGCCGATTCACGGGTGTCGTTCGTGTCTTTCTTAAAAGCAAATCCCCAAACGGCAATGCGTTTTCCGCGCACCGTATTAAAGAGCGTTTGCACAATATTGGCGGAGAAGCGTGACTTCTGCCAGTCGTTCATCTTAATCACTTGATCCCAGTAGTGCCCCACTTCGGGAAGACCAAAGTGTTCACATAAATAAGTGAGGTTGAGAATATCTTTCTGGAAACAGGAACCACCAAATCCCACGGAGGCTTTGAGGAACTTCGGCCCAATCCTTGAATCCATGCCAATGGCTAGTGAAACTTCATCGACATCCGCCCCTGTTTTTTCGCACAAGGCTGAGATCGAGTTAATCGAAGAAATCCGCTGGGCGAGGAAGGCATTGGCCACGAGCTTGGATAACTCGGACGACCAGAGATTCGTAGTGAGGATTCTCTCCCGTGGAATCCACTGGTTATAGACACTGACTAATGCGGCAACTGCGGCATTGCCCTCGGGCGTTCTTTCTCCGCCGATCAGGATACGGTCCGGATTTTCCAAATCGGTCATCGCCGTGCCTTCAGCGAGGAACTCAGGGTTGGAGAGCACTTGGAATTGGCCATCGTTGCAGTTGGCGCTCAAGATGGTCCGCATGGCAACGGCGGTGCGCACGGGGATCGTGCTTTTTTCAACAATGATCTTCGGACCCTTCGCGACGCGGGCAATCATGCGGGCGGCCCCTTCAACGTAGCAGAGGTCAGCGGCACGACCGGCACCCATGCCATAGGTTTTGGTGGGAGTTCCCACGGAGACAAAAATGATATCCGCCTTAGCAATCGCCTCATCGGTCATCGTGGAGAAAAACAAATTACGACCACGGGCAGATTTCACCACTTCTAGCAGGCCAGGCTCATAAATCGGTAATTCGTCCGTATTCCAAGCGGCGATTCGCTCGGCGTTGAGGTCAACGACATCGACGCGGATTTCAGGACATTTCGCGGCGATCATCGCCATGGTAGGTCCGCCGACATAGCCAGCGCCGATACAACAAATTCTTTTAGGTGTCATGGGAATGATATAGTGGTGATTTATTGGGGAGTGCGGAGAATTTATTCTCCGCTTTAGTTATTCGATATAAGGCCTATCCTACTCTCGTGTCTGGACTCTTGGCTCTTGATTCTACGAACGACAGTGAGTCGACAGGCTGGGAAGCCTATCCTACGAAGTGGCGGATGGCGGAGATCACCTCGTCTTGCTGTGACTGGGTGAGCTCTGGGTAAACGGGAATGCTGAGGACCTGCGCGGAAAGTTGCTCGGTCACTGTGAAGCTGGATTGGGCAGCATCGGCGAGGTGGGCAAAACATTCCTGCTTGTGCATGGGAACCGGGTAGTAAATTTCACAACCGATGTTTTGATCGAGTAACGCTTGTTTGAGGGCGTCACGTTGACCATTGAGAACACGAATCGTAAATTGGTTCCAGATGTGATTGTTTCCATCCTCGGTGATGGGGAGAATGATGCCATCCAATCCTGATAGATTTTCTTGATAATACGCAGCGTGCTCTTGACGCAGGCGCGTGTAATCGGAGTAATGGGCGAATTTGACGCGGAGCAAGGCGGCTTGCAAGGCATCGAGCCTGAAGTTTCCACCAACCATTTGGTGGTAGTATCGCGGGTGCATCCCATGGTTCCGCATCTTCACTGCGATCTCGGCAAGTTCGTCGTCTTGTGTCACCAGAAGTCCGCCATCGCCGAGGCCACCGAGATTTTTCGAGGGGAAAAAGCTATACGTGCCAAAGTCACTCATCGCCCCGCAGGATTTACCCTGGTATTGGGCGCCGAGCGATTGCGCGGTGTCTTCGATGATGTGGAGGTCATGCTTTTTCGCGAAAGCAGCACAAGTATTCATGTCCACCGATTGCCCAAACAGGTGCACCGGGATGATCGCTTTTGTGCGCTCAGTGATACATTGCGCAGCGGAGTCAAAATCGATATTGAAATTATCCGGATGGCAATCGCAGAAAACCGGCGTGGCTCCCGTGCGGGCAATACATCCAGCCGTCGCAAAGAAGGTGAAGCTCGGGCAGATCACCTCATCGCCATGGCCAATTCCCAATGCCATCAAGGCAAGCAAGATGGCATCCGTGCCAGAGGAAACTCCGATGGCATGTTTGGATCCTGTGAACTCGGCGATAGAGGCTTCAAATGCCTCGACCTCCTCGCCCATGATAAATCGGCCCGTTTCAAGCACGCCGTCGAAGGCAGCACGAAGTTCAGATTTCAGAGCATGGTTCTGGGCATTGACGTCGAGGAGAGGAACAGGCATGAGTGTGGGCGTGGAGTCTTAAAGATTGAAAGTCATTTAGTCTGGAAGTCCGAAGATGACAAGTGGATTCCGGAAGTGATCTCTCCGTCCCGGAGCGTGGACAATCTTGTCCACTATCTGCCTATTGCTGATCAGGCTATGCCAGCGTGCATGACTGATGCTCTACAGGAAGCCGGGGGACTGGATGGTCCCCCCTCCATAGCACTAGATAATCATACCTGCAGCGACGGTTTCATTCGTCTGGGCATCGATGAGAATAAAGGAACCTGTGGTGCGATTTTTGCTGTAGCTATCGTAGATCAGTGGAGCCGAGGTGCGCAGGGTGATTCTGCCAATCTCGTTGAGCTTTATCTCAAGGTCATCTTCGACTTTGTGCAGGGTGTTGATATTCACCTTGTATTTCACCTCTTTGACCAGTGCTTTCACCTCGCGTGAGGTATGGCGAACAATATATTTCCCACGCTGTTTTAGAGGTGTATCGGAGAACCAGCAGATCATGGCATTGATATCCTGACCGACTTCCGGTGGGTTGTTTGCCTTCACAATCATATCGCCACGGGAGATATCAATTTCATCTTCCAAAGTAATCGCAACGGAAAGCGGGCTGAATGCCTCTTCTATTTCCTTACCATCGGCATGAATGGCTTTGATTTTGGTAGTAAATCCAGATGGCTGAATGGTCACATCATCACCGGGCTTAAAGACCCCACCAGCCACGCGGCCAGCATATCCACGGAAGTCATGCCACTCATCGGACTGAGGGCGGATCACCCACTGCACGGGGAAACGTGCCTGCACATGGTTTTCCTGATTGCCTACGTAAACCGTCTCCAAATGATAGAGCAGAGTAGGTCCTTGATACCAAGGCATGTTCTCGGATTTATCCACAACGTTATCGCCATTCAGGGCGCTGATGGGAAGGAAACTGATATCCACCACATTCTCTAGGCGCGATGCAAAATCTTTGTAGTCCTCTACAATCTTGTCGTAAACCTCTTCCGAGTGATCGACGAGATCCATCTTGTTCACCGCCACCACAATGTGCTGGATGCGGAGAAGACTGGCGATAAATGAGTGACGGCAAGTTTGCTCGATCACACCCTTCCGGGCATCGATGAGGATAATGGCGAGGTTCGCTGTCGAGGCACCCGTCACCATGTTGCGCGTGTATTGAATATGACCGGGGGTATCGGCGATGATAAATTTACGCTTGGGTGTGGCGAAGTAGCGATAGGCCACATCGATAGTGATCCCCTGCTCACGCTCAGCCTTGAGGCCATCGGTGAGGAGTGCGAGGTTAATTTTCCCATCGCCACGTTGTTTACTGGATTTCTCCACGGCCTCCATTTGATCGTCAAAGGTGTTTTTTGAATCGTAGAGAAGGCGGCCAATCAGAGTTGATTTTCCGTCATCGACACTGCCTGCCGTGGTGAAACGCAGCAGGTCCATATCGAGGTAGCCGTCAGTTGAAGTTGTTGAGTCGGACATGATTTTTTTTAAGTCTAGAAGTTCGGATGTCGGGAAGTTTTCAAGTCGGAGATCGGTTAAAAGTATCCTTCTTTTTTGCGGTCCTCCATGGCGGTTTCGGAGCGTTTGTCATCGGAGCGGGTGCCTCGCTCGGTCTGGCGGGCGGAGGCTACCTCTTGGATAACAGCATCCAGATCAGCGGCAGTGGACTCGACAGCTCCCGTGCAGGTGGCGTCACCAATGGTGCGGAAACGGACGATTTTCTTTTCGACCACTTCATGCTCTTGCACCGTCACGAAGTCGGTGACAGCGAGCAGCGAGCCATTGCGCTCGAACACCTCGCGCTCATGCGAGAAGTATATGTTAGGAAGCTCGATCTCTTCTTTTTTGATATACTGCCATACATCCATCTCAGTCCAGTTAGATAGTGGGAAAACACGGAAAGTTTCACCATGATGCTTGCGGCCGTTGAAAATATTCCAGAGCTCAGGACGCTGGTTTTTGGGGTCCCAGGTGCCGAAGTCGTCACGATGGGAAAAGAAGCGTTCTTTGGCGCGGGCTTTTTCTTCATCGCGTCGGCCTCCACCGAGAGCAGCGTCGAATTGATGCTCTTCGATCCCGTCGAGCAGCGTCACCGTTTGCAGGCCGTTGCGGCTGGCGTTGACTCCGGTCTCTTCTTTGACGCGTCCTTCATCGATCGACTTCTGCACACTGGCGACGACGAGACGGGCCCCGATTTTATCGACATAATAATCACGGAACACCATGGTCTCTGGGAAGTTGTGTCCGGTATCGATATGCATCAATACGAAGGGCATTTTTGATGGGTAAAATGCTTTATAGGCGAGGTGCGCCATGAGAATGGAGTCCTTGCCGCCGGAAAACAACAACACGGGATTTTCAAACTGCGCGGCAGTTTCCCGGAGGATAAAAATAGCCTCGGACTCAAGATGGTCCAAGTGACTGAGTGAATAATTCGACATAATAGTGTTGGGTTTAAAGGGTGGGTTTAAATTGAAAATTGAGAACGAATGGCTTCTAGGAGAGTGAAGACGCTATCCTCAATAGATTGCTCTGCAGTATCGATCAGGAGATCCGGAGCGGAGGGCTCTTCAAACGAGCTGTCTTTGCCTGTGAAATTCTTGATATCACCACTGGCGGCTTTGGCGTAGAGGCCTTTGACGTCGCGCTGCTCGCAGAGTTCGTAGCTGGCTTTGACGTAAACTTCAAAATAGTCATCGCCGATGAGATCGCGTGCCATATCGCGAAGCTCCTGCCGAGGCGTAATCACGGAGACAAACGTGATGATCCCCTGCTGTGCAAAAATGCGAGCGATGTGGGCTGCACGTCGAATATTTTCCCTGCGGTCGTCATCGGAAAACCCCAGGTTTTTATTGATCCCGGTGCGAAGGTTATCACCATCTAAGATGGTGGTCATCCGCCCTTGCTGATGCAGCACTCGCTCCGCAGCATTGGCGATAGTTGATTTCCCAGAGCCAGACATTCCGTAGAGCCAGACAACCATTCCTTTTTGGCCGAGAAGCTTCTCTTTGTCTTCGCGCGGAACCTGCCGCTCGAACTCCGGATGAATATTGTGATCTGTGTGACTCATAGATTCGAGGTGGGGTAATCAGGTGGATGGGTCGACTTCTAGTTCTTGAAATGAGCCCCGTGGCAGCGATTGCCATGCGCGCTCATGCAGATAATAAATCCCAAACTTGATAAAAAATTCAACCGCAGCAATCGAGGTCGCCACACTCAGATCCTTCGCAAACAGCCAAGCCAAGAGAAATGTGGTTCCCGTTGCCAAGACGCGCCACGTCAACCCTTTCAGAATGCTTCGCGTTTTAGATTCCTTTACTTGTGATGAAGTCATGATAGCTCGTGCCGCTTCCCGAGCACGCTAACTCCATGCGACATCTTTCCAGCTTCTGCAAGAAAAAAATCATGTGTAAGTTGATCAACTTACTAATGTATTAGGAGGAATCAGCTATAAAGCCACCTCATACAACGCTGCCGCCCTTGGTCGATTGGCCATTTCTTTGCCAAAACCATCTAATTTCACGGGTTATTTTCAACAATCTTACTCAACAAAGGCTATCCCAGCTTTGGGTGAATGAAAAAAGACCACAAAAAAGTATCCAGTTCAATCTAAAATGAACTTATTAGCCCCCAAATAATGACCTCATCGGACAGAGAATGCTCAAGAGATGCGTGGCATCCGGCGGACTGATTAATATTCTCAGAATCTACAGAACTAGCGGTTACTGCCCCATAGTTTTATAGCCTTGGGCGACAAGTCTATATCTGCCTCACAAAACTCATTCATCGGCCCCAGACCACTCAGATTGGGTGCAGGACAAAAAAATCAAATAGTCTGACGAAGCTTTCTTTTATTTGCCATTGACAATGTCTATATATATAGACATTGTCAACTTCACCATGAAGTCACCATCATCTGCAGACGCGCAAGGCA
>Ga0256845_1002805_pt1 | contig 12258 bp, 10 predicted proteins | sample RiftiametaG_FD_189101 | JGI IMG/M metagenome (GOLD analysis project Ga0256845, IMG submission 189101) | Tube worm associated microbial communities from hydrothermal vent at the East Pacific Rise, Pacific Ocean - Riftia | ecosystem: Host-associated > Annelida > Integument > Unclassified ... | reverse complement strand
AAATATTCTGATGACGGAGAAGGGACGACGAAGCTCAGCGATCTACCAAGTCAAAGAGAGATGGATGAGATGTTGCTGGATTCTCGCCATAGTATGCCGATGAAAGATTTTCAGCGATTCTGTTTTAAAAAAGGCTACGTATTTTCAAAAAAAGAGACTCCCTAATGATGAGACTACGGCTCAGTTCGTGGATGAACTTCTCAAGGATGATTATTCGATGACTATGACTCGCGATGAGCGCAGCAGGTTGTGGGCTGATATGTTGATCACTTTAAATCAGGAGGGCGAGGGCGCTTTACTTCAGGAACTCCGGACGAGTATTGCTAAGAGCTACAAAAAAGTGAAAGCGCTGCCTGCTACGCACAGTAATTCTATGTTGATTGATAGCTGTGAAGAATTGGCCGAGTCGGACCCAGCTCTCAAAGAGCTGATGGAGGGATAGGTCTAGACTTCCTGTGGAGTATTATTTTTGGACAATGGCCGGGTTGATCAGGGATAGGCAGTCGGAGACTGGAAGTCTCCACTCCATATTGAGGTTTATCCAAACATGCCTCTGAATGTTTGTCCGCCTGCGACCAAGCGGACGAGGACTGCCTTTTGCACGTGCAAGCGGTTTTCGGCCTGTTGGAAAATGGTATCGGCGTGGCCTTCGAGCACGGATTCGGTGATTTCTTTGCCTCGGTAGGCGGGCAGGCAGTGGAGAACAATGTGGGATGAACACGCGTGTTTGAGCAGCGCGGAGTTCACTTGGTAGTCGCCGAAGAGGGCTTCTTTTTCTTTTTGTCCCTCTTCGCCCATGGAGAGCCAGACATCGGTGTTGATGACGTGGGCGTCTTTGACCGCTTCCGTGGGGTCGGTGGTGATGCTGATGTTGGGTGCGTTGAGGCGGGCGAGGTATTGTTCGGTGGGGAGGCATCCCTGAGGGGCGGCGATGGAGAGCTCGAAGCCTAGCTCTTTGGCTGCCCACATCCAGGAGCGTGACATGTTATTAAAGCCATCTCCGACGAAGGCGATTTTTTTACCTTCCCAGCCACCGAGACGTTCTTTGATGGTGAGTAGGTCGGCGAGGATTTGGCACGGGTGGGCATCGTCGGTCAGGGCATTGATGGTGGGGATGCCGGAGTAGTTGGCAAAATCGATAACGTCCTGTTGGGCGAATGTGCGGATGATGGCACCGTGTACCATTCTGCCTAGCACGCGGGCGGTGTCTTTAATGGGTTCGCCGCGTCCGAGCTGGATATCATTGGACGAGAGAAACATGACTGAGCCGCCAAGTTCGCGCACGCCCACTTCGAAGGAGACTCGGGTGCGGGTGGATGATTTGGTGAAAATCATCGCCCATGTTTGTCCGGCGAGCGGTTTTTGTTTGAGCCCTCCGTTTTTGCGTTCGGCCTTGAGGATGATGGCGGCATCAATCAAGCGTGTGATACGTGCGCCGGAGAGTTCTTCGATCGAGAGAAAGTGAGTCATAGGTTGAAGATGTTTGTGTTGAGGTGTTGAGTATTCATTTTTACGCCAAAGAATCGAGAGTGTTTTTAAGGATCTTCAGCGCTTCATCGATTTCGGCATCGGTGACGTTAAGAGGTGGTAGCCAGCGCAGAGTGCTGGGGCCGGCTGGGACGGTGAGGAGTTTGTTGTCCATCAGGGCTTTGCAAAGAGCTGGAGCTTCGATTGTTTCAGGGGTGAGAGCAAAGCCAAGAAGCAGTCCTTTTCCACGAATCGACTGAATGAGCGGAGAGTTCCAGCTCTCCACGGCTTTACGAATGCGTTGTTCTTGGCGATTGACGTTTCCGATGAGGCTGGAGGATTGAATCTCGGTGAGCACGGCCAGGGCTGCGGAGCAGGCGAGGGGGTTGCCGCCGTAGGTGGAGCCATGTGAGCCTGCGTCCATGAGTGAGGAGAGTTGGGTTCCGTCGGTGTCGATCGCGCGGTCGCTGACGTAGAAGGCACCGATGGGGAAGCCTCCGCCTAGTCCTTTGGCAAACGAGATGGTGTCGGGCTTAAGATCAGGGCAAATGGATTTCCACCCCATCAGGTCGCCGGTCCGGCCGATGCCACATTGAATTTCATCAAGCATCAGGAGAATGTCGTTTTCCTGGCAGAAATCGGCTACGCCTTGAAGGAATTCGGGTGTGGCACTATTGACTCCACCTTCCCCCTGAATGGGTTCGAGGAGGATGCCTGCCGTGGTTTCATTGATTGCAGCTTTTAAGGCCTCGGGGTCGTTGAATGGCACATAGCGGAAGCCGGGGAGCAGGGGGGCAAATCCGACATGGATTTTTTCCTGCGCTGTGGCAGCCATCGAGCCGAGCGTCCGGCCGTGGAATGAGCTATTGAAGGTGATCACCTCGTAGCGGGCCTTTCCGTCTTTATCGGGCCGTGCGTGGCCGAAGCGACGGGCTGTTTTGATCATTCCATCATTGGCTTCCGCTCCCGAGTTACCAAAGAATATCTTACCGGGGGATTGGACAAACTCAGTGACGAGTTTTTCTGCAAGCTGTTGTTGTTGGGGGATTTGGTAGAGGTTGGAGCAATGGATGAGAGTTTTGGCCTGAGTGGTGATAGCTTCCGTGAGGGCTGGGTGGCAGTGGCCTAGGCTGCAGGTGGCAATGCCGGCGCAAAAGTCGAGGTATTCGTTTCCCTCATCATCCCACAGGCGGGCGCCTTCTCCCCGGAGAGCGGTGAGTGGAAAATTGGCGTAGGTAGGAAGAATGTAGGACATGCCCCAAGAAGTAAGAGGTGAGAAGTAAGAGTCAAGCGTATGATGGAATGGCTTTTTTGGTATTTGGAGTTTGAACTTTAAAATTTTGGAGCGTAGGTTCTCCCCGCCGCTCCCCGGACGGTCGCGGTCTGATCAGGCAACTGGTGAGGTCGAGGAAAGTCCGGACGCCAAAGGGCAGCGCGCCTTGTGAAAACGAGGGACGGTTGGGTCAAGCCAACCGGACGGAAAGTGCAGCAGAAACCAAACCGCCTCATGTCTTTCGGGATGAGAGGTAAGGGTGAAAAGGTGGGGTAAGAGCCCACCGCTCCAAGGGTAACTGAGGAGGCACAGTAAACCCCGCGCGGCGCAAGACACAACAGGAGAAGGGTCGCCCGCCCGATTAGAATCTCCGGGTATTAGTCGCACCATCCCGCAAGGGAGGTTTCCCAGTTACTTTCGGGTAGCTGAGTTAAGATAAATGATCGTACAGCCTTAGTGATAAGGTGGACAGAATCCGGCTTACAGGGGAGCGGCAATTTTTTCATTGGAATATCAAGAGTGTTGCTTGATGCTGATTGTTCAAGTGAGCGCATCATCCTATCAGAAAGAAGACCTGCCGGATCGTTTTGGAGCGATGACGGTGAAGGAGCTGCGGCAGGGATTGAGGCGGGGAATGTTTATTGTTCCCTTTATTTTGATTCAGCTCTTGGCGGTGCTGGCGATGGCGGCAGAGTTTAACATGGGGGATGTGGAGGCGTTTTCTGATAAGACAGGGGTTTTTAATGTGGGGTTGTTTTTTTCATCGGGGCCTTTTTGGATGGTGGCGGGGTTGATTTGTGTTTTGGTCATGCCCTTAGGTGGCTTGGTGCTGATGGGGCAAGAGCTTGAGGATGGGAACCACGAGCTGCTGCTGATGACTCCCTTGTCTCGGTGGCGGGTGGTGCGGGGGAAGTTTTTAGCGATGTGGGGGCTGTGTCTGGTGACTTTTGTTTCGTTGTTGCCCTACTTGATTGTGCGTTATTTCATAGGAGGAATCGATACTTGGCGCAATGTGGTGCTGGCTCTCTCTGTGGTGCTAGGCTCGGGCTTGTTTTGTGCCGGAACGATTGGGGCGTCGGCCTTTCGTAGCTTGGCTGGTAAGATCGCTGTGCTGGTTTTGTTTTTTGGATCGATGGCTACATCTGGAGCCATCGCTTTGGTTGTTTGTGCCTTCCGGACCGATGGTTGCGGGATCATTTACCATATCAATGCGCTGAGCTTGTTGCTCTGTTATGGCATCTTTGGTCTGGCGATGGCCCGATCCCGTATCCGCCTCGTGGTTCATCATTACGAAGTGAAGCCGAGCTGGATGGTGATGGGGTTGTTAATTTTCACGCCGCTGGTGGTGGGGATGGCGACGGCGATGACGACTGGTTACGGAGGTTTTGTCGGATTGATGGGCATGGCATTGGTGGCTTGGTTTGCCGATGTCACCCCTCAGGCTCCGAAGTGGATGGGAGCACCACAGTCGAACGTTGGCCCCACCGTTTCAGCGGTGCCTGCCAATCCAATCGAGATATCTCATTCATCTGAGGGTTTCATGCGGTATCCTGAGGTGAAATAAACCCCCTCATCTAGAAAGAAAGGCTGGATTTTAGACGTAGAAAGGTCGATACTCCTCGCGAGTTCAAATTTTTAATATCATGAAAAACAGCCTAATTTCTCTTATTTCTGTGTCGGTGCTTCTGCCGACTTCCGTTTTTTCCTCCTCGGCCGATCATATTCTCCGCTTTGATGAACCCGCGAAAAATTGGGAAGAAGGTGGGTTGCCGATTGGTAACGGCGCACTGGGCGGTGTTGTTTTTGGCGGTGTTGATCATGCGGTCATTCAATTTAACGTAGACTCACTCTGGACCGGCAATGAAAACGCTAAGGGAAAATACAATAAGACGGGCAAGGGCGATGTGTTTGGGGCATATCAGAATTTTGGTAACCTGGTGTTTGATCAGACGTATCGGGAGAAGTCGAACTCAGATGGATACCATCGCCAGCTTGATATTTCCAAAGCTCTGCATACCACTCACTGGAAGAGTGGAGGCGTGACCTATACACGCGAAGCTATCGCATCGCACCCCGATCAGGTTTTGCTGTGGAGAATCTCAGCCGACAAACCTGGGCAAATTGGCGGCACGGTCAAATTTAAAGGTGCTCATCAAGGGATGGAAAAAGTGAGCGCTAAGTCGAATGTGATTCAGTTGCGTGGCCAACTTCCGAATAAACTTCAATACGAAGCCCGTGCGCGTGTGATCGCCAAAGGCGGTAAGACCATCACGGATGCTGATGGTGTGAAAATCACAGGGGCGGATGAAGTTTTGATCATCCTTGTCGCCGATACCAACTACGTGATGGATCGTGCCCAAGGGTGGATGACGGGTGACCCTGCTGATAAAATTGCGCCTCGCTTAAAAAAGGCATCGGCAAAGTCATGGTCGGAGATGCTGAAGGCTCATCAGGCGGACTACAGCGCTCTTTATGATCGAGTCAAACTTGATTTGGGAAAGACGGAGACCACTCTCGCTGCCAAGCCGATCAACGAACGCATTCAAAACTACCGCAGCCATGCCAAAAATCTTCCCCGTCCGTGTCTCGACCCCGAGCTGGAGGCAATGCTTTTTAATTACGGTCGGTATCTTCTGATTTCAAGTTCCCGCCAAGGCACTCTGCCCGCTAACCTGCAGGGGATCTGGTGTAATAAAAACAACCCGGCGTGGTGCAGTGATTTTCATACCAACATCAACTTGCAGATGAACTACTGGTTGTCTGAAACCACCAACCTCCCCGAGCTTTCCAAGCCATTGTTTGATCTGCTGAGTGCTGGAGTTCCCGTTTACCAGGAGCATACAAAAAAGGAATACGGCAAAGACTCGAAAGGCTTTGTCACCCGCATGAGCTTGAACCCTTATGGCGGAGGTGGCTGGAGCTGGAATATTGAAGGCACCGCGTGGCTTTCCCAGCATTTCTGGGAAAACTATCAGTTTTCTCTCGATAAGGGGTTTCTTAAAAAGACCGCATGGCCATGGATGCGTGATGTGAGTGAGTTCTGGTTGCCTCGGCTGAAAGAGCTTCCCGATGGTAGTCTGGTGGTGCCCAATGCATGGTCGCACGAGCATGGTCCTCACGAAGATGGCACGGCGCACGCCCAGCAGTTGATGTTTGATCTCTTCACCAGCACGCTTAAGGCAGCAGAAGTTCTCAATACGGATCCTGATTTGCAGAAACGGCTCAAAACAACACTTTCCAAACTTTACGGGCCAAAGGTCGGAAGTTGGGGACAGTTGATGGAATGGATGGGTGAGAAAGACCTTGAAAAAAGCAATCATCGCCACACCAGTCACCTATTTGGTGTCCATCCGGGAAATCAAATCACGGCGGCCCAAACACCAGATCTTCTTAAAGGCGCGATTGTTTCACTCACCAAGCGTGGTGAGGTGGGCGATAGTCGACGGTCCTGGACCTGGGCGTGGCGCACCGCACTCTGGTCACGAATGGGTGATGCCGAGCGGGCTCATGGCTGTGTGGCTGGCCTGCTTGCCTACAATATTCTCGATAACCTTTGGACGACTCATCCACCGTTCCAAATCGATGGCAACTTGGGAATCCCCGCCGGAATGGCTGAGATGTTTGTTCAGAGTCATGCTGGGGAAATATCTCTGCTGCCGGCTCTGCCTAAAGTTTACCCAACAGGGTCGGTCAAGGGTCTTCGCGCCCGTGGTGATGTCATTGTTGATATTACATGGAAAGATGGGAAGCTAACTTCAGCCACCTTGCTCAGTGCCCATCCTCATAGCGTGAAAGTCCGAGTTTCAGGTGAAAAGTCAACCCGCGAAATCAAGCTCGAGGCTGGCAAGTCTGTGACCATTTCCCTAACGAATTAATCCAATGAGATAGCCATTGGTCTCCATCGTTAGCCTGGGCCTGATGGCCAGTGCTTTACTTCATGCAGCCACTCCCGGTGCTCCGATTGTGCGTGGGATGCTCTGGGAATTTCCCGATGGTTCAAAGACTTTCAATCATCAAATCGGCGCCTTCATCGCATTTCACCATCTGTTTGAAATAAAACACGGCAAATACTAGTGCGATGATAGCGGAGGCGGGGGCGATCCCAAAAAGTTGTTCGTTCATCATTTAAAAAATAAGTTGTGTAAGTAAATAAGGGAGATGTGGTTGTAGGGAAGCTCACCAATGCACCCGGCCTCAGGGGCGTTTGCAAAATTTCAACTTTTCACTTTCCAGCAGCTTCAGCACTCTTCATCTTCCCCGCATGCAGATGCGTGAGGCGGCCGAGAAGATTTTGTTTGCGCAATCTCTCGATGGAAAACTAGAGCTTGCGCCTGAGGTGGTAAGTGATGACGAGCCAGGAAAGGCGATTCTTGTACCCGATGCGCCGGGACGGCCAGATGAGTTGCGCATGAACCCGAAGGGAGTGAAGGCGAGCTTTCCGGGAGTGAATCGGATGGACGATGATCGGGAGCGGGGGAAGATGATGCATTTTCTGGCCAATCACGAGCTGTTGGCGGCTGAGTTGATGGCTCTGGTTTTGTTGAAGTTTCCAGAGGCTCCGAAGGAATATCGTGCCGGGGTTTATGAGGCGATGCGTGAGGAGCAGATGCACACGCTGATGTACATGCGCCGGATGCGCGATTGTGGGATTTATTTTGGAGAGCTTCCGGTAAATGATTATTTCTGGAAATTGATCGCGCCGATGGAGACTCCGATGGATTTTGTGACTCGGCTGAATCTGACATTTGAGCAGTCGAATCTTGATTTTTCCAAGCACTACGCCGGGCTTTTCCGTGAGGCGGGGGATACGGGGACGGCGGCTGTGTTAGAGAAGATTTATCTGGATGAAATTGGCCACGTCGGTCACGGGGTGAAGTGGTTTAGAAAATGGAAAGATCAGGGGCAGACCGATTGGCAGGCGTTTAAGACTTCGCTGACCTTTCCTCTGGCTCCGGCGAAGGCGAAGGGCATAGCTCCGTTTAATGCCGAGGGGCGCCGACTGGCCGGGTTCGATGAGGATTTCATCAGTCATCTTGAAGTTTGTGAGCAATCGCGGGGGCGGACGCCTGTGGTGCATTGGTTTAACCCAAATGCCGAGTCTCAGATGTTAGCGCAGGTCAGTGGAAAGAATTACACCGCGAACAAAATCGAGTCGGCGATGGAACATGATCTTGAAATGCTGATGCTGGCGTGGTGTCGGCGTGACGATCTGGCGCTGATGCGGAAAGTTCCTAGCAACGAACATCTGGCCCGGCTTAAAGCGGCGGGGTTTGATCTGCCCGAAATCGTGGACAGGAACGATCCTGGTGATGCTTTAGATCATCGTAAACTTGGAGGGTTGCGGCCGTGGGCCTGGTCACCAGATGCTTCAGATCAGTTGCAATCGATCGCAGAGGATGTTTCTTCCGGAGTGCCTTGGCAGTGGCGTGCAGAGGTTCCGGCATGGTGGTTGAGTAAGCAGAGCGGGGTGTGGCTGAATGAGCGTCTGGGGCTGAGTGATGGTGTCGGCTCTTATTGTTCGGATCTCGATGCCGCTAGTTCGTTGATTCAGCACTATCAGGCAGAGGGTGACGTGTTACTCAAAGCCGCCTACGCCTGTGCTGGACGCGGACACAAGAGGGTGAAACCATGCTCGGCTGACGATGAGGTTCAGAATTGGCTGAAAAAAAAGCTGTCGTCACATGGTGGCGTTGTCGTTGAGCCGTGGCTCGACCGTGTGCTCGATTTTTCATGTCTGTATGAGATGCATGCTGACGGCGAGGTCAAATACATCGGAATGACTGAGATCGAGAACGATGCCTCCGGTAGGTTTCTTGGCACCAAGGTGTTTCCCAAGTGGGGCACGGGGATTGACCCTGAGGTGGCTGAGTTTTTGTTTCGTGAGGCTGGGGTGATGTCTTGGTATCGAACGAAGATTCCAGCGGCTCTGAGCGAATTATTAACGGGTTACATTGGCCCGGTTGGGGTGGATGCCATGGTCTACCGGCGTGCCGATGGGTCATTGGCCTTGCGTCATGTGGTTGAACTTAATGTGCGTATGACCATGGGACGTGTTGCTCTGGAGTTGCAGAAAAAATCAAAACCCGGTCGTGCGGGTCGACTCCGCATTTTAAGAAAAAGACAATGGGCTGATGGAATGAAAGAAGAGGGAGTCATTCTGAATGATCCTGAAGCGGCTCGCGAGTTTCTGGCTCAGTGGCAAGTCTTCTAAAGTTCGGGGATCTTGACTCGGTGGTCGGATTGGTTATGTTGCTTGGCATCGTGCGTGGCTATTCTGTATTACGGTATCTTTTTCTTATTCCATTGCCGCTCCATGCCGCGGCGGTTCCGGAGTATGTCAAGGTGGAGCATCCGGGGGATGTAAATCTGAAGGGCTTGCATACCGCGACGGAATCGATAGGGGGAATTCCGGAAAGTTTGGTGAATCAGTATGAGATGGTGCCATTTCTGCCAGGGCTCCTACACTAGGGAGAGGGAGCTTTCCAGATAGCTTTCGTCGTTGGCCATTCGCAGCTGCTTCTTGGGGAGGCTTTTAGGTCGGGACCTTTTGCTATTGTCGGGTGCTTGTTTTAGTATGTTGAGGCCTATTCTTCTCATTGTCCCTAGGTTTTTAGCAGCATTTCGCTTTCTTGTTTGGTTGTGGTCCTCTCGAAAAAGTGTGTCTAATACCCAGTGGCAGGAGTTTTCTATCAACCAGTGATTGCGAATGTATTTCTGTATTCTCTCCGCACAACAATCACTCAAGCTTGTGATATAGTAATGCGTTTCAACTTTGCTTTTTTCTCCACCGTGATCCCTGTCGCGACTCACCATAACGATGCTACCAAGATTCTTCCATAAAGCTCTGATCTCTGGATCCATCCAATCAAGGTAATGGCAGACAACCGTTTGACGCCGCTCATTTCTGCCATGTTTTTTGACGATACTTTCAGTGTAACTCCAGTTTTCGTTATCGAGTTTCCCTCCATCGAGCTGGCGGGCAGCATAGTCAAATTGATCCATGACTTCATGGTGAAGATTCCCCTGATTTCCTTTCACGCATAAAACATAATCACCTTTGCCATCTACTATTTGTTCGTCCGAAAGAATAACCCCGGCTTGTTGGAGATGCGTGACAATGCATTGGCTGAAGATGCCTGGATCAATAGCTTCGAACACTCTTGAAAACGTGTTGTAGCAGGGAATACCGTTGGGAAGGCTAATCCATTTTTTGAACCATTCGATCCGAAGCTCGCAATACTCCTCCATGAGTTCGTAAGATTTTACTCCGCAAAGAATACAAACAAAGGCCATGAATATGATCTCACCAAAGTGATGCAGCGTGTGACCTCCATTGCGAGGATCCGGTATTTCCTGAAAAATTTCAAAGCCTTCAGGAAAGCTCTTGCTGAAGTCTATCTTATTAGGGTTTCTGGGCATTCGGATATTTTACCCATACATCATATAGCGTGCCGGCCTTTTATGCTACTAAATGTTGTGCCTCCCTAATGTAGGAACCCTGCTGGGAGGGCTAGACGTGCCCGAAAATGGCTTGATCACCATGTTAGGTTGCGATTTAGCATAACCCAGCACCCGAAAGCCCTCTAATGAGTTCATTTAGTTAAATGGCGTACCCCATGGGTGTTAATAAATCATGGCGTGCCTGAATTTTTGACATCATCATCCTTAACTTACGGAATCAGGCTAATGTATTCGCCCTGCGATGAAGTGTCTCTGGGCGGTTCCGACTCGATGTAGCGTCAACTCAAAGGATCTTTTCGGAGTTGGCGCATGGTGTAGAGTCGGGATTTTTTCTCCTTCCACCCCACTTCACGCATCACACGCGCTCCCGTCTTTCGCTTTTCTCCAAATAACTCGCGGCTTTGCTCAAAAAGACCATCGACAAAATCCCGACTCCCTACCGCAAGGCCGTCGCTCAAATACCTCACCCTACACCTCAAAGCCTCACCCAAACTCAATTTACCGCCCTTCTTCAACACCTTCTCCACATCATCGCGCTTAAATCCCTTTTTTACCCTTATCCCCACCTCTCCACTCTCTGGACAATCTACAAACACCTCCTCGCCATCGGAAAATAACATCATCCGGTAACTCTCCGCAGCCCCATCCTCCCAGGTAAACTTTTTCTCGATCCCTCCACAGCGTTCCTCCATCTTGCCGAGCACTTTACAAATGCCCGAACGCGCCAAATCCCTGGCCTTACTCGCCTTTGGGGCCATAGCCTCTCCATAGGAGCTCCACTTGTAGTCCTCAGGACGCTCCACCATACCGGCTCTGACTGGATTCAGATCGATGTATGCCGCCACCATCCGCAAGGCATAGCCATCCTCCACGAGAACGCTCTTAAACCGACTCTCCCACAGCGTTCCCACCCGTCCATGTGTCTTATTGAACCATCGACTGAAACTCTGTTTCACCCCCTTCATAAATTCAGAAAGATCGTGCATTCTCCGAGTAAATTTCGCCTTAAACGCCTCAGCCGCCACATCTGATTTTGCCGCACCCTCACGGAGCGCCCTAAGCATCAATTCACAGTCGCGGTAAGCCTCCGAACTGTAGAGAGCCTTTAGTTTGGAGAGAAAAACCTCATCAGACATCTCCACTGCTGCCCCCTTTTTTTTAGGAGGAACCTCCACAAGGAGGTGCAGATGATTGGACATACAGCAATGGGCGAGCACTCGCACCCCGCAAAAATCCTCATATTTTCGGATAATCCGCAACATCATATCACGTTCCTTCCGTTGTAAAACAAAGGCTCGATCCACCACACGCGTAATACAATGCATCCGCATCGTCTCCGTTTCAACACAAGGGGGTAAGAATCGTTTTTTCATGACGCAGCCACCTTACACCCAGCACCTCAACGCGCAACATGTTTCTTGTCCTTGAGTGTGTCTTATAGTTTTGCAAAAAAGAAAAAACAGCAGAGCTATATCAACACAATTGTGATGAGGTGCTCACATAGGACAATGCGTTTTATCAGGTGGATACGCAATAGAATCTACAGCGAGGCTCCCCTGAGCCAATCTCTGGCTAGATTGAGCAAGTTGCGGGAATCTAACATTCAGTAGTTTTCCACACCGATCCATGCCCATGGCATGATAAAATAGAAAAAAACTATTACAACCAACGCAACAAGAATAAGCGTGCATACAAGTGATATCATTTTTAGCGAACGTTATTGTTAGCTTTGTTATTTGAGTTGAGCGCTAGTGAATATTACTGAAGCCACCCCACATCTTCATACAACCACTTACATTCAAAATCGCCAACACCAGCAAACTGAGAAAAATAAATTTAAATACTACCTCGCTCTTCGATGTGGACATCTTGACCCACTTTTCAAAAAAAGCTAAGGAAATCTTAAGTAATTACCCGCCTGAGTAGTTACGCAGGATGCATGATGTCTGAAACCTGCCGAACAAGAGGAATGGACGAATCAACTCATATTCATGGAGTTGGGGATGGTGCTCCGTGGATAGCAGATCAGTATGAAGTGCAGTTTGGCGCAAACCACT
>Ga0256845_1002804_pt1 | contig 12266 bp, 9 predicted proteins | sample RiftiametaG_FD_189101 | JGI IMG/M metagenome (GOLD analysis project Ga0256845, IMG submission 189101) | Tube worm associated microbial communities from hydrothermal vent at the East Pacific Rise, Pacific Ocean - Riftia | ecosystem: Host-associated > Annelida > Integument > Unclassified ... | reverse complement strand
TAAAGAATAATTTCAATAAACCGGTCTTGCAAATAGATTTTGACAGACATAAGTTGAGACAGAAAAAATTTTGGATTTCAGATAATTTTAAAAATAGAATTTCATCTCTGATAGGAAATGATATAAGGATTTTGGATATTGAACCGGATACGATTTTTGTCAATTTAAACCATTTTAACAAGAAAAATGTTTATGTGCAATTGCAGTCGGACTTGACTTATAAACCGGGATTTAAAAATAAAACAAAAATACAAATATCGCCTGAAAAAATGTGGATATTCGGTGCAGAAGAAGCGCTTCGGGAAGTGGACAGTATAAAAACAGAAATATTGAAAGAACACAATATAAGCCAAGATATTAAGAAAGATATAAAACTCATTATTCCGAACAATCTAAAAGTCAGTCAAACAAAGGCTTCTGTTTTTTTGGATGTTGACCAGTTTTTTGACGATGAAAAAAAAGTAGATTTTAAAGTAATCAATGCACCGGGACATGCCAAAATTATCCTTTTTCCATCCAAGGAAAAGGTGGTGTATAAAGTCTTTAAAGACGATTATAGCAAAGTAAAATCTGAAGATTTTGAAATCGTTTTGGACTATGACCAAGTGAAAAGAAAAAAATCGGTTTTAACGCCAAGACTTATAAAATCTCCGGATTACATTTTTGACGTTCATATCATACCCGAAAAAGTAGAGTTCCTAATCAAACGCTAGTTCAATGTTCAAAGTAGGTTTAACAGGAGGAATAGGAAGTGGAAAAACCACGGTTGCCAAAATTTTTGAAGACTTGGGGGTTCCGGTTTATTATGCGGATAACGAGGCAAAAAACTTGATGACACATAATTCAAAACTTATTTCAAAAATCAAAGAAGAATTCGGAGAAAACATTTATAAAAAAGGGGTTCTAGACACAAAATATTTGGCCGATATCGTGTTTTCTGATTCCGAAAGACTGAAACAATTGGAAAAATTGGTGCACCCGGAAGTAAAATCCGATTTTTTGTCTTGGGCAGAAAAACAGAAAGCATCCTATGTGATTATGGAAAATGCAATTCTATATCAGTCCGGAATGGATGTTTTGATGAATAAAGTTATCTTGGTGACCGCATCGGAAGAAAAAAGAGTTGATCGGGTGCTGAAAAGAGATAAAATGTCTTTATCTGAAATTAAGAAAAGAATAAAAAATCAAAAATCACTTAAAAATCACCTGAAAATTGCGGATTTTGTAATAGATAATAATTTGAATTCCGTATATTTACATAGGGAGATTGCGGAAATTAACAAAAAGCTTAATAATTTGTTAAAGTTAAGTTAATTTAAGGATATCGAGTTGTTATATTTGGTTGAATTAGTATAATTTTGCTGGATGAAAAGGAGGAGTATCATTCTTTTGGTTGTGTTTATGACGATTTCAGTTTTTGGAATCAGGGTGATGCAAGTGCATTTGAGAGAGAATGATGAGAAACTGAGAAATCAGCAGTTTTCTTATACGATAAATCAAGTATTGTATAATGTGGCTACTAAAGCCGAAAGGCAAGAACTGGATAAATATTTTAAAAAGTTTGAAAGTTCAAGTGCATCGGTGAAGGAAAACAAGATGTATGAGTTTTTCTATAAAAAGAAAAATAAGCTCACAGACGAAACTTTCATTTATAAACATCTTGTTTTAGAGAAGGACTATAATTTGAAATTTCCTTTATCGGAAAAACAGTTCGACTCGGTTTTTGGAAAGATTGTCTATTCTGTTAAGAAGTCAAATTATTTGAAAAAAAATAATTTGTTCAGAGCGAATAAAAGTAGGTTGGACAATAGCAGTTTTACCAAAACAAACAGACAAATGTTGGAGACAACTTTTAAAGATATTTCCGTGTTGGAACCAATTTATAAAAGAGTCTCTACAGATAGTCTGAAAAATTGGATACGTAAAGAAATAAGAAGGCGTAACATAGATTATAATTATGAGTATGGAATTTTAAATGATGGAATTTTAACAAAAGTTCACTCTGAAAATTTTGTTCCGGATGATGATGATTTTCAATACTATAAATTAGCCATTTTTCCGGATGATTCACGGCAAACCGATTTCGATTTGGCTGTTGCATTTAACAAGGGAGAGCTGTTTAAGAAAGAAACTTTTAAAATTCAATTGTTGTCGGATTTATTGACCATAATAATTTTAATTATCTATGTTTTGACAATCTATTTTATCATAAGGCAGAAAAAGATTTCACAGATGAAGACTGATTTTATCAATAACATGACGCATGAGTTCAAAACACCGATTGCAACGATAAATTTGATTACCGATGCAATGAAATCGCCAAGTGTGATTACCGATGAAAAGCAGTTGAAGTACTATCTGCAAATGTTGAAACAAGAAAACAAAAGAATGCTGAGTCAAGTGGAGAATATCATGAGCCTGTCAATTTTAGATAAGCTCGACGCAAATATTGATAAGACAGAAGTCTCTGTTCATGAAATTATAGAAGGAGCCATTCTTCATGTTAGTCTGATTATTGAAGATAGAGAAGGGAGTTTAGAAACTGATTTTAAGGCAGTTGACGATTTGGTTTTTGGAAATGAAGTTTTGTTGACAAATGTGTTTGTGAATATTTTAGATAACGCCATAAAATATTCAGAAAAAAGTCCCGAAATAAAAGTTAAAACATACAACAAAAACGAAAGAGTTTACGTTGAAATAAGTGATAAAGGAATAGGAATGAGTAAATCTGAACAAAAAAAGATTTTTGAAAAATTTTATAGAATCAGTTCAGGAGACATACACAATGCAAAAGGTCACGGCTTAGGTTTGGCCTATGTGCAGAAAATTATAAAATCCCACGATGGGAAAATATCGGTTAAAAGTGCAAAAAGTGTTGGAAGCACTTTTACGGTGAGTTTCATGATACACACAAACTATAATATAAATAATTAATGATGGAAAATTACAAACACAAAATCTTGCTAGTAGAAGATGACATTAATTTTGGGATAGTCCTGAGAGATTATCTGAGATTGAATGACTTCGAAGTTATTTTGGCAAGGAACGGAATGGAAGGATTTGAAAAGTTCAAAAAGAGCTACTATGATATCATTATCCTCGATGTGATGATGCCTTATAAAGACGGATTTACACTGGCTAAAGAAATCAGGGCAAGAAATAAGGAAGTGCCATTGATTTTTTTAACCGCCAAAAATCTTAAAGAAGATATGCTCAAAGGATATCAAGTCGGAGCGGATGATTACATTAATAAACCTTTTGATTCTGAAGTTTTGCTATATAAGATTAAAGCTTTGATCAACAGAGCAAAACAAGCGCCGGTAAAAGAAGAATTAGATGAGTTTAAATTTATAATTGGAGATTTTACTTTTGATGCCAGATTGAGACAACTCAAATTTAGAGATGAAGAAAGTATTAAATTATCTCCCAAGGAAAATAAATTGCTCAGAATGTTGACGCAATATAGAAATGATTTGATGCCCAGAGAAAAAGCTTTGAATAAGATATGGCAAGACGATAACTATTTCACATCCAGAAGTATGGATGTATATATCGCCAAGCTGAGAAAATTATTGCAAAAAGATCCGAGAGTGAAAATCGTGAATATTCACGGTTCAGGTTTCAGGTTGGCTGATGAAACAGCAAATATGAAAGATGCATAAAATAACTTCAAAATCAGATAAAAAAAACACGCTGAAAATCCGGCGTGTTTTTTTATGTTGTTTTTTTTGAATAAGGCTACATACAATAGTAGCAATTATTTGATGTTGTTAAGAAAATTTTTAGAATTGATTTTGAAATCATCTGCCATAAACTCAGCATCGGACTTACACTTTGATTTCAAGAGTTTCATATCGGGATTCCAAGCATTCCCGTCATAGAAAGCCAGACCTTTGAAATCTCTCATTTTATACATGGCTTTTTCGCCATAGCAAGTGCCGAGATAGACTTTTTCAAACGAATTCTCTTGTGCCCATTGAATCACACTAAACATCATCCACTTTCCTAAACCTTGTCTTGAATAGTTCAAATCATAGAAAGAAAACCAATAGTGAAGCGTTTTTTCCGAAATAACAGCGAACACATATCCAAGAATTTTTCCGTTGGCTTCAAATTGAAAAATATAGTTAAAAGCTGTCCAAGCATAAATATAATCGAATCGTTCTTGAGGCATTTTCCCGTCAAAACGAATACTTGCATAATCCAGACAAAATCGATTAAAATCTTCATTTTTGATAAAATTATTTTTTTCAATCACACGAAAATCAGGACTAATTTCAGCCATCTTTCTGGTGATCCTTCTATTTTCCGAGGTGGGTTGAAACTGGTCAAGATTCACTCTTAGACTTCTTGCCAAATAATAAATGTTTTCTTTAATATCTGTGGAATTGCTGTAGGGCAGGAACCCGTTATCATAGATTGATTCAATCTCGGAAGCCTTTTCTTGAAGACAATAAACGGCATAGTTGAACGTATAGGTGTCATAGTCAACTTTGCTCTCTGAACGGAAGATTTTCATGATATTATTTTTTTATAAAGTCTTGAAAGTTCTTTGTTACTTATAAAGATTATTTATTAAAAACAATTTTTAGATTTAATTCTTCCAATTGTTCTTCGCTGATAGTATCGGGAGCATCAATCATCACATCTCTTCCGGAATTATTTTTTGGAAAAGCAATATAGTCACGAATGGTTTCTTGTCCGTCTAAAATGGCAACCAATCGGTCTAACCCGAATGCCAAACCGCCATGTGGCGGTGCCCCATATTCAAAGGCATCCATAAAAAATCCAAATTGTTTTTGAGCTTCTTCATCAGAAAAACCTAACAAAGAAAACATTTTTTTCTGAACATCTTTATCATAAATTCTGATTGATCCGCCTCCTATTTCATTTCCATTCAGCACCATGTCATAAGCATTTGCCCGCACTTTTTCGGGATTGGAATCAAGCATATTCATATCTTCAGGTTTTGGAGCCGTGAAAGGATGGTGCATGGCGTGATAGCGTTGGGTTTCTTCATCCCATTCCAAAAGTGGAAAATCCACTACCCATAGAGGAGCAAATTCATTTGGTTTTCTCAGTCCGAGTTGTTCAGCCATTTCCATTCGTAGGGCACTGAGTTGTGTTCGGGTTTTATTCAAATCTCCTGAAAGAACCAATATCAAATCTCCTGTTTTTGCATTGGTGATTTTTGCCCAAGCTTTGAGATCGTCTTGTGAGTAGAATTTATCTACGGAGGATTTCAGGCTGCCGTCTTCGTTATATTTTACATAAACCATTCCTTTGGCGCCGATTTGTGGGCGTTTCACCCAATCGATAAGTTTGTCTATTTGTTTGCGTGTGTGACCGGCAGCTCCGGGAACGGCAATTCCTATAATGGCTTCTTGTTGGTCAAAGACATTGAAGCCTTTTCCTTTGGCAACTTCTGTCAGATCTCCGAATTCCATTCCGAATCGAATATCGGGTTTGTCATTTCCAAAACGCCTCAAGGCTTCTTCATAGCTCATTCTTGGAAATTTGTCAATTTCAATGCCATGAATTTCTTTAAGCAGATGTTTGGTCAAGCCTTCAAATGTATTGAGGATATCTTCTTGTTCAACAAATGACATTTCACAGTCAATTTGTGTGAATTCCGGTTGTCTGTCGGCACGTAAATCCTCATCCCTGAAACATTTGACAATCTGCATGTATTTGTCCATTCCGGCAACCATCAAAAGTTGTTTGAAAGTTTGTGGCGATTGAGGCAGGGCATAAAATTGTCCGGGGTTCATTCTGGAAGGAACCACAAAATCTCTGGCGCCCTCAGGGGTTGATTTAATCAGGTAAGGCGTTTCAATATCAATAAAACCTTGGTCTGTCAGATAGTTGCGCACCAATTGTGTTACTTTTGAACGAAAAATTAAATTGTTTTGAACCGGTTTTCGACGAATGTCCAAATAGCGATATTTCATACGCAATTCTTCCCCTCCGTCAGTATTGTTTTCAATGGTAAAAGGAGGTATTTTTGCTTTATTCAAAACACGTAGTTCACGGACCAGTATTTCAATATCTCCCGTCGGAATTTTATTGTTTTTGCTGGTTCTTTCAATGACTTCTCCCTTGACTTGAATAACAAACTCTCTACCCGGTTTTCCGGCTTCTTCAAGCATTTCTTTTTGGTCTTCATTAAAAGATAGTTGTGTGATGCCATACCGATCTCTAAGGTCGATAAAAATAACGGCGCCGAGATCTCTTATTTTTTGCACCCATCCGCTTAGAGTGACTTCTTGTCCGATTTGTGTTGCGTTCAATTCGCCGCAAGTATGTGTTCTGTACATGATTTATTGTGCTTCCTTGATTATTCGGGCAAATTTACATTAAAAAGTTTAAAATTGTGTCAACCGAAAAGTAGAATAATTCAAAAAATATTTGCAATGCTTCTTTTTCCGTCCTTATGCTTTCAAAAATAACAAATCTTTGTCATATTGAATAATACCTTTGGCTTGATGAAGAATATCTGCCCCGATAATACCGTCCACCTCAACATCCATAATTTTTAGCGCTTGGTTGATATGAGATAAATCCATCAATACCAAAGTGATTTTTTTGAGTTTGACTTTTTTGATACGAACCTTATTTTTTTTGGCGGTTTGGATCTCTATTTCCGTGGTTCCCGCACCGGTGGCTTTGTGTTTGCTGTCTTTGGCTTTGAGTTTGAAATATTTGGTTTTGCTAACGTCAATCGTAGTGTTTGAAGCCCCCGTATCCAAGATGAAAATACCTTTGATATTGTTAATTCTGGCACGTAAGATATAATGTCCTGATGGTATTTGTGTCAAAGCCACGCTTTGATATCCGTTTTTTTCTAAAAATTTATGAAGCTTCATGAATAAATTATTTTTTGGGTCGGAAACAATCAGGTTTCTAGGTGTTGCTTTAAAAACCTGATTGAAAAAGAATTTTTTTTCTTTAGCGGGTTATTTTAAATCTTTGTCCTCGATTGCTGAGCTCTTGATTTCTTTAAAAACAGCTTTTTTGAAGCCTTCCATTAAAGTATTCATCTTGTCAATAACCCCATTAGGATCCTTGATGAAATATAAATCTTTCAAATAGTTCATATCTTTATACATCACCCAAGTTTGTCCTTCGTGGTCTTCATAAATCAAGGCTTTGAGCGGTAATTCATAGCCGACTTCAGGATTTTCTTGCATCAAAAAGCTTCCCATTTTCGGATTGCCAAAAATCATCAGATAAATGGGGCGTAGTTCCATGTTGGCATTTTTTGCGGCGGTTTGATGGTCTACCACTCTGGGATAGAACATGCCGCTACTTTCCAAATAGTTTTTCATGTGTTGATAAGTGCTTTTAGGGTCATAGTCACTTTTGAACAATATAAATTTGGTTTTGGCATAGTCAGCCTCCTTAGCTACAGTTTCTTTTTTTTCAGATTTTTTTGCGCCTTTTTCTACCGTTGCGTCAATATGACAAGACGCAAAAAGCAGTGTTAGACTTAAAATGCTTATTAATTTTTTCATTTTATTTATCTTTTTTTAATGTTCAATTATCTTTTTTTCCTTTCAACATTCGTTTGATTTCGTTCAGTTTCATCAAGGCTTCGATCGGGGTTAGGTTGTCAATATCCGTATCCATAATCTCTTCTTTGATTTCTTCCAGCAGGGGATCGTCCAATTGAAAAAAGCTCAATTGCATACCTTCGGTTGATTGTTTTAATTTTTTTTGAACTTCTTCGGTTTGATGAGAAGCCTCCAGTTGTTTCAAAATCTTATTTGCTTTGTTGATTACTCTTAGCGGCATGCCGGCAATTTTTGCCACATGAATTCCAAAACTATGTTCACTGCCTCCGGAGACCAATTTTCTGACAAAAATAATATTGTTATCGATTTCTTTGATGGAAACATTGAAATTTTTAATTCGTTCAAAAGTTTTGCTCATTTCATTCAGCTCATGATAATGTGTAGCAAATAACGTTTTCACTTTACTTGGATGTTCATGCAAATAGTCGGCAATTGCCCAAGCAATGGAAATGCCATCATAAGTGCTGGTGCCACGCCCGATTTCATCGAGAAGAATCAAACTCCTTTCTGAAAGATTATTCAAAATGCTGGCAGTCTCGTTCATTTCAACCATAAATGTCGATTCGCCCATTGAGATATTATCGCTGGCGCCAACTCTGGTGAATATCTTATCCACCACACCGATTCGAGCATCTTTTGCCGGAATAAAACTGCCGATTTGAGCCAATAAAACAATCAATGCGGTTTGCCGAAGCAAAGCCGATTTTCCTGACATATTCGGACCGGTTATCATAATGATTTGTTGTTGTTCCCGGTCTAAGAAAATATCATTCGGAATGTAGTTTTCATCCTCGGGCAATTGTTTCTCAATCACAGGATGTCTGCCGTCTTTGATATCGATATCATAAGACAGATCTATTTGTGGTTTGGTATAATTGTTTTCAATGGCAATTTTGGTATAAGACAAGAAAGTGTCCAATTGTCCAATCAGCCGGGCGTTATGCTGAATGGGTTTGATATAGTCATGAAGCCAGACAATCAACCGATTGAAAATGTTCAATTCCAATTGTTGAATTTTTTCTTCAGCACCCAAAATTTTATGCTCTAAGTCTTTGAGTTCTTCAGTTATATACCGTTCGGCAGAAGTGAGTGTTTGTTTTCTGACCCATTCTTCAGGCACTTTGTCCTTGTGTGTGTTTCTTACTTCGAGATAATAGCCGAATACATTGTTGAAACCAATGCGCAATGAGCTGATTCCTGTGGAAATTGCCTCTCTTTGAAGGATATTGTCAAGTATTTCTTTGGAGGAAATTTTGATATTTCTCAATTCATCCAATTCTGTAGAAACCCCCTGTTTGATGACGTTCCCTTTTTGAATATTGACCGGAGCATCGTTATTGATGCTTTCTTCAATTTTCTTTCTCAGCAAGTTTACATCATTGATTTGATCGGCAATTTTTTTTAAGGCTTCATTGTTGTTTGTTTCCAAAGCTTGCTTGACTGGAATGATGGCGTCCAAAGAGCGTTTTAGCTGAATGATTTCTCGAGGATTCACTTTTCCGGTGGCAATTTTAGAAACCAAACGTTCCAAGTCTCCTACTTGTTTTAGTTGGTTTTCAATTGTTTCCGTCAGCCTTGTGTTTTTTACAAAATGTTCAACAATATCATGTCTTTCTTCAATTCTTGTTTTGTCTTTTAGTGGTAGCGCCAGCCATCTTTTGATATTTCTCCCCCCCATGGGTGTGACGGTTTTGTCAATAATGTCCAAAAGTGTGACGGCATTTGGATTGAGACTGCCATAGAGTTCCAGATTCCGAATAGTGAATTTGTCCATCCAAACATAGGCATCTTCTTCAATACGTTTGAGCGTGTTGATATGCTTCAAGTCGTTTTGCTTGATGTCAGAAAGATAATGCATGATGGCACCTGCAGCAATAATTCCCTCATTCAAATCATCAATTCCAAAACCTTTCAGGTTGAGTGTTTCAAAATGTTTGAGTAAAAGTTCTTGTGCATAGTCTTGATGATAAATCCATTCGTCCAGCTTGAAAATATGAAAGTCCGTTCCAAAAAATTCTTGAAATTTTTTATGGTGGGCATATGAAAATAGAATTTCACTCGGTTTAAAATTTTGAAGCAGTTTGTCGATGTAGTCTTGATTTCCTTCGCTTACCAGAAATTCTCCTGTAGAAACATCGATAAAAGAAATTCCGATTTTTTTCTTTCCGAAAAACAACGATGCCAAAAAATTATTTGATTTGCTTTCCAAGACATCATCATTCAGCGCCACGCCGGGTGTAACCACTTCGGTTACGCCTCGCTTAACAATTGTTTTGGTTTTTTTCGGGTCTTCCAATTGATCGCAAATAGCTACGCGCAATCCTGCTTTGACCAGCTTGGGCAAATAGGTGTTCAAAGAGTGATGGGGAAAACCGGCAAGTGCTGTTTCAGACTCGCTCCCATTGCCACGTTTGGTTTGAACAATACCTAATATTTTTGCCGCCCGAATGGCATCATTTCCAAAAGTTTCATAAAAATCACCTACACGAAACAACAATAATGCATCAGGATATTTTGCCTTGATGCTGTTATATTGCTTCATTAACGGAGTGACTTTCTTAGCTTTCAAAAGATTTGCTTTATGAGTGAGCTAAAATACAATTTTTTGGGCTTTGTTTTTTAGATGAATTAAAAAAAATATTAACAATTTCATCTGAGAATAAATCCATTCCGAGTCATATTAAATCTTTATTGCCGAAGCGGATTATCCTTAAATTATTTTATCCTTATCTTTGTGGAGAGATGGACAAAACATACGACTACATTATTATAGGTTCCGGTTTTGGCGGCTCGGTATCCGCACTTCGGTTGGCAGAAAAGGGATATTCCGTTCTGGTAATTGAAAAGGGATCTTGGAAAAAGCCCGAAGATTTTCCAAAAACCAATTGGAATCTTAAAAAGTGGATGTGGTTGCCCGGCATAGGATTCAAGGGAATTTTTAAAATGACTTTTTTTAGGCATTTGTCTGTTATCAGCGGTGTTGGCGTGGGCGGAGGTTCGCTGGTTTACGCCAATACCTTGCCGACTCCGAAAAGTCATTTTTTTTCATCGGGTTCATGGAAAGCACTGGCAGATTGGAAAAATGAATTGGCACCGTTTTATGAAGAAGCTCGCAGGATGTTGGGAGCTGTTCGGAATGAACATTTTTTTGACAGTGATCTCAAGCTAAAAAAAGTTGCCGAAAAATTAAATAAACTCTCTGATTTTGATGCGCCGAAGATTGCTGTTTTTTTTGGAGATGCCGATAAAAAAGTTCCCGACCCTTATTTTGACGGAAAAGGACCGGAACGAACGGGTTGTAATTTTTGCGGACAATGCATGACGGGTTGCCCTCATGGTGCAAAAAATACTTTAGATAAAAACTATTTGTTTTTGGCACAACAAAAAGGAACTGAAATTTTGGCTGAACACTACGTGACTGATGTGCTTCCTTTGGAAACCGGTTATTCCGTGGTGTTTAGGAAAACGGCAAAATATTTTTCTCAAAAACAAAAGGTCGGTGCTAAAGCTGTGATTTTTTCCGGAGGTGTGCTTGGAACGATTCCTTTGTTACTGAAACTCAAGAAAAGCAGGCTGCCAAAAATCAGCAATATGTTGGGAAAAGATATACGTAGCAATAATGAGTCTCTAATATTTGTGACCTCAACACAAAAAGATATAGATATGAGCAAAGGTGTGGCAATCGGTTCCATTTTGAATGTTGGAGAACATGCTCATCTGGAACCGGTCAGGTACGGCTCGGGTTCCGGTTTTTGGCGTATAGGAGTTTTGCCTATGGTTGCGGCATCGTTTTGGGGAAAGAGAATTTTAAAATTTCTATGGACATTGATAAAATCTCCTTTGCAATGGATTAGAATCTATAGCGTGCAAAATTTTGCAAAGCAAACAGTCGTTTTATTGTATATGGAAGACTTGGAAGGAAAATTGCAAATGAAAAAAGGAGTTTTCACTATTAAAACCGTTTTGCAGGACGGAAAATCGCCTAGTGCATTTTTGCCGAATGCGCAGAATTTGGCATGGCAATATGCAAAAGAAGTCACCGGAAAACCTTTGACTTTTGTTTTGGAAACCTTGTCAGGCATTCCCTCAACGGCACATATTTTAGGAGGAGCCGTGATGGGAGCAGACCGTAGTTCCGGGGTGATTGATTTGCAACATAGATTGTTTGGCTATAAAAATCTGTATGTTTGTGACGGATCGGCAATTTCAGCCAATCCGGGTGTGAATCCGGCACTGACAATTACGGCAATGACCGAAAGGGCAATGTCATTTATTCCATCAAAAAATAAATTATTATGATTACAGATTTAATCGCGCAACAGACACGATTTTTTGAAACACAGCAAACCAAAGATATTTCTTTCAGGCTGAAAAAATTAAGGGCTTTGCGCCATGAAATTCAGCATAGAGAAAAAGATATTTCTGTTGCCATTCATCAAGATTTTAGAAAATCGGAATTTGAAGTTCTATCTTCTGAAATTGCCATGGTTTTGGCAGAATTAAATCTGACAATCAAAAAATTAAAAACTTGGGCAAAACCACAGCGTGTTTTTCCTTCGATGGCAAATTTTCCTTCTGCAGCAAAAATTTATAAACAAGCCTATGGCAAAGTTTTGATTATTTCTCCTTGGAACTATCCTTTTAATTTGGCAATGATTCCGCTTGTGGGTGCCATTGCAGCCGGAAATACGG
>Ga0256845_1002803_pt1 | contig 12272 bp, 10 predicted proteins | sample RiftiametaG_FD_189101 | JGI IMG/M metagenome (GOLD analysis project Ga0256845, IMG submission 189101) | Tube worm associated microbial communities from hydrothermal vent at the East Pacific Rise, Pacific Ocean - Riftia | ecosystem: Host-associated > Annelida > Integument > Unclassified ... | reverse complement strand
TAGCGACTTAATTCCAATTTTAATATGTGCATCCACAAATTTAGCGGTAACTTTTGAATCACTTGAACTTGTTTTAACTCCCTCAGAAACCATTGGTTGGTCAGAAACTAAAAGTAAGGCGCCCGTAGGGATTTCATTGGCAAAACCAACGGTGAATATTGTAGCCGTTTCCATGTCAATTGCCATGGCTCTAACTTTTGTCAAATACTCTTTGAATTCATCGTCATGCTCCCAAACTCTTCGGTTTGTTGTATAACATGTTCCTGTCCAGTAATCCATTTCAAAATCACGAATTGTTGTTGAAATAGCTTTTTGCAAAGCAAATGATGGAAGTGCAGGTACTTCAGCAGGAAAATAATCATTACTTGTTCCTTCTCCGCGAATTGCAGCGATGGGCAAAATCAAATCACCGACTTCATTTTTCTTTTTCAATCCACCACATTTTCCTAAAAATAATACTGCTTTAGGTTTTATGGCAGAAAGTAAATCCATACAGGTAGCAGCAGAGGCACTTCCCATACCAAAATTGATAATTGTTATTCCATCAGCCGTTGCACACTGCATTGGTTTATCTTTTCCAATTACTTCAACATTGTGAAACGTTGCGAAGTAATCTACATAATGACCAAAGTTGCAGAGCAAAATGTATTGCCCAAAATTTTCTAATTTTTCTCCTGTATATCTAGGTAACCAATTGGCTACAATCTCTTCTTTTGTTTTCATTTCTAATTGGTTAAATGATTAATGTTGTTGATTCAATCGAACTGATGTCGAATCAACTATAAAATGCCGTATTCTTTAGCGTAGAACAACATTTGCTCTACAAAAGATTGGTTATTTTCAATTTTAATGTCAATAATTTCACCATTATCATCCGTTACAGGAACAAAAACAGGATTCACAAAACCTCTATAAGGAGCGATGTCAAGAGGAGCTACTCTTTCTAAAACTTGCTGGTGAATTGCTTGGTCAACATTGACGCCATATGTTTCAACCAATGCTTTTCCGGCTTCGTAATCCCCTTCCGATTTGATGCGTTGAATTTCTCGAAGTAATTCTCCAAAAAGTGTTCTTAATTTAGTGTAGTCAGTAATGTTGTAGTATCTTTTTCCTTCACGATCAATTACTTCAATTACATTGTCGTTTGCGCCTTTTTCAATTGCCCATGATGCAACCAATTGTCGGTTTTGCATGTGCTCTTCTTCTACATTTTTACCTAAATTTAAACGTTGAAGTTGAGTCAACATTCCATTTCTAATGTATCCATCGTATTCAGCTTCACCTACTTCAAGGCTAGGGATTAATCCTAATTCGATTAGTTTTTCATCCATGATGTAATACAAACCAACTAAATCTGCACGAGCTTCTTCTAATGTACTTGCATAGTTTTTCAAAGTAACAGCTGGTTGTCCAATTCCATCATTGATTTGTCCAGAAGCATGTCCAACAACCTCATGAAGAGCTGTATGTAATTTCCCAGATAAATACCCGTATTTTTTAGCCAATTCAATCTCTTTTTCATCGTTGGCGAATTCTTGTAACATTCCCGAGCCTGAAGCTTTATCATAAGCTGAAATGATATTCCCAAGACTTACTGATTTAGAACCATGTTCTTGTCTAATCCAGTTGTTGTTTGGTAAATTCACACCAATTGGAGTAGAGGGAGAAGCATCTCCTGATTCGGAAGCAACTTGTACGACTTTATAACTAACACCCTTTACACTTTTTTTCTTGTGTGATTCTATCAATGGTGAATTATCTTCAAACCATTGGGCGTTTTCAGTAACGACTTTCATTTGTTCAGAAGCTTCAAAATCTGTAATTTGAACAATACTTTCAAAAGTGGCTCTTTTTCCAATTGCATCACCATAAACTTCTATAAAACCATTGATCCAATCAATGTCACCCGCGGTAGACTTTGCCCATAGAATGTTGTATTCATCCCATATTTTTAAATCTCCTGTATTGTAATATTCAATTAACTTTTCTAATGATGCTTTCTGCTCATCATTTTCAGCTACAGTAACTGCTTTTTCTAACCAATAAACGATTTTATCGATAGCTGCTCCATATTTGCCTCCAGACTTCCATACTTCTTCAATTAAATGTCCATCTTGTAAAACCATCGTTGAGTTTAAACCATATTCAATAGGTTGTTTGTCATTAGGATTGATTTTGTCAGCATAGAAGTCCTCCACCATTTTCTGGGTTACACCTTCACCGTAAAAACCATTGGCAGAAGCTTTAATCATATCTACATCAGCATCTTTTACTTTACGTTTCATTGCTATATGATCACTAAAAATAACCTCTTTAGCTTCTTTGCTGATACTTCCTTCTGTATCAGAAATCAATGTGTTGAAGTATTCTACTGAAAAGTGAGGCATAATTTTATCCATGCCGTAATGGTGATGTATTCCATTGGCAAACCAAATTTGTTTTGCGTAAACCATGAAATCTTTCCATTCATTTGTGTTCTTATCGCCGGAGTAATTTGCAACAACATGATCGATAGCGTTTCTAATTTCTATGTTAAATGCATTGTTTTGATCAAAAATTATATCACGGCCTGCTAATCCAGCTTGAGATAAAAAATACACCAATTTCTTTTGATCAATGGTTAATTTATCAAAATCTATGATGTCGTAACGCAATACTTGAATGTCTGCAAAACGATCTACAGTTCCTTCAGGTAAACTTATTTCTGTTGTTTCTATGTTCGTGTCTTCTTTAACTGTTTCAGTTCCGCATGAAGCTAAGAAAAGACTCGCCGAAAAAAGGGTTATATGTTTAAATGTCATTTTTTAGAATTTTAGAGACTGAAAATACTAAAAAAAGGGGAGAATTAGAAAGAAATAAAGGATAAATCACACTGAAACCAGTATAAAACGATATAGTTTAAAGAAAAAATAAAATTTATTGAACAAAACTCAATTTCTCAAGCTTAACTTTTACCCGAGCAAAGCCAAAAGAAACTGTTACGTTTTCACCTTTCATTTCTTCAACAGTACCAGTCTGTTTCGTTGCAATTAATTTCACACGACTTCCTACTTCAATTTTATCTCTGTGGTGCTGTAGGTCTATTTTTGGGGGAATATTTTTACTTTTTTTCGGTTTTTTTGAAAGCTTGATTTCCTTTTGTTTCTGTTTAGCATCCACCGTCTTATATTTTTCAACGGCAATATACTTTCGAACATCGTCCATTAATTTGTCATTAATGGACTTCTTTTTAGAATTAGGAACAAATTTTTCAATAAAAGCAATCATTTTTTTTCCAGCATTAATTAAATGTTGGTTTTTGGTAGAATTATCACGTATTCCACGTAGTTTCGATTCGTAATATTCTTTCTTTTCAGTATAATAATTTAAAGCGTCCTGAGCAATATCTTGCGCTTCAATGTGTTCTTTGTTTAGCTTATTTAAATAAGTTTTCTCTTTTTGGAGCTCATTGAGCAAGCGATCCATTTTGACCTTGTTGTCACTTAGTTTACTTTTTGCTTCTGCAATTAATTCGTCTGGAATTCCATTCATTTTTGCTACCTCGAACGTAAAAGAACTCCCTGGTTGACCAATAGAAAATTGGTACTTTGGTTCGAGCGTTTCAGTATTGAATAACATGCTTCCATTGACGGCATTACGTAATTTGTCCGCTTTTAATTTAATATTGTTGTAATGTGTTGTGATTACAGCATAGCTCTTCTTATTGTACAAAGCTTCAAAAATTGCTTCTGCCAATGCTCCACCTAAATCAGGGTCAGATCCTGTTCCAAATTCATCCAATAAAAGTAAGGTTTTACGATTGGAAACCTGTAAAAAGTAGTTCATTCTTTTTAAGCGGTAAGAATATGTACTTAATTCATTTTCAATAGATTGATTGTCTCCAATGTCGCTCAGTATATTTTGAAATAAGCACATTTTACTATTCTGGTGAACAGGGACAAGTAAACCAGATTGGAGCATCAATTGAAGGATGCCAATTGATTTTAACGTTATACTTTTCCCACCAGCATTTGGTCCTGAAATAACGAGCATTCTAGAAAATTTGTCCATTCCAATATGCTGAGGAAGTGTTTTTTTTCCGAGAGATCGGTTGTTTTTCAGTAGAATAGGATGATAAGCATCCATTAATTCAATTTCTAATTCTTCTTGAATGGAAGGTAGACACGCATCTAAATCAATAGCTAAACGACATTTGGCATTGATGAAATCAAATTCGACTAAAATTTCTTGATAGTTTTGAATCAATTCAATGTGTTGAAATAGCTCTTGTTTTAAAACTTGAAGAATCCTGAAAATTTCTTTGCGTTCATCATCGAGTAATAATTCATACTCATTGTTCAATGGAGCATTGGATAAAGGTTCGATGTATGTAAAACTACCTGTTCTACTAGAACCAACGACTGTACCAGGGACACGTCTTTTATGACTAGCGATTACAGACAAAACTCTTCTGTCGTTAATGAATGTTTCTTTGGTATCTCCTAGAATATTGTCTTTTAAAAGTCTTCTGACTTCTTTGTCAAAATTCCGATTTATTTGTTTTTTTAATTGTTTTAAATTGCTTCTAATATTGGTTAACTCCTCAGAAGCTTCATCTTTTATGTTACCATGTTTGTCAAATACCAATTGTATAGCATCCGTTATTTCTTTGGTGAAATGAGCTTTTGAAGTAATAGAATGTAGAAGTGGGTATTCCTTTTCTCTTTTATTGAAAAAGAAAATCAATTGATTGACAAGAAGTGAGGCAGAATAGATACGTAGAAATCCTTCTAAATGAATTGCGGCATTTTTGATCGGGAGGAGTTTAATTTCTTCATGTAATTCTTCAAACTCAATTCTTGGAAATGTTTCCCCTTCAGTACGAATAGAAAGTAATTCATTGACTTTTTTTAATTCTAGAATAATTGTATTTCGATCTGAATGAGGGATTAAATTTTGAAATTGCTCTTTTACAGTTGTAGAAATTGCAAGTTTACTTAACCATCCCCTAATTATCGGAAATTCTAAATCATCTAAAGTTTGTTGGTCAATTTTCATGCGTGCAAATGTAAGGATAGTTTTAGAAATGTGAGAGAGATTTATTTTCTCTTTGTTCGTACAGTTTTTTTATATTTGTAAAAACAAGCAAAATGAAAATACTTTCCTTTAATGTCAATGGTGTTCGAGCAATTTCTAAAAAGAATTTCTTCGAAGATATGAAAACGGTAAACGCGGACGTTATTTGCTTGCAAGAAACAAAAGCATCTGTTGAACAAGTGAAAGAAACGGTAGCAGAAACTCTTTCTGATTATCATATTTACGCGAATCAAGCAGTGAAAAAAGGATATTCTGGTACAGCAATTTTTTCTAAAGTGGAACCGATATCTGTTTCTTACGATATGGGAATTGAAGAGCATGACCAGGAAGGTCGAGTTTTAACGGCTGAATTTGATGATTTCTATGTAACAACTGTGTATGTTCCCAATTCAAAAAGTGATTTATCTCGATTAGATTACCGACAAAAATGGGATGCAGATTTCTTAGCTTACCTTAAAAATTTAGAGAAGAAAAAACCAGTGATTGTTTGTGGCGATTTTAATGTGGCCCATAAAGATGTAGATTTAGCTCGACCAAAAGCCAATTACAATAAATCAGCTGGATTTACCCAAAAAGAAATTGATGGAATGGATCATTTTACCCAAAATGGTTTAATTGATATTTTCCGTGAGCAATACCCTGATGAAGTAAAGTATTCTTGGTGGAGTTACCGAGGTGGAGCTAGAGATAGAAACGTAGGCTGGAGAATTGATTATTTCTTAGTTTCTGAATCGTTGCAAAGTCGCATTAAAGAAAGTTCCATAGAAAATGAAATTTTAGGTTCGGATCATTGCCCGGTTGGGATTGTTGTGGAGTAAATGTATTCTTGAAGTAGAATTCGATTGATTTAGTGATAAACTGATTGGAAAGTGTTATTTTTAACAAATAAATAATTAAAAGTTAAACCGTTGTTCGCTTTAGACTGTAGAAAGTTCATGTGCTTTAGCGACTTGTTAGCAGTAATGAAAATATCACTCAAGTTTTGTATTTAAAAGTCATATTAACCTGTATCCTATCAATCATAGCTTATATCATTAATCCTTCTATTGGTTTATTGCTGATATCTTTTTCGTTAAGTTTTCTCTTGTACACCATAATAAAAAAAAGGAAGTGGTATTTCTATTTAATTTATTCAGCCATGGCAATCGGTTGTTTTCTTTCACTTGAAAGTTACTCATCTAAGCTTCAGGCACAGCTTATAGCAAATGAAGTTATGAGTTATTATTATGAAAAAGGTACAACCCCATCTAGCCTGAATGAAATATTTTATTTTAAAACTATGTACCTAACACCTACACTCAAAGAATATTCATATTCGAAAGAGTTTGAGACTGATGAATATTGTGTTTGGAAACTACATTACACAGATATATGGGGCAAAGGGTACTTTTATGATGATAAGACTGGTGTAATTGAACATCGATATTTTTTAATAGCTAGTAAACAAGAGAATTGGATGATAAAATAGTAGATATGCTACTAACATCACCTATACTTCACCGAGATCTCGCTTCGAATGATAAATCATTCGAACTCGCACGTTCTTTCTTCGAATATTCGTTTAACTTTGTATCGTTCGGCGAAAGCATAGCCCGAGCGTTAGCAAAAATTAAAAATGACTTCTTGCAATTAAAATGAGTGAAGATAATTTATACTTATTATTCTGTTATTTAATCCAATTGATTACAATGGTAATTTGGATTAGCAGAAGTAAAAATAAAAAAAGGACAGGATTAATTAATTTTTCGATATTTGTAATTTACAATGTATTATTTCACTACAACTTAATTTACAATTCTACTGGAGGTTATGGACTTGTTTGGCTTTTTTACTTAATGCTATCGTTAGGACTGCATTGGTTGATAAATACCATTGGAATAATTAGAACATTTATTGTAAAATGAAAATAAATTTTACAATGGGACCAATTTTAGCTTAATCATAACCTATAATAATGAGTAAAAAACGAAAATGGGAAGAGCCCATAAAAAACGAAAATAGCTCAACTCCAATTTGGGATTCATTCGTTCATGCACTTTGGGTGATTGTACACTCATTCTTACCTTAAATTTAAGCTACTTATAATAAAACAGTCGTACTTCGACACTTCAACAGGCTCTGCAACAAGGCCAAGTGAATGCAGTGTTGACAACCGAGTTTACGAGCTCACCGAAGCCCATTTCAAGTTCATTTTTTCATCTTCTTCGATCATTTTCTGTATTTCTACCACAAAATATGCGGTACTACGGACTACGGGGAACAAACCGTTAACATTCTTTAATCGAAGATGACAACAATCAGATTATCGCAAGTATTTCTTGTTCCATGTCAAACTAAAAGTTTCTATCGATTCCCTAACTCCTTAATAGTCTCGATAAACTTACGCTCAATCTCCTCATGATTGTTATTCTCTTCATCAATGAGTTTCCCGTTTACAATTGTAGAAACATTTGTTCTTGCATCTGATGTATATACTATTGAACTCGTCATTCTATCTAAACCTGTGGTCGCTAGAAAGGGAGAATTAGCAGAATATACAACTGCATTTAATTTTTCACCAACTTTAAAGAAGTCTTTCTCAAAATTATTCATCGCTTTTCGACCAGAAATAGTTGCCATCTTTAAGGCAAAGTCACCACTATTTCCCTCGTTTTTAGATGTGAAAATGTTTCTTTTATGAGAGATCAATCGCTGTCCGTAATCTAATAAACGAAGTTCTTCCAATGGGTTAATTCCAATATGACTGTCTGTTCCAATACTCCAATTTCCTCCGTAGTTTTGGTAATCAATCAAAGGAAATAAGCCATCGCCTAAATTTCCTTCGGTTGTAGGGCAAATCACCACATTTGCATTGCTTTCTGCAATTCCTTTTGTTTCAGCCGATGTTAAATGAGTTGCATGAACTAAATGATGTCTTTCAGATAATTCGACATTCTCCAAGAGCCATTCTACGGGTCTTTTTCCTAAATAGGCAATAGAATCTTCTACTTCTTTGAGTTGCTCAGAGATATGAATATGAAATGGAATATTTTGAGGTCCTTCTTGTGCAATTTTAGCAATGTCCAAAGGTTCTACCCCGCGCATTGAGTGTATTCCAATTCCAATGTTTGCTCCGTCGTAATGTCGACAAGATTGTTTACTAGCTTCTAATAACTGAAGGTAATCCTCAATTGATGGTGATATAAAACGCTTTTGTTGTTCCGTTGGATTTTTTCCAAATCCACCTTTTTGATAGAAAATAGGAACTAAAGTAATATTTATCCCTGCAGTTTTAGCCGCAGAAATCATTCGTTCTCCCATTTCAGAAAGATTGTTGTAGTGTTTCCCGTTCTTATCATGGTGGACGTAGTGAAATTCTGCAACATTTGTATATCCATGTCGAACCATTTCCGTGTAAAGCATTGTAGCAATGGCTTCAATCTGATCGGGTGTTACACTAAGTGCAAGTTTATACATGGCTTTTCTCCACGACCAAAAATCATCAGCGGATAAACCTGTTGGGTGAATTTCAGCCAGGCCTGCCATCGCATATTGAAAAGCATGAGAATGGGCGTTCTGAAAACCGGGTAGGGTATATCCTGTAATTATATTGGAAGGAAATTCAAATTCATTTTCTTCCATGGAAATGATTTTTCCAGCAGCATCGCATTTTACTAAAACGTCTTTCATCCAATAAATTCCTTTCTCTTCAGAATGGTTTAACAGATGTTTGAATATATAATTTTCCATTGTTTACAACTGTTTAATTAATTCTTGGAAAGTTGGTTTAAGAATAGTACGCATTTTATTTGCTCGATTTTCCTCAAATACTGTTTCAGAATCATCCATGTACAAGATTTTATTCATTTCTAATTGTAAGGCGTGAATATTTTTAGTTGGATTTCCAAAATAACGGGTAATGTGTCCTCCTTTGAAAGGTGTGTTATGGTTTACTTGGAACGGTCCATTGCTTAAATTCTGTAAAGTTGTATCGATGAGATTTTGAGCAGCTGTTTTACCATCGTTATTTCCTAAAATCATGTCCGGGAAGAATTCTTTACGAATGGTTGGAACACTTCTGCGAATAGAATGAGCATCCCAAAGCAATACTTTTCCAAATTCTTGAATACGTTCTTCCAGTAGTTCTTCAATTTTCCGGTAATATGGCCAGTAGTATGTAGATAATCTTCTTTCAACTTCTTTTTGATTGGGGATTTTGCTTTTAGAAATATAAATGTCCTTACCAAAAAAATCGGTTGTAGAAGTCAAGCCAGTGATTATTCTTCCGTCATTATATAACGGTTTACTTTCTGGATCTCTATTCAAATCAATGACCCAACGGCTGTATTTTGCATAAATAATAGTGATGCCTAATTCATTGGCAAAGTTGTATAAATCTTGAACAAACCAGTCTGTGTCATCAGGACTTGCCATCATGTCTGGAATATAATCCTGCTTTAATTCTTTAGGGAATTCTGTGCCGCAATGAGGTACACTTAAGATAAAAGGAACTTTTTTAACTGTCGGTTCGATAATGTAAAATGGATCTGTCATTTCTATTGTTTTAACCAATATTCATCGGCTTGTTTTTTTAATTGTTCTGCTCCTTCTTCCTTCCACTTTTTAAGTGTATTTGTTCCAAAAGCATTGTAAAACAAATATAATTTACCTTCGATGATTTCGAAAGTTTCTGGGTTGATTTTCACTTGAGAACCATCTTTTCCCATAGCGTATGCACACCATCCTCCGTATTGAGGGATATATTTTTCAGGGTTTTTTATAAAAGTAGTGAGATTTTCTTGGCTAACGAATTTGTACGCTATTTTTTGATAAGTTGTTGTAAACTTTTTATCGCCCTTGATTGCTTTATTCGAAAAGTAAGTAACAACGTCGTAGCCATCCGCAGCATACCCGTGTTGAGAATTTATTTCCGTATGCTGAGAGAAGGAAAGGAAAGAGAGTAGAGTTATGGAAAAGAAAAGAAAAATTTTCATTTTATTTTTTTAGGTGAATTAGAATTTCAAAAATAATTTTATTAGATATGACGGCGTCTTTTGATATTCCTTTCGAACCTTCTTTGTGGTAAGAAATTTCCCAAAGAGTTCTGTCAATTTCAAATGGCTGAGAATGAATAATTAATCCTTTTTTAGTTTTATTTACGGTGCAAAAGTAGGAAATGCTTCGAGTGACATCTAGTATTGTCAAATCACCTGTGATAAAAGAATTATATTCCTTATTGCCCGATTCAATTTTGGTCATCTGGAATTTAGAGATAGGGTAGAGTGGAGAATTGAAGAAGTCAGGGCTTTTTAAATGTTCTTCCAAAGCTATTGCATTCTCTTTGTTTTTAGGCTTGAAATTCTCAACGACTATTGAATTCATGTCAATTTCAACAATAAGTTCATTCAATTGATTGTTTTTGAAATTCCCTTTAGCTTTCTTTAAAAAAATACGTCCAAATCGTGGTGCAATTCCTCCAAGATGACTCGCTCTCCATTTTAAATGGCTTTCTGAAGTGAAATTAGTATAAATAAGCTCATCGGATTCTTCAATATTTCCAGTGTCTTGTATAGACGTAAAAAGAAAGAGGATAAAGAAGGAGAAAAGAATAGGAGTGAAGCCAAATTTCATTTTGTGTTGAATTAAGATTCATTTATAAAATCATTTCTTCGTGAAAAGAAGGGTAGCCTTTTGAGAAAAAAATATTATTACAAGAACACCTGCTCCTAATACTAAACCGATGATAAATTCTCCAAGAATAATGGGCCATTTTTCAAAAATATGGTGAAGAAAATCAAAGTGATGAATGTAAATCCCACCTGCGACCAAAAGCATTGCAATCGTACCAACAACAGTCAATGTTTTAATAACGATTGGCATTGATTTAACCAACAATTGACCAATTCTATAAATGATTCCTTTTTTCTCTTTTCTTTTTTTAATTAAAGCAAATCCAAAATCATCCATTCTAACGAGTAAAGCAACGATTCCATATACGCCAACGGTTGCAATGATGGCTGTAATTGAAACAGCAAAGATTTGAATTTTGATGGTTTGATCTTCAACGGCACTCAGCGCAATCAAAACAATTTCTATGGAAAGAATGAAATCGACAAAGATGGCGGACTTAATTTTTTTCTTTTCATAATCCTCAATGTCTTTGATAATAGCTTTTTCAGAATTTTCAGGAGCCTTTTTATGGAAAAAGAATTCAACAATTTTTTCTACGCCTTCATACGAAAGAAAAGCACCACCAAGCATTAGTAAAGGGGCAATAGACCAGGGAAGAAAAGCACTCAGTAAAAAAATAATGGGCAAAATAATGAGTTTGTTCAAAAAAGAACCTTTCATAATTGCCCAAATAACAGGTAACTCTCTTTCTGACACAAATCCGGATGCTTTTTCAGCATTAACAGCTAAATCATCACCAAGAATACCTGCAGTTTTTTTTGTGGCCACTTTACTCATCGAAGCAACATCGTTCATTAAAGTAGCGATGTCATCAAATAGAGCAAAAAAACCAGAAGCCATACGTTATTTTTTTACGTATTGCGTTATGATAACAATTCGTTGACCTTCAACTTTACCTTCTATGTGTTCAGCATTGTCGTGAACAAGAGTGATGTTTCTTACATGTGTTCCTCTTTTAGCCGTAAAACCACCGCCTTTCACTTTTAAATCTTTGATTAAAACGACAGAATCTCCAGCCAATAATTGAACACCATTACTGTCTCTGTGAATGATTGCGTTTTCATCAGGAATTCCATCTTTTGCCCATTCTTCAGTTTCTTCTTCCATGTACATCATGTCCATTAAATCAGCTGGCCAACCCTCTGCTTTAATTTCATTCAAAACTCTCCAAGCAACAACTTTTACAGCTTCAACTTCACTCCAGATAGTATCATTTAAGCACCTCCAATGGTTGGGAGTCATGTCCTTGTCACCGTTCAATTGATCTTTACATTTTGAACAAATGTGAATATTGTCATCGATGGAATCTCCTGATTTTGGAGATACAATAAATTGAGCTAATTCTTCTGTACTACCGCAAAGTTCGCAGTTTCCATTGCTTCTTTTTTCAAGTTGTTTAATCATGATGTGTAATTTTGTTTACAAAACTATAATTTTCTATTGGTTTAAGGATTAAAAACACTTTTTTTTCAAGAGATGCTTTATTAAAATGAATATCATCCAATTTTCTCGTATTTTTACATAAA
>Ga0256845_1002802_pt1 | contig 12273 bp, 10 predicted proteins | sample RiftiametaG_FD_189101 | JGI IMG/M metagenome (GOLD analysis project Ga0256845, IMG submission 189101) | Tube worm associated microbial communities from hydrothermal vent at the East Pacific Rise, Pacific Ocean - Riftia | ecosystem: Host-associated > Annelida > Integument > Unclassified ... | reverse complement strand
GAGTGGTTTTACTAAAGTCAAACAAAAACCTTGCTATAGTTTGTTTTTGTTGGATTTTGTTCGTTTTTATTTTAGTTGTTTTGATGTGGTGTACATTACATTGTGTTAAGCGAAGGTAGTTGTTTTTATTGAGAAAGTCAAGTGTATTTTTCACTATAAATCAAGCTCTCTAGCTTTTTTTATTGGGTTAAGTGTGTTGAGGTTAAGCGTAAATCTAATTTTTTCTCCGTAAGTCAATTGGTTTAAATCGCTCGATATTTTTAAGGGGAAATAAATTTCAAAAATACCAGGTATAAGATTGAGTGCAAGTCCAAAATCATAAGCTAATTCCGATACTTGTTTTTCTTGGTTATTGTTTATTCCTCCAACAAGTCCAAAATCGGCATAAACACTAAAATGTTTACTAAATAAATTACTTTTTAAATTAATACTAGTAATCCATTGGTTGGGAGTTACATAATTTCCATCAGTTTCAGCTATTGCTAAATTTTTAAAACCACCATCTGTTACAGCAAACTGTTGATTTAAAACACCTTCGGTAGCATTTCTTCCTAAATATACTTCGTTGTACAAATAATCATTACCATCGCTTGCGCTAAGCGTATAATTAAAATTTGAATTGTTTTTTGTGTCATTATTTTGAGCAAAACCACCGATAAAAACTCGAATGTCAAACCCTGTTTTTGGCTTTTTGTAAGCAAATTTATAATTGGCTGTAAAATTTATTTTTACAAACTGATCGGCTTGTTGTATTTCTAATTGAGCTTGATAAGGGTTGATAGGGTGTTTGCTTTTAACCTTTAAGATTAAACTGTTCACATAAAAATTTTCTAAGGCTACGGAACTACTTTTGGTAACTCTATCAAATTGTGTTTTTTCTTCAAAAATATTATAATTGGTCAATAAAATAGAGTAGGAGGCAAACTGTCTAGCTCTTTTTTTCTTAAAATCAAACTGAACAGAAGGAGCTATTTTGTAAAAAGCTAATTCTTGACTACCATAGTTTAAATAAGTAAAAGAAGAAGCATAAGCTCCAATTTTAATGTTTTGAATAGCATTATTTGGCATAATGTGATAAAATGCATTGGCATAACCATTCAATTTTTCTGTACTAACCGAATATAAAGGTGCTAAAACGTACTGAAACTTTTTTGCAGGAATTACTGAGTTGTAAAAAAGCATCCCGAACATAAATTTATCGTTATTATTCCATCCCATCAAAGGTGAAAACATTAACTGTGTTTTGTCAGGGTTTTCTAAGCTTCCAATAAACTGTAATCGTAGAGGTTCTATAGTTTTAAATAAGCCTTTAGTTTTTAAGGTGTTATTTTTTCTACTTATTTCGGGTATATCTAGTTGGGCATCAATTTTATAAGCATCATAATTACCTTTGGTAAAAGAAACAAAATCTTTAGTGTCAATAGGGCTGTACCATTGGGTGTTCACTATTTTTTTATCCTTAATACCAGAAATTGAAAAAGGGCCATCAATTTTTCCTTTATTTTTAATTTTAAGATAAATCAGCTCGTTGTTTGAAGTGTCTTTTTTAGCACGCTTAATTTTATAGTCAATCTTTTTTGTGGTGTTAATCATATCATCAAAAAACCAACTTAAATCCTCTTGGGTTTCTTCTTCAAATATCTTACGCAAGTCATTTGGCTGTGGGTGTTTAAATTTCCATTTATCAAAGTAACGTTGCATGCATTGGTCGTATTTTTTTTCGCCTAAATAAGCCATCAAATAATCAAAAACTAATGCCGTTTTAGAATAAACGATACCACCGTAATTTAAAGAAGTGTATGCTGCAGCTTCAGTTTCTATTGCCTGATCAAGATTTCTTCGAGCATTAATTAAATAAGCTAATTCGTAGGTAGCTTTGTGTTTATATTGAGTGATATCAAATATTTTTAATGGGGTGTTCGCAATTTTAGCAGAATCTCCCATTAATAGTCTGCTAGGATATTTTGTTTCAATGTATCTGTTTTCATTCATAGAATTTAACCCTTCATCCATCCAAGCATGATCTCTTTCGTTAGATCCTAAAATACCATAAAACCAATTGTGTCCCACTTCGTGCATAATAACAGTCTCTAAGCCAAAATCTGTTCCCGATTCGCCAATAATGGTTACGTTAGGATATTCCATTCCTCCTCCGGCACTTAAAGCACCATCAACAGCTGTTGCTTGTTGGTAAGGGTAGTCTCCATTCCAGAGTGAATAGTAGTAAATAGCATCGTTCATATATTCAATACTCTTTTTCCATAAGTAAGCTTCATTGTTGGTAAACATGGTCCAAGTAGTAACTTTCTTTTTGCTGTGAGGTAATTCAACTTCACCTTTTAAAACGTGGTAACGTTTATCTGCAAACCAGGCAAAATCATGTACCTTTTCTTGGTGATAGTGTAGCGTTTTTGTTGTGTCCGATGATTTAGGGAAAGTCATATCATAATCATCAATATCGTCAATAATTTCCAACGTTTTTTTTGCTTTTTGAGAAAGCCATTCTATTTCTTTTTCTCCGTTTACTAAATCGCCTGTAGCTCCAACTACATAGTTTTTAGGAAGCGTAATAAACACATCAAAAGTTCCAAACTCAGAGTAAAACTCACCTTGATCTAAATAAGGCATCGGATGCCAGCCCTCTCTATCGTAAACGGCAGGTTTAGGATACCACTGAGTAATTTGGTAAGATTGGCCCATATGACCCAATCGAGAAATAATACCTTTTGGCAGTTTAACAGTAAAAGGAGTGGATATTGTTATCGTTGCTCCACTAAGTAAAGGTTGTGAGAGGTAAATAATACAAATGTCTTCGTTTTCTTTGTCGAGCTCCCATTTAGCGGGTGTGCCATTTACCTTAAAATCTAAACTATCAATAAATCCTAAAATACTATCAGGAGCGTGATATAAAACCAAATCATTATCTTCTAATTTCTGTTTACCTAAAGCTGTGTTGTAGTTTTTGTAAGCGTTGGGCCACAAATGGAAATATATAAAGTTTAAAGTATCTATCGAATTATTAGTGTATTGGATAGTTTCTGTTGCATTGATTTGGTTCAAAAAATCATCTAACTCAACATGTATTTCATAATTTACTTCTTGCTGGAAATAAGGAGTTTCTTTTTGAGCAAAAATAAAGCTCGTAAAGAATAGAAATAATGGTATCAGTAGAAATCTCATCTATTTTTTTAATAAGTTGCAAATATAAGAATAGTAATTAGTTCGATAAAAGCCTTGTTTTTTTGGTTTAAATTTGAATTGTTAATAACTTTAGTAGGATTTTTACTTTACTTTACTTTACGGTCAACTTATAAACTTTTGAGCGGCCGTAAAAGAGTTTTGGTTTTTAATTAATTTATAAACTAAAAATTTAAAAATGAAAAAAGTAATTTATGGAGGGATTGCATTAAGTATGCTTTTTACTTCATGTCAAAAAGAAAAAATTTCCTCTGATTTAATAAGTGACTCATCATCAACTGCTGAGCTTGAAAGCAGTAACTCTACTGAAAATGAAAGGGCTGGTATTATGTAACACTTGGTGAAAGGCTTCTTAGGAGGTACAGATTGGTCTTGCTTGCCTCCAGCAGCAAACTGTCTACCAACACATAATGTTCCAAGTAATCTTACAGGAAGGATGTCGGAAGATAAACCTTATGATAGGTTGAAAAGAGCAATAAACAGCCCCTCAAAAGAGAATGATTTACGTACTTTTTTTAAATCAAAAGATTGGAAATCTGTTTTTCCTAAATTAGGTGGGGGTATTGTAAGTGAACTTTCGAAAGGAAATCTTAAAATAATTGTAACTAGATCATCAGCTAATAAAAGTATTGAGCTTTTTATGGTAGTTCCAAATTATGTAACCTTGGAAACAATGTTAGCTCAGGATGCTATTATAACGATGCAATTAACAGCTGAATAAATTGAAACATAATAAATATATTATAATACTTTCATTACTTTTTTTTCTACTTAGTTGTAAAGAAAATGGTAATGATAGTATTATTGATTTTAGAAAAAGCGAAACCTTTTTTATTGATACAAATATAACTCTTGAGTCGGTATCTGGGCATGTTAAAATAGCAAGTTTTGATGATACTACCTATTATTACTATCTAGATTGGGCTGAGCATAAAATAATGGCTTATAATATAAAAAACAATAAAGTTTTTTTAAATATTGATATTGATTCACTTTTCGAATTGATGATAATTGACAATATGACTCAGTTACAATGGGTTGAAAAAGAAATGTTTGGTGTTTTTTCAAATAATAGTCAATTAATTCTTTTTATTGATTTAGAAGGGAATGTTTTAAAAAAAGAGGCTACTGATGGTATGGAGCTCGGAGTACCATTTGTTTCTGTCTCTTTCTTTGATAGAACATTCTCTTATCTTAACAACAAAGTGTATTTAAATAAGGCTTATACTGATTTTGTTCTTAATTCAAAAGAGAATTTTCAAAAATACTACAGTAGAACAATGTTTTTAATGCTTGATTTAAAAAATAAAGATAAATCACATTTTGCTAAAGCTCCTTATGACTATCGCAAAGGAAATTCTTATGCTGATTATGATATTTATACTTGTATTGGAGAAGGGGATCTTTTTGTAACTTCATACACTTCTTGTGATAGTGTCTATATTTATAAAGGTAATGTTTTGGTTAATAGTTTGTTGGCAGGGAGTGGAGAGGCTCACAAGTTTACGCCATATAATATAACAAAGAGTAAAGATTTATCTTATTTTAGAAAGTATACAATAGAGCAACCATATTATAAGCAAATAATTTATGATAAATACCGTAATTTATATTACAGGGTATTTAAAATGCAAAATAAATATTTAGATGAAAATGGTAAAATTCAAAAAAACTTTAAGTGGTCGTTAAATATTTTTGATACAAAGTTTAAAAAATTAGATGAAATAATTTTTAAAACTGAAGATTATTCTACAGCAAATATTTTTCCTGTCTCAAAAGGTGTAATTATAGGTGGTAAAGTCCAAAAGGGAAAGGTTATTGACTTCACCTTATTTAAAATAGATGTGAAAAAATGAAGAAACTACATTTAATACTTTTTTATATATTAATACTTTTTTCTGCATGTAAGGAAAATAAGGCGGATTATCAAACACGAATTTTTCAAGAATATTTGTTATCTATTAATAGAGAATTACCTAATAAGCCTCATTTGTATATTGTAACTCCCACATTATCTTGTAAAGGTTGTGTTCAGCGTTTAATTCCAAGTGTAAAGAATTTAAATGAAAATAATATTACCATTATCACTACTAATAAACAGTTATTTACTGCAGATGTAATTAATAAGGTAGATTATTATTATGACGAAGAAAGAGAGATTGATTATTTAGATTTAGATTTGTATAGTATTACTTTAATTTTGACAAAAAATGAGAGAATTGAGAAATTCGATTATCTTGAAGCGGATGAAAATGAGAAGTTAGAATCATACATAAATAAGTATAAGTAAGAATTACTTCCCAATTTTCTCTTTAATCATAGAAACTAAGACATCAATAGCAACCTTATTTTCTCCACCAACCGGAACGATCATGTCTGCATATTTCATAGTAGGCTCAATAAATTGATTGTGCATCGGTTTTAGGGTTTTTTCATAACGGTTAAGCACTTCATTAACATCTCTTCCGCGTTCGTTAATATCTCTTTTTATTCTACGGATTAAACGATCATCAGCATCGGTATGCACAAATATTTTTATATCACAAAGTTTTCTAAGCTCCTCATGTGTAAAAACTAAAATTCCTTCAACAATTAAAATTTCTTTAGGATGAACTACTTTGTAGTCTTCAGACCTAGAGTGGGTAGTGTAAGAATATAGTGGTTGTTCAATAGAGTTGCCCTCTTTTAACTGTTTAATATGGTTAAGCATAAAATCAAAATCAATAGAATTAGGGTGGTCGTAATTGATTTTTTGCCTTTCCTCAAAAGATAAATCTGCATTATCTTTGTAGTAAGCATCTTGTGGTAAAATAGTAATGTGTTTTTCAGGTAAACTGTTGGCAATTTTATTTACCACAGTTGTTTTTCCTGATCCTGTACCTCCTGCAATTCCAATAATAATCATCTTAAAAAATTTCGGCTAGTTTGTTTTCTAAATTTTCTCCTCGTAAGTTTTTTCCAATAATAATACCTTCTCTATCAATTAATAATGTAAAAGGGATTCCTTCAATACCATAAAGCGGCACAACAGACGAGTTCCAACCTTTTAAATCACTAACATGATTTTTCCAAACTAAACCATCTTTAGCAATTGCATCTAGCCAATTTTGTTTAGCCGTTTTTTGTTGAGGCATACCATCTAAAGAAACACTAAAAACATCAAAACCTTGTTGATTGTATTTGTTGTAAGCTTTAACCACGTTTGGGTTTTCTGCTCTACATGGTCGGCACCATGAAGCCCAAAAGTCTAATAAAACAACCTTTCCTTTTAATGATGATAAAGAAATAGGGTTTCCATTTACATCGTTTAATGTAATTTCTGGAGCTTTATCACCCACAAAAAGGTTTATCATCCCTTCAACCATTTTATGGAACTCTTGTACGTAAATAGAATTTGCTAAAGTCTTATTTAATGCTTCATCAACTGTTTTGTAAAGGATATCATTTTTTTTAGGGTCTAATTGCTGAACAGCAGCTAAACTAACCAGCGAAGCAGGTTTTTCATTGACTAAAGAAATAAATTGATTACTCATTTTATTAATAGCAGCAAACTTAGCTATTTGTAACGCTCTAAATATTTCCGGATTATTTCTATTGGCTTCATATACTCTTCCAAGCGAATCTTGAACTAAAGCGTTAATTTTATAAGCAATATTAAAGCGTTTTAATCGATTGGCTTCTTCAGACCCTTTAATGGTATAAGAATCCATTAAGTTGTTTCCATCTCCATTTATAATAGGAGATTCATTTTTTTCTAACACTAATGTCACCATATTCTTATCGTCTATTCGTAAACGATAAAAAGCTGTTTCCTTAACTTTATATGTAAAACTATAATCTCCATTATTATCTATTTTTGCAGAATCTTTTGTTATAACTTCAGTTGGAGTTAAATAATCGAAATAGATAGTGGTGTTTTCTGATAAGTTACTAATGCTTCCAGTAATAGTGCTGTTTGCATTATTTTTATCAGATCCACAAGCAAATAGTAATATTGCAAAAGAGAGGTATAGGCTTATTTTTTTCATTTTTTTAAGAAATTTCTTAATTGTAAATTTTATTTAAAAGTTCTTTGATGATTAAAGTCATTTTAGGCTCTGCTTTTTGGGCAACCTCTTGTACTTCTTCATGACTAATTTCAACAATTTTACCTTCAACGCCTAAATCTGTAATTATCGACATTGCCATACATGGTAATCCCATATGATTGGCAACAATAACTTCAGGAACAGTACTCATACCAACAGTGTCAGCACCAATAATGTGCATCATTTTATATTCTGCAGGCGTTTCAAAAGTAGGTCCTGATAAAACAGCATAAACACCTTGTTGAATTTTAATATTGTTTTCTGATGCAATTGAAAGCGTCAATTTGTTTAACTCTTTACTATAAGGTTCACTCATATCAGGAAAACGAGGTCCTAGTTCATCAATATTTTTACCTCTTAATGGATTGTCTGGTAAAAGGTTAATGTGGTCAGTGATGAGCATAATGTCTCCAATTTCGAAATTAGGGTTAACACCACCGCTAGCATTACTTAAAAATAAATTATCGATACCTAAAGCTTGCATAATTCTTATCGGAAAAGTACATTCTTTTAAAGAGTAACCTTCGTAATAATGGAACCTACCTTGCATAGCAACAACAGGTACACCGTTTAAAGTTCCAAAAACTAATTGACCTTGGTGTCCTTCAACGGTAGAAACTGGAAAGTTTGGAATCTCTGAATAAGGGATAGCATCTTCTATCTTTATTTCAGTTGATAAATTCCCTAAACCAGTTCCTAATACTATACCTACTTTAGGTTTGATGTTGGTTTTGCTATCTAAAAAGCTTTTAGTTTCTTGTATTTGTTGTAACATAATTATTTATTTGAGTATCAAAATCCTCTTTACCGTTGCCTAAAAAATAAATCTCTATAGGAATATAATAAAAAGGTATATCGTTTAATTCTTGTAAAATTTCGGGTAAAGATAAACGCATAAAATCTTTTTCGGTAGTAATTAGTATTTTATTATTTCCTTTTAAGTTGTTATAACGTTCTTTTATTGTTTTTATATCGTTATCATTAAATTGATGATGGTCTGAAAATTTAATATGTTCAAACTTCTTGAATTTTGATGATATTTCTTTTATAAAAGGTGTTGGGTTTGCAATACCAGTTATAATTAGCGCAGAGTCAAAATCTATACCGTTAATTTTTAAGTTTTTAGCTTTTTTAGATATAGAAGTCAGTTTTCCATATTTTATGGAAGAAAAATAAATTTCTTGATAATTGAAAGGGTTAATTTTATCTGAAATGGACATCATTTCCTTGTCAGTAAGGTTTGGATTACATTTTGAGACGATAATTATTTGAGCTCTTTTCATCCCCGTTTTCCATTCTCGTAATCTACCAGAGGGTAGGACTGTGTCGTTTATATATAGATTATTGTAGTCTGTCACTAAAATATTTAACCTAGCAATTATTGCTCTATGTTGAAAAGCATCATCTAAAATAATACACTCAACTTTGGTTTTAAGTGTTAAAAGTTGTTGAATGCCATTTACACGTTTTTCATCTACGGCTACTAAAATGTTTTTAAATTTTTTGAAATATTGTAAAGGCTCATCTCCAATAGTTTCAATGTTAGCATTGTTGTCAGCTAAAACAAAACCAGTTGTTTTTCTTTTGTAACCTCTACTTAATGTGGAAATTTTATGGTTTTTTTCTAGTAATCGGATTAAATACTCAACATGAGGAGTTTTTCCTACACCACCTATGTTAAGGTTGCCAACAATAATTAATGGTAAGTTAAAAGAGGTAGCTTTAAATAATTTCCAATCGTAAAATTTGTTACGGATAAATGTAACAACTCCATATATAATAGAAAAAGGGAATAGTAATATGTGTAAAATTATTTTCATAAACGTTAGAGCTTGCAATAATAATGTAAATATTATGAATGAAAAGCAATTATTTTGTAGATTCTACGTTTAATGAGTATTAATAATTATGATATTTAGATAGAAATTCATATTTTTGCTTGTAATGTTTTCATTTATACTTAAATACAAACTAATTTTACCTACACTATTAATAGTGATGGTCTTTGCTTCTTGTCAAAAAGGAGGAGAGCCTGTACCTTTTAATAGTGCTGAAGTTGATTCGGATACATCTAGTATTTCGTTGAGAACTGGGAGTGGTGATACTGGTTCAGATGATGGTGATGATGACGGAAAAACTGATGGCGGCATTATTGGTGGCGATGATAATGAAGATGATGATGGTGGTGGTGATGGTGATGGAGGTATCGTTGGTGGAGATGATAATGAGGATGATGATGTGATTGGTTCTGGTAGTAAGGGAGCTAAGGCTCTTTTGTAATAATATTATGTAAATAGATTTATAGTTAAGTCTTTCCTTATTTAGGAAGGGCTTTTTTTTTGTTTTTGATAAATACCTTTAGTTAGGGCAAATCAACCGTTTACAAAATTCGTAGGGGATTTCTTAATAACTATTTTTATTTTTACATTAAATAATTTGGTAATCACATTATATATTACATATCTTTACGCCTCTTTATTTGCACAGAATAAACTATAACAAGATTAAACTTTAATAATATGTTAAGAAAACTAGCTGTTTTTGTTGCTGTATTGTTTGCAGTATCAGTATCATTCGCTCAGGTTGGGCAAGGAACCATTAAAGGTAAAATGGTTGATAAGTCTAACGGTGAACCATTGCCGTTTGCAAATGTTGTAATCCTTAAAGGTGGAGCACAAGTTGCAGGTACAATGACCGATTTTGATGGTAATTATACTATACCTGCGTTAACACCAGGTAAATATACTTTGCAAGCCACTTATGTAGGTTATCAACCAATAAAAGTAGATAATATTGTAGTTAATAGTGGTAAAATCACTATAGTGCCAGCTATCAAGGCAGGACAAGGAGCTGGTATTTCTTTAGATGAATTTGAAGTGATAGAGTATGAAGTTCCTTTAATTTCTGCCGATCAAACATCTTCAGGTGGTACTATTACAAGAGAGGATATTGCAAGAATGCCAGGTCGTTCTGCAGCATCTATTGCCGCAACAGTAGGCGGGGTGTACTCTCAAGATGATGGTTCTGGAGCAATGAATATTAGAGGGTCTAGAAGTAGTAGTACTATTACATATATTGATGGTGTAAGAGTTCGTGGTTCTCAGAATTTACCTAGTTCAGCAATTGAAGAAGTTTCGGTTGTTACTGGTGGTATACCTGCTCAATATGGAGATGCTACAGGTGGTGTAGTTAATATTACAACAAGAGGTGCATCGAAAGAATGGTTTGGAGGAATTGAATATTTAACTTCAGGATTTAAGTCTGGAGATAAAGTTTATGGTTTAGATCAATTTGGTTTTAACCTTTTAGCAGGAAGTGTGTCTGGTCCATTGTTAACTAAGAAAGATTCTTCAGGTAATGTACAGGCTGCAATTGTTGGTTTTTTCTTGTCGGGAGAGGCTAAACATGAAGTTGAGCCAAGACCATCTTCTATTGATAATTATAAAATAAGCGCTAACAAATTAGATGAGTTGAATGCTAATCCTTACAGATTATCTTCAGAACCAAAAGGTGGAGTGTTGAACTCTGCTAATTATGTTGATGCTAATGATATGGAGAGAACTCCTTTTAGATTAAATGTTTCAAGAAAATCTTTGAATTTAGCTGGAAAGGTTGATATTACCACTTCTAAAACTACTAATGTTACTATTGGTGGGTCTTTTGATTTTAGTGATCGAAATAATTATGTCAGGAATTTTGCTTTGTTTAATTCTCAAAATAACGCTCATACAATCGATAATACTTATAGAGTTTATGGTCGTTTTACACAGAGGTTTGAGAATTCAACAGCAGAAGAAGGGGAAGATGCTTCTTTAATAAGTAATGCATTTATTTCTTTCCAAGCTGATTATTCAAAATTTACTTCTAAAACACAAAGTAGAGATCATCAAGATCAATTATCTCACTATGGTTATATCGGGAAGTTTAATTCTAATAGAGAAAATATTATTGGAAACGTTATTCAAACGAATTATGTTCAAGATCCTAATAAGCACGGAGAGGTGGATGATACATTAAGAGACTCTAATGATGATCCTGTTTTTATTACCGGTTATTTTTCACAGCCAACAACAACAGCTTATACTTTTGAAGCAGGTGATGTTAATCCAATATTAGCTAATTATAATACTAATTATTATGACTTTTATTCGAACACAAAAGATGGGTTTTGGGATACTAGAGATAATTTTGCAGGTAATGGAGGTTTTTTAAATGGTAGGTCTCCTGATAATGTTTATGATTTATGGTCTTCTATGGGAGTTCAAAGAGATGGTTATTCAAAATTTGATGAGAGTCAGTTTAGTATAACTGCAAGTGGGAGTGCTGATTTAAAAAATCACTCTATTAAAATTGGATTTCAATATGAACAAAGAAATGATAAGTCTTATTCTGCATCACCAATTGGATTGTGGACTACAGGTAGAAAATTAGTGAATGCTCAAATTGAACAGTTGAGTTTTGAAGAAGGTTCATATACAGAAATTCCTGGTTATGATAATTCTTATTCAGCATATATTCTTTCCCTATATTATAATGAGGCTGAGCATAGTCAATTTGATAAAAATTTAAGAAAATCTTTAGGAATGGCTGAAAAAGGAACTAATTGGATTGATTTTGATTCTTATGGTCCTGATGTATGGGATATTAGTATGTTTACTCCAGATGAGTTATTTACTAATGGGGGGTTTGTTAATTCTTTTGGTTATGATCATACAGGTAATAAAATATCTGGAAATACAAGTATTGATGATTATTTTAATGCTGTAGATGAAAATGGAAATAAAACAAGATTAAACGGTTCTTTTAGTCCGATTTATGTTGCGGGTTACATACAAGATAAATTTGCTTTTGATGATTTGATATTTAATATCGGGATAAGAATTGATAGATATGATGCAAATCAAGGGGTGTTAAAAGATAAATATTCTTTATTTCCTGTAAAAACTGTTGGAGAAATTGGGTTTTCTGATGCTCCATCTAATATAGG
>Ga0256845_1002801_pt1 | contig 12278 bp, 13 predicted proteins | sample RiftiametaG_FD_189101 | JGI IMG/M metagenome (GOLD analysis project Ga0256845, IMG submission 189101) | Tube worm associated microbial communities from hydrothermal vent at the East Pacific Rise, Pacific Ocean - Riftia | ecosystem: Host-associated > Annelida > Integument > Unclassified ... | reverse complement strand
AAACTTAGCGCCAAAGCTAATATGGACTTCGATAAATCTTTAGTTGAAAACTTTGATGATACACCAATTTTTCGTTTATATAGTTGGGGAAAAGACTCTTTTACAATAGGTAGATTTCAAAAACTAGAAGATATACCAGATATTAAAAAATTTGGTAACAATTATGCAAAACGTATAACTGGTGGAGGACTTCTTCTTCATGGTTATGATATATCCTACTCTATACTTTTACCAATAGACCTTTTAGGCTCAAAAAATGTTAAACAAAGTTATGAGTATATCTGTTCATTTATACTAAATTTTTATAAAAAACTAGGTTTACATGTAGAGTATGCAAAAGATATAGATTTAAATCTTAGTAAAAGCTTTTTTTGTCAAGAAGGATTTGAGGCTTATGATATGATATGTCGAGGAAAAAAGCTAGGGGGCAATGCTCAAAAAAGAACAAAAAATCTAATCTTCCAACATGGATCAATCCCCATAAAGTATGACCAAAGAGAGTTTAGTGGTCACTCTTTAGAAGAATTTGGAATAAATCTTTCTGAAGAAAAAGCCAAAAAATTATTAAAAAAAAGTTTTAAAGAGATATTTATTGTAAATTTAGATAATATACTATCTGACTTAAAATAAAAGGATTTTAATATGTTAAAACGTTTCATATTGATTTTTATACTTAGTGTTATTACTCTTAATGCAAACAACTTTAGAAATGGTATGAAAGCTTATAAAAAATCAAACTATACAGAGGCAAAGACATTTTTTAAAGCAGGAGTAGTTGATGATAACTCCGTTGTAGCTAGCTATATGCTAGGAAGGATGTATCTCAGTGGAGAAGGAGTAAAGGAAGACACAAAAAAAGCAATCAAATTCTTACTATACGCTTCTGATTACGGAAATGTCCCTGCTGGCTGTTACTTGAGTGAGGCATATATGAAAGAAGGTAGTAACCTAGCTCTACTAGCTGTTGGACTAATAGATGGACTTAAAAAAAGAGTTCCACACTGTAAAGTTGTTTTAAAGCAGTACCATGCTTATAAATTTCCAACAAAATTTAATTTTGATAATACTGTAAACTACTAATACGAGAATAAATGACATCTAAACGAAAACCAGAATGGTTACTAAAAAAAGTATTTTTTACACAAAAAAAAGATGTTGAAATAGCACTAAAAGACATAGGTATACATACCGTATGCCAAGAGGCAATGTGCCCAAATATGAGTGAATGTTTTTCTAAGAAGCTAGCAACTTTTATGATTTTAGGCTCTACATGTACAAGAGCTTGTAGTTACTGCAATGTCGATACAGGAATGCCAAGTGGCATAGATGAAAAAGAGCCTCAAAAAGTTGCAGATGCAGTTGTATCTCTAGGATTAAAACATGTAGTTATCACAAGTGTAACTAGAGATGATCTCAAAGATGGTGGAGCACAACAGTTTATAAAATGCGTAAAAGCCATCAAAGATATGGACAAAAGCATAACTGTTGAGCTTTTAATACCTGATTTACAGTATGATGAAAAAGCTATCTTTGAGGTAGCAAACTGCGGGGCTGAAGTAGTTGGACACAATATGGAGACAGTTCCTCGTCTTTATAGTGTACGAAAAGGTGCGAACTATAAAAAATCACTTGGTGTTTTAAGCGCACTAAAAAAAGCAAACCCAAAACTAAAGACTAAAAGTGCTCTTATGCTTGGTCTTGGAGAGAGTGAAGAAGAGCTAAAAAACACTCTTCAGGACCTTTTAGACGTAGAGTGTACTTTGCTCACAATGGGGCAATACTTAGCTCCTAGCAAAGCTCATGTTGAAGTAAATGAATATATAAAACCTAAAAAGTTTGAAGAGTATGGAGAGTTGGCCTTAGATATGGGGTTTGAATTTGTAAAGAGTTCGCCATATACAAGAAGTTCGTATATGGCACATGAGTATTTTGAAAATGGGGGCAAGTTAAATGGATAAGTTTGATGTAATAGTAATAGGCGCTGGACCTGCTGGTAAAAATGTTAGTTTAGAGCTAGAAAAAAGTGGCTTAAATGTTGCCATTGTTGAGAAAGACCAGATAGGAGGAACATGTTTAAATGAAGGTTGCATTCCTGCTAAACTATATTTAGAGAGTGCAAGTTATATAGCAAAACTAAAACATTTTTCACTCTTTGGAGTACATGTAGATAATCTAACATTTGATTTAAAAGAGTTAAAAACAAAAAAAGATGAACTATTAAAATTACTTAGAGATGGAGCCACTGGAAAAATAGAAAAATCAAAGGTTACATTCTTTAGGGGAGATGCTTCTTTTATAGATAAGTACTCCATCAAAGTAGGAGATAAGATTCTAAAAGCCGATAAATTTGTTATCGCAAGTGGCTCAGTTCATAGACCTCATCCTCTTTTAGAAGTTGATGGCAAGCAAATTATCTCTAGTAAAGAGGTATTTGAGTTAGAGAAGACTCCTAGTTCTATTCTCATAGTTGGTGGTGGTGCTATTGGGTGTGAATTTGCTACATTTTTTAACTCTATTGGAGTTGAAGTGGATATAGCCGAGTTTACATCACAAATAGTTCCTGCGGAAGATAGTGATGTAGCAAAAGCACTTCAACGTGAGCTACAGAAAAAAGGTATTGCTATAAGCATAGATACAAATGTCACTGAATTTGTTAAAAATAAAGACAACATTGATATAACTATGCAGACCAAAAAAGGTGAAGTTAAAAAAAGTTATGAGCTTGTTTTAGTATCAATAGGACGTGCACCAAATACGAATCAACTTAACTTAGAAGTTGCCGAAGTAAATAGTGATAGAGGTTTTGTTTTAACAAATGACAACTTACAAACAAGCAACCCTAACATATATGCTATTGGTGACGTTATCACAACTCCAGCTCTTGCCCATAGTGCTTACAATGAAGCAAGTGTAGTAGCTAAAAACATTGCAAACAAGTCCACATCTAAACCACTAACTGTTATCCCTTTTGTTACATTTTGCCAGCCTCAAGTTGCAAGTGTTGGTAAAAACGAAAAGATATTAAAAGAAGAGGGTATCGAGTATAAAGTTATTAAGCGCTTCTATAAATCAAGTGCTAAAGCAAAAATAAAAGGTGACGATAGTGGTTTTATAAAACTTCTTTGCAAAAAAGAGAGTGGCGTTATCTTGGGTGGTACTATGATGGGAAATGACACTACAGAGCATATCCATCAGATACTTATAGCAATCAATGCCAAGCTAACAACTAAAGATCTAGCAAATATGGTATTTGCTCATCCGACGTTATCAGAATCTTTATGGGAAATGGTAAAATAGAAAATTAAAATAGTTATCTAACACCGCTTAAGCGATGTTAGATTGGAGTTTGCTTAAAGTGCAGCTTTAGCTTGTTTTACAACTGATGAAAAAGCTTCTGGGTCGTTCATAGCCATATCTGCAAGGATTTTTCTATCCAATTCGATGTTAGCTTTGTTTAGAGCATTTATAAAGCGAGAATAACTTATATCGTTTAATCTACAAGCAGCATTGATTCTAGTAATCCAAAGTCTTCTGAAATCTCTTTTCTTGTTTCTTCTATCTCTGTATGCATATACAAGACTTCTTTCAATCTGCTCTTTCGCTTTTCTAAAGTGCTTTCTTCTACCACTATAGAAACCTTTTGCTAATTTTAATATCTTTTTATGGCGTCTTCTTCTAACAACACCTGTTTTAACTCTCATTGTGTCTCCTTGACCTTATTGGTGTCACATTACGTGAACTTGCCCTACTTCGTAGCAGGGGAACAATTAAATTAGTGCTTAAACACTAAAAAAACAACTTAAAACTTACGCTTTTCCAAGCATACGTTTTACTCTTTTAACATCACAACTAGCAATAGTCTTATCTTCTTTAAGACCACGCATCTTCTTAGGTGATTTTTTAGTAAGTATGTGACTTCTAAAAGCTGCACCACGTTTAATGCTGTTCTTTTTAGTTTTGAAACGCTTTGCTGCACCACGTACCGTTTTCATTTTTGGCATAGTAACTCCTTGTTAAAATTATTTCGAATTAGATTGATTAGAGAGTATTCTCCCTCTGTTTTATCTAAGAAACTTGCGATTATATCTTAAAGTTTCTTAAGAGGGAGTAAAAATATTTATTTTTGCTTTGGAAGAGCTAGCATATTTACATATCTGCCTTCAAACTTTGGAGGCTTGTCACGAACAGCAATATCTTCAACCATAGGCCAAACTCTTTCAAGTACAGCTTTACCAGCATCAGGATTCGCCATCTCACGACCACGTAAAAATACTCTAAATTTAACATGCTTTCCAGCTTCAAGGAATTCTCTTGCATGTTTGATTTTATAGCTAATGTCGTTATCTGCAATCTTAATAGAAAGTTTAATCTCTTTTACTTCGATTACTTTTTGTTTCTTCTTAGCCTCTTTTTTCTTCTTCTCTTCTTGATACTTAAACTTACCATAGTCCATAATTTTACAAACTGGTGGTTTTGCATCAGGAGCTATCAAAACTAAATCAAGTCCTAGTTCTTCAGATTTGTCCAACGCCTCATCACGAGAGATGATACCATACTGCGTACCGTCATCACCTAAACATCTTACTTCTCTAGCCCTGATCTCGTCATTGAGAACTGCGTCTTTCTTTTTACTCAAAAGTGTACCTCACTAAGTTTTTCCTTTGTTATGGACATAAATTCGTCCTTTGTTAAATTATACTGTTTTCTTTCTCTTCTATCTCTTAAAGCAACTGTTTTTTTCTCAACTTCTTCATCACCTATTACCAAAATCATCGGAACACGCATCTTTTCGGCGTTTCTGATACGTTTGTTAAGTGACTCATTTTTAGCTAAAATCTCAAAATCTACACCATTTGCTATCAATTCACGTCCCAATTCTTTAGCATAATCTTGATGAGATTCACTAATCGGAATAATTATAACTTGCGTAGGAGCTATGAAAAATGGAAATTCTCCAGCCACATGCTCTGTTAAAATCCCAATAAATCTCTCAAAAGAACCTAATATTGCTCTATGAATCATAACAGGTTGCTGTTTTTCATTGTTTGCGTCTGTGTACTCTAATCCAAATCTTTCTGGAAGATTGTAATCAACCTGAATAGTTCCACACTGCCACTTTCGTTTAAGAGCATCAAGAATTTTTATATCTATCTTTGGACCATAAAATGCTCCACCACCCTCGTCTATCTCATAAGCCATATTGTTCTCATCAAGTGCATCTTTAAGCCCTTGAGTTGAAGTTTCCCAAAACTCATCACTACCGATAGATTTTTTCTCAGGTTTAGTTGAGACCATAAGCTCATACTCAAAGCCAAAAGTCTTCATGATATCATCTACAAAACCAATAATTTCTATAATATTTTCTTTAATCTGCTCTGGCATACAATATATATGTGCATCATCTTGAGTGAACTCACGAACTCTAAAAAGCCCATGAAGTGCCCCACTCATCTCATGTCTATGAACAACACCATACTCAAAAAACTTTATTGGCATATCTCTATAACTTCTTGGTTCACTTTGAAAAATTTTGATGTGACCAACACAGTTCATCGGCTTCATACCATACTCATTGATTTTAGGATTCTTTTCATCTCCCTCGTTCATTTGAGTAAAATACATATTTTCGCCATAGTTATCGTAGTGTCCACTTATCTTCCACGCATCACTTTTTAGTATCTCAGGAGCACGAACAGGCTCATAACCTCTAATTCTATGTGCTGTGTAAAGAAGATGCTCTAGTCTACTTCTCAATTTTGCACCATTTGGAAGCCAAAGAGGAAGCCCTGCGCCTATAGTCTCATCAAAAGTAAAGAGTTTCATCTCACGGCCAATTTTTCTATGGTCTCTTTTTTTTGCTTCTATTATCATTTTGTTATAATCAGCTAAACTCTGCTTATCTGCAAATGCAATTCCGTAGATACGAGTAAGCATCTCTCTTGTTTCATCACCACCTAAATACGCTCCAGCAACTCTGGTTAGACTAAAAAATCTTAGGTATCTTGTATTTGGTACGTGAGGTCCACGACATAGGTCTTCAAAATCACCTTGCTTGTACGTAGAAACTTCACCTTCAGGTATACGAAGAAGAACTTCTTGTTTTAAATCATCATTTTTAAACTGCTCTACTACTGCTTTTTTAGTAGTATTTGTTTTTACGATTGGAAGTTTTCTCTTAGCGATCTCTTTCATTCTTTTTTCAATAGCTTTAAGATCTGTATCGCTTATCTTCTCTTGAGTCCTAAAATCATAATAAAATCCATCTTCAATCACAGGTCCTACAAAAAACTTTGCCTCTGGATATAACTCTTTTATCGCTTGAGCCATCATGTGTGCAGTCGAATGACGTATTACATGTAGAGCATCATCAGAATTGTCAAATAGAACTTCTTGGAGGTTGTCGGGAGAAGAAACGCTTTGTGTGTCAGTTAAAGTTACGCCATCTCTATAGGCTATAACGTCGTTTTGCATATATTTCCTTTACTTAAACGAGCTCCCAAACCGTGGGAGTTCAAAATATGGTGCTCACTACTGGATTCGAACCAGTGACTTTTACCTTGTCGAGGTAACACTCTACCAACTGAGTTAAGCGAGCACGTATTTAAAGGCATTATAATACTTAAAAATGGCATAAAGTTTACTTAAAAGTACCTTTTATGCCATAAAAAAACCTTACATGTAAGGTTTTTTGCTAGAACCACATCCGTTTTAAAATATTTTCTTTAGTTTTAATCATGTATGAAAAAACACCTAAAACATGCATTACAATCAGAAACATAAGTACTTTTGATAAAATTCCATGCACTAAAGCGGGGGTTAATCCTTCTAAATTGATTACTACATTTGAACCAAAAAATACAATCTCACCTAAGCCTGAAAGCTGCGATACAACAATGCCACTTATACCCATAGCAAGAATAACAACATATATAGATAGATGATTTATCTTTATAAGTTTTTGTCTAAAAGTACTTATTTGTAAAGGTTCAAGCTTTGAAGATTTTAGTATAAACCATATTCTTGCCACTGTTAGAACTAAAAGAATCAAACCTAAAATCATGTGAATTGCAAACGAACTAATCTTATCGACATTATTTGGCATTTCTGAGAGTACCAAAGAACCAGTCAAAAGTATAAATAGGAGACCTAATCCTTGAATAGCATGTAGTATTATCGAACTTTTATTATATTTTTTCACTATACTTCCTTTTTTGAGTTAATTATAACTGTGACATGTTAATGATATGTTAATATTTGATTTAAAATGATATAATAATGCCAATTATAACAAAGGCATGTGATGTTTAATAGAAAAAAAGAGAACAACAAAGTTGTGGAGCTTGAAAAAAAGATATCTCTACTAAAAGAAGAAAATAGAGAGCTACAAAATAGGCTCGATAATTACGAGTCTGAAAAAAGCAAAAATGATTTAACTATACAAGAAAATGAGTTAAAAACAACTCTTGCAAACTCCCTCATAGCTGGTTGTGAAACAAACATAAGCGAAGTGCAAAATTCCGTAGAAAATAATCTACTAAAAGCAAAAGATATTGCTGAACAGACGACTCAAACAGCTGCAAATATCGACTCTTTAAATGAAACTGCGGATTTACTTCTTGAATCTTTAGGTACTATCCTAGAGTCCTCCAACCACTCAAGAGCAAATGCAAACGATTTACAAAATAGCGTTGTGCAAATAAGCGATGTGATTGGATTAATCAAAGATGTATCAGACCAGACTAATCTTCTTGCACTCAATGCAGCCATAGAAGCAGCCCGCGCAGGTGAACATGGAAGAGGATTTGCGGTAGTAGCAGATGAAGTAAGAAAATTAGCAGAAAAAACTCAAAAAGCAACTCAAGAAATTGAACTAAATATAGGTTCCTTAAAGCAAAATGCTTCCACAATGCTCGAACAAAGTGAAAACTTAGAGAGTGTAGCAAACGATTCCAATAATCATATCAATGATTTTAAAGCAAAATTTTCGGACTTAATTTCAAATTCTGATACTATACAAAATGATGCAAAAGATATCTCTTTGGAGATATTTGGTACTCTTGCAAAAATTGACCACATTTTGTTTAAAGTTCTTGGGTACAAAGGAGTCTTTACGAATAATCATCAAGAATTATCAGACCATACGTCATGCAGACTTGGAAAGTGGTATGACACAACAGGAAAAGAAAACTTTGGTCAAACATCGGCATACAAAGGTTTAGAAAATCCTCATAAAATTATACATGACGAGATAAACAAAGCACTCAAGTGTATGCGAGACAGTGAGTGTCTAAGTGACATAAACTATGTAAAAAACTTATTTATAAATGCTGAAAAAGCTAGCAAAGATGTTTTTGACTCTATAAATAAAATGCTAAGAGAGAGAAATTAGAATCCCATATAGTACAACTGCCTCCAATTAAAAGTCTATTGTACTATTTTGTTCTAAAAGATAAAAATAAAATTATAGCAACACTAATGTTTATCATCGCATCTGCGAAGTTAAATACTGCAAAACTAAACCATTTATGCCAGTAGAAATAATCAACTACCCCCCCATGAATGAATCTGTCATAAAGATTACTACACCCTGCCCCAAGTATCATACCAACAGGTAGTGAATAAGATTTGAAAATATCCCTATTAAAAAAAAGATATAGAAAAACTCCTGATAAAAACACAATCTGAATGTACTTCAAGTTGCCATCCAAAAAAGAGAGCATTGAAAATGCTACTCCCTTGTTATAAGTCAATATTAGAGAAAAATAATCACCATACCATCTAAAACCCTCTAAAAAAACAGTTTTTAGATTTTGATCTATAACAAAAACTCCTACAAAAGCTAATATAAAAACTATTAGAGATTTAGCCATTGAGTTTGCTTTGAAGAAGTTTTGTTACCTCTTCCATCATCTTATTTAGTTTTGTTTCATCTTTTCCTTCTAAAAGTATACGAAGAAGGTTTTCAGTTCCAGAATAACGTATAAGAACTCTAATATTTTGTATCTCTATTTTTTCTACTAACTGTGTGTAACCATCAATCTCATCAAGAGGTACTTTTTTACCTACACTTAGGTTCTTTTGAAGTTGAGGATAAAGATCAAATGCATTTAAAAGTTTGCTAACAGGCTCTTTTTTTGTTAGCACATCAGCCATAACAGCAAGTGCAGCTACAAGTGCATCTCCAGTCTTTGCAAAATCTGCAAGTATGATGTGACCACTCTGCTCTCCACCAAAATTTAGACCTTTTTTAGCAAAAGTTTCAAGAACGTATTTATCGCCCACATTACAACGATGAAGCTCAATTCCATTTTCATTTAGATAATCTTCTAATGCTTGGTTACTCATAACTGTTGCAACAGAGCTATTTTTTTGTAAAACTCCACGCTCTTTTAGAAAAACACTCAATGCTCCAATAAGCTTATCACCATGAACTACGTCACCATTTTCATCTACAACAACCAGTCTATCAGCATCGCCATCGAATGCAAAACCAATGTCAGCTCTTAGTTTTCTTACCTGATCACCCAAGTTTTCAGGGTGTAAAGCTCCACAATTTAGATTTATATTGCTTCCATTTGGCTTATCATTCAAAAGTATAACATCAGCACCAAGTTCACTAAAAATAGTAGGTGCTACCTTGTAAGCTGCTCCATTTGCAGTATCTAAAACAACTCTTACTCCATGAAGTGTCAAATCTTTCGGGAAAGAATTTTTAATATGTACAATATAGCGACCGATAACATCATCTATACGTTTAGAACGCCCTATTCCAAACTCTTCTTTTTGATTCTCTTCTATAAGCTCATCATTATGGTATATCTTCTCAATTTCAGCTTCTGCTTTTTCATTTAACTTGTTGCCTTTGCAGTCAAAAAACTTTACTCCATTATCGTAGTAAGGGTTATGAGAAGCGCTTATCATGATTCCAGCATCACATCTAAGGTCTTCAGTTAAAAAAGCGATTGCAGGAGTAGGCATAGGACCGATTTGTCTTACATCGTAACCAACTGCTGTTAAACCAGATACGATGGCATTTTCTATCATATAGCCACTTCTTCTTGTGTCTTTTCCTACTATTATTTTATTGTTTATTGAATTTTTACGAAAGTAGATTCCTGCAGCCATCGCTAAACGCATGGCATTCATAGCATTTAGTTTTTTCCCAGCTCTTCCTCTAACTCCATCAGTTCCAAAAAGTTTACCCATTATTTTTCCTCTACATGTAAAGATTTTGTGATTATAGCACAAATAGTTCAAATATTTTATAAATTATTACTTAAAATAAGCTTTGTTTAATAAACTCTTCAGTATAATCAATGCCTAAATTTTAAACGAAAGGCTTAGCAATGGCTAACCATAAATCAGCGGAAAAACGCGCAAGACAAACATTAGTAAGAGCAGAAAGAAATAGATTTTATAAAACTAGAATTAAAAATCTAACTAAAGCTGTTAGAGTTGCAGTAGAAGCAGGCGATAAAGAAGCAGCAACAATTGCACTTAAAGATGTAAACAAGAGCTTTCATGTATATGCTGGAAAAGGTATCTTAAAAAAGAACACTGCTGCACGTCGTATCAGTAGACTTGCTAAACTAGTTAATACAGTAGCTGCGTAATTTACGCGGCTTCCCCCTTTTTACACCCTACCCCTTTTGAAAGTTCCAAATGTTAAAAGATAAACTACAACCATTTTTAGACCGTTATGATGAGATAAGCAGACTTCTTAGTGAGCCAGATATTGCATCGGATATAAAAAGAATGACAGATTTATCTAAAGAGCAGTCTAATATAGAACCTGTTAAAGATAAAGCTTTGGAGTATATCAAGACTATTGAAGGCATTGAAGAAAACAAAATGCTTTTAGATGACGATGAACTTGGTGAACTTGCAAAAGAGGAACTTAAAGAACTTGAACCTCTGAAAATTCAAATTGAAGAAGATATCAAAGTTCTACTCCTTCCAAAAGATCCAAATGATGATAGAAGTATATTTTTAGAGATTCGTGCAGGAACTGGTGGAGATGAAGCGGCACTTTTTGTTGCAGACATATTTAAAGCGTACGTTAGGTATGCTGAGAACATGGGCTGGAAAGTTGAAATAGTAAGCTCTAGTGAGGGTGTACTTGATGGATACAAAGAGATGATTGCTATCATCAAAGGGCAAGGTGCTTACTCAAAACTCAAGTATGAGGGTGGAGTTCACCGTGTTCAAAGAGTTCCAAAAACAGAATCTCAAGGAAGAGTACACACTTCGGCCATAACAGTCGCTGTTATGCCAGAGGTTGACGATGTTGAAGTAAATATAGATCCTAAAGATCTAAAAATCGACGTTATGAGAGCTTCAGGGAATGGTGGACAATCAGTTAATACAACTGATAGTGCTGTAAGAATTACTCACCTACCAAGTGGTTTAGTAGTTACTAATCAAGATGGTAAAAGCCAACATAAAAACAAAGATGCGGCGATGAAAATTCTAAAAGCTCGTCTTTTTGATATGCAACAACGTGAGCACGATGCTAAACTAAGTGAAGAGAGAAAAACTCAAGTAGGTACAGGCGACAGAAGTGGAAGAATACGAACATATAACTATCCACAAAACCGTATCTCAGATCACAGAATAAACTTAACTTTATATAGATTAGATGCTATCATGGAAGGTGGCTTGCTAGATGAAGTTATCGACCCTTTAATCGCAAATGCTCAATCAGAAGCAATGAGTTTAGCAGGACTATAGTCCTGCTTTCTCTTTTAATTTCTGATTTTTAACTACATCATAATATAAAAGATGATGCTCTTTCATCATTTTGTGTAACATATCTACATATTTTTCTCTAAGCTCAGAGTAGTTGATCATCGTATCTGCTGCTTCATACCCAGTTAAAAGTCTACCCTCTTCTCTTTTTTGACCTCTAACATCTCTAAAGCTTTTATATGCATAATGTCGATTTAAATTTAAAATATACGCATCAACCGAGTCTTGCATAGTTTTAAATATACGAATTTTATGTGTTTTCCCTTTTTTTCGCCCAAGTGGGATAAGTCCAATTTCGCCCCAAGTCCAATGACCAAAAATATTATTTGCTTCTCTTACAAAACGACTTTTCCCCCATCCACTCTCAATAGCGCCTTGAACTAGTGCTAAAGGAACAGGTACAATATCTACGCGCTTGAGGTATAAATCTCTATCAAATAGATTTTTTACTCTATACTTCTTTGAAATTTTTAAAAGTTTTTTCAAATCATTTGCTTTCAAAAAACGAAATCCATTGGTGAGTGCTTGTT
>Ga0256845_1002800_pt1 | contig 12283 bp, 14 predicted proteins | sample RiftiametaG_FD_189101 | JGI IMG/M metagenome (GOLD analysis project Ga0256845, IMG submission 189101) | Tube worm associated microbial communities from hydrothermal vent at the East Pacific Rise, Pacific Ocean - Riftia | ecosystem: Host-associated > Annelida > Integument > Unclassified ... | reverse complement strand
AATGTGACAATTTCCTGTAGTGAAAATATCTCTTGATCGCCATGTGACCAACCTAAGCGCACCAAATAATTCAACAAAGCTTCTGGCAAAAAACCTGCATCTCGATACGCCATCACACTAACTGCACCATGGCGTTTTGACAAGCGTGCGCCATCACTGCCTAAAATCATAGGCAAATGTGCAAATTCTGGCAAATCCCAGCCTAATGCTTGATACAAATTAATCTGCCGTGGTGTGTTGTTAATGTGGTCATCGCCACGAATAACATGGCTAATTGCCATATCATGATCATCAACCACAACGGTTAAATTATAAGTTGGTGTGCCATCGTTGCGGGCAATAATTAAATCATCCAACTCTTTGTTGGCGATAGAGATTTTGCCTTTTACGGCATCTGCAAAAACCACCGTACCGCCTATTGGGTTCTTAAAACGCACAACTCTGTGAGCGCCTGAGGATAATTTTTTGTCTCTACAGCAACCGTCATACATGGCTTTTTCGCCTTTTTTCATTAGGGTTTCTCGCAGGTCGTTCAGTCGTTCTTTTGAGCATTCACAATAATAAGCCTTATCTTCTTCTAATAACTGCTGAATAACGGCTTTATAGCGCTCAAAATGTTGGGTTTGGTAAAAAGGCCCTTCGTCATAGTCTAATCCCAACCAATTCATACCGTCTAAAATAGCATTAACGGATGCTTGTGTAGAGCGCTCTGTGTCTGTGTCTTCAATACGCAGGACAAATTTACCTTGTTGTTTTTTGGCAAAAGCCCAAGCGAATAAAGCAGTGCGTGCACCACCAATGTGTAAATAACCTGTCGGAGAAGGGGCGAATCTTGATTTCATGAATTGTCCGCCTTGGCTGCTAAATCATACCAATATTGTGTTTTTTCTAAGTCTTTTTCAACTTCCTTGCCATCTTCATACAGCATTCCAAGAGTGTACATTGCACCTTGAAGTCCGTATTCAGACGCTTTTTCAAACCATTCAATTGCTTTCGTGATGTCTTTTTCAACACCCTCGCCAGTCATATATGCCACCGCAATCATATGGTGTGCAAATGCATGTTCTTGCTCAGCTGCTTTCATAAAATTTTCAAATCCTAAGGGTTGATTTCCTACCATCCCTAAGCCATTCATCTGCATCATACCAAGTCGCCACAGGCTCTCGGCATTGCCTTGTGCGGCAAGGGGTGCTAACAATTGGTAAGCCATTGAAAAATTTTTGGAATCAAAAGCAGCCACGCCACTGGTTAGATCTGCACTAAAAGCATCGGTTTCTTTGGAATTTAACATATTTTTTTTGTTATTTTTAAAATAGCATAATTTTACAAGATTCACACGCACAAGTTATTGAATGTTGTTTGGGTATAATTTAGCACATTTAAAACATTTATATAAATGGAGGCCTCTGTAAAATATGAATAATCATCAAAAGTCCACTTTTTACCCGCTTGGTAACCTTTTCAGTGGTATTCAGCAGTCCTTTAGAAGGGTAAAATTGGATGTTGGCAATCGTTCATATTTATACCAAGGTCTTTAAGGATTATTTTCGTGGAATTTAATCAGCAAGATAATAACAACAACAGTATCATTTCTGTGGATAAGAATGCAGTTATCTTATCGCATGTAACATTGCCCATACCTTGCTTTATCTCATCCAGCCATTACATAAAAACCCCTGATTTAACGCTGGAAAAACTGGATAAAATGGCGCTGTTCCCACTCAGTTCAAAAGACGATATTGATTTACTGATTATTGGCACTGGCAAAACGGGCAAGTTTTTAGACCCACAACAACAAGTTGCAATTCAGCAAATGGGCATTGGGGTTGAAAGCATGAGTAATGCATCGGCGTGCCGTAGTTTTAATTTATTACTGGCCGATGTAAGGTTGGTTGGGCTGCTGCTATTATGAAACGCGCATTGCTGGCTGAAGTCCGTCATTTTTGGCATTATTTTAAAATGGATACGCCCTTATTCTTAATTTTAATGGGAACCAGTGCGTTTGGATTGTTAATGCTTTATAGCGCTTCTGAATCCATGAACTTAATTTACAAACAAATCCTGCACTTTGTGCTTGCTATTGGTGTGATGCTGGTAATTGCACAAATACCCCCTTACTTGCTGAGGCGTTATTCACCTTATTTTATGTTATTTGGTATTTTCTTATTATTATTGGTGCTGTTATTTGGCTCTAGTAGTGGGGGTGCTCAGCGGTGGTTGGATTTGGGTTTGATGCGTTTTCAGCCCTCGGAATTGATGAAAATCATTATGCCGATTGCCATCGCTTCAATCCTGAGTGAAAAAACACTACCACCAAAAATTTTACCTATTGTTATCTCAATTGCTGCGATTAGCACCATTGTTTTGTTGATCGCCAGGCAGCCTGATTTAGGCACTTCGCTACTCATTGGTGCCAGCGGTGCTTATGTGTTGTTTTTTTCAGGTGTTCGTATTCAAATTATTCGGCATAACAATTGGCTTAATTTCGGTGCCATTGGTGCGTTCATTATTGGTGGTGGCTATATTGCTTGGCATTATTTGTTAATGGCATATCAAAAAAAACGCATTTTAACCATGATTGACCCAAGTTTAGATCCACTTGGTGCTGGTTATCACATTTTACAATCTAAAATTGCTATTGGCTCTGGTGGCTTATTTGGCAAAGGTATTGAGCAAGGGTCTCAATCTCAATTAAACTTCTTACCTGAGCATGCCACTGATTTTATCTTTGCGGTCATTGCAGAGGAATTAGGGCTTTTGGGGGTGTTGTTTTTGTTGTGTTTATATGGTTTGATTATTTGGCGTTGTTTTGTTATTTCTTTTGAATCGGAAGACACTTTTTCTAAGTTATTAGGTGCCAGTTTGACGCTTATTTTCTTTACCTATGTGTTTGTTAATATTGGCATGGTATCGGGTTTGTTGCCTGTGGTTGGTGTGCCATTACCGTTGATCAGTTATGGGGGCTCGTCATTGATTACCTTGTTTGCAAGTTTTGGTATTATTATGTCCATTCGCAAACACAAAACTCCCAGTTATTTATCTCAATTTTAGCCTATGAAAAAATCTATTTTACTACTGTTGTTCCTAACCCTAATATCAAGCAATTGCTTGTCTTTAGAGGGGAAAAAATTGCCAGCCACAAGTTTCAAAATAACGCAAAAATTCATTGAAAAAATGGTGAAAAAGCACGATTTTGACAGAGATAAATTACAATTTCTATTCTCCACTATTGGGTTTATCGTTGCTGATAACTCTGCAAAAGATAAACAAGTTAAGAAAGCCAAACGCATTAGCAGGCCGACGATGTCATGGGATAAATACCGAGACTTGTTTATTACCGAACATCGCATTCAAGATGGCATTAAATTTTGGCAAGATAACCTCAAAGCGCTAGAGCGTGCAGAACAAACTTATCATGTTCCAGCCGAAGTTATTGTTGCTATTCTCGGCATGGAAACCGACTATGGCAACAAAAAAGGCACCCATCCAACATTTGAAACCTTGGTAAAGCGCTCATTTGGCAATTATCGTCGTCGCACTTTTTATCAAAAAGAATTGGAGCAATTTTTGCTCCTAACGCGTGAAAACTCTATCAATCCTTTGAGTGTTAACGGCTCATACGCAGGGGCAATGGGTTTTCCGCAATTTATTGCCAGTTCGTATCGCTATTATGCTGTGGATTTTAATCAAGATGGTAAAGTTGACTTGTTTTCAAACCCTGTGGATGCCATTGGTTCAATTGCCAATTACTTTGACAAACATCATTGGCATGACTTCGGGGAAATTGCACGCCCTATTACCCTAAAAAGCCAGCACCTAAAACACGCCAAGCGTTCTAATTCTAAGCCGAAAAAAAATGCCAAATACTGGCGCAACAAAGGTTTTGAGATAGATCAAGATATTGACAACAAAACCAAATTGGCATTTATTCGCCTGCCGCAGAAAAAAGTTGACGAAACTTGGCTTACTTTTTGGAATTTTTATATATTAACTCGTTATAATCATGACAATAGATATGCAATGGTTGCTTCTCAATTGTCAGCCAAATTAAAACAACAATTTACTTCTTTAAATACTAAAAAATTATGAAAAAAAAATCCTTACCTTTGTTTACTTTTATTGCTTTTGCCACTTTATCGATTAACACACAAGCGGCTATTTTTATCACCCCCAAAGCCCCATCAATTAATGCGGCAGCCTATATTGTATTAGATCACAATTCAGGTGTGGTTATTGCTGCAAACAAGCCCGATAAAAAACGCTCGCCAGCAAGTTTGACCAAGTTAATGACTGCTTATGTGGTGTTTCAACTGATTAAAGATGGTAGGGTTAGTTTGAACGATGAAGTGCGGATTAGCAAAAAAGCATGGAAAACAGGTGGCTCAAAAAGTTTTGTTGAAGTAGGTAAAACCATTCCACTTGAAACACTACTCAAAGGTATGATTATTCAATCAGGCAACGATTCAGCCGTGGCATTAGCCGAGCATATTGCTGGCACCGAAGGTACTTTTGCTACTTATATGAATGAATACGCCAAAGAACTTGGTATGACCAATTCGCGTTTTGAAAACGCCTCAGGTTTGCCCCACAAAAATCAACACACCACCGCTAGAGACATAACCATACTTGCCTCGGCAACCATTCGTGATTTTCCACAATTTTATGAATGGTATTCGCAAAAAGAATTTACTTATCACGGCATCAAGCAGCCTAATCGCAATAAATTATTATGGAGCGACCACACTGTTGATGGATTAAAAACAGGTCATACAAAAAAAGCGGGGTATAACTTGGTTGCCAGTGCTAAACGCGTGGGCATGCGTTTGATTTCTGCAGTGCTTGGTTCGACTAGCGCACAAGCAAGAGCCGCACAAACACAAACTATTTTAGATTATGGTTTCCGCTTTTTTGAAACACAAGAAATTAACAAAATTGATCAAAAAATAGCCATTTCTGGCTCAACCAAAACAGAAATTAAAGTTGGGTTTGAAGCGCCACAAACCATCACTCTATCTCGTGGACAATACAAATTAACCCAACAAGTCATTGAATTAGACGCCGATTTAACAGCGCCCATTAACGCAGGGGATAATATTGGACACTTAATCATTAAATTTGAAGGCAAAAACATTGCAGAACTTCCTGTTATTGCACTTGAAAATGCGCCTAAAGCTGGTTTCTTTTCACGCATGCTGGATAAAATTAAATTTTAATGGTTTACCTTAACGGTAATTTTATTGCGAAAAAGAATGCCTCTATTTCAGTTATGGATAGAGGTTTTTTGTTTGGCGATGGTGTGTATGAAGTTATTCCCACTTATCAAGGCAAGTTATTTCGCCTTAGTGCGCACCTAAAACGCCTGCAAAACAGCCTAGATGCGATAAAAATACCCAACCCCTATACAAATAGTGAGTGGCAAAAAATTCTCAATCAATTATTGGGTTATTCTCAATCGGAAAATCAATCGCTTTATCTACAAATTACGCGTGGTGTAGGCACCCAAAGAAAGCACAGTTTCGACACACTTACCCCCACTGTGTATATTGAATTAAATCCACTCGTAACCAAAACCAAGCACGCCTTAGAAAAAGGTTTTAGTGTGATTACGCAAGCCGATATTCGCTGGTCTCAATGCGATATTAAAGCCACTTCGTTATTGGCAAATGTATTGTATTCTCAAAATGCCAAAGACAACCAAGTGGAGGAAATTATCTTGCATCGAAACAATGTTGTTACTGAGGGGGCAACCTCAAATGTATTTATGATTAAAGCAGGTACTTTATTCACACACCCTACTGGCAAATATATTCTTTCAGGCATTACTCGAGATTTGGTGCTAGAAAGTGCGCTGGCTTGCAAACTGCCTATTAATGAATCGGCATTTACCGTTGATGCATTATTAAACGCTGATGAAGTGTGGATTTCCAGTTCTACTCGTGAAATAATGCCCATCACTCAAATAGACAAGCAAGTTATTAACCAAGGAGAAGTAGGTCGTTATTGGGCATGTGTTTATCACCATTATCAGCAACTGAAAAATGACTGATTTACGATTTGACCTCTTAACTGATTGGCTGGCGTATTTTTTTGGTGACGAAAATTTTGTTATTACCAGTGCTAGCGACGATGCCAGTTTTCGCCGTTATTTTAGAGTTGAGCGTGATAACGCCAGTTTTATCGCTATGGATGCGCCACCAGAAAAAGAAAACAGCGACAGGTTTATTAAAATTGCCACACTTTTAAACGCAAATAATATTCATGCACCTGAAGTTATTGAGGCGGATTTGGTGCAAGGTTTTTTGTTATTAGAAGACTTGGGCAATGTTACTTTCTTGCAAGCACTGAATAAAAGTGCGCGTCTTAGTCTGTATAAAAAAGCCATCAATACACTCATAAAAATACAAAAAATTGATTGTCAAAACGAAAACTTGCCTCTATATGATGATGCGCTATTAACAGACGAAATGCAATTGCTCATTGATTGGTATTTACCCCAGAAAGAGACAACCCCTTCTCTGCAATTATTAACCGATGTTTTTCAATTACTCAGTGATAATGCGCAAAACTCCCCTCAAGTATTTGTTCACCGAGACTATCATGCACGAAATTTAATGGTCATTCACGAGAACATTGCGGTTATTGATTTTCAAGATGCAGTGATTGGCTCAAATACCTACGATTTATGCTCATTGTTAAAAGATGCTTACTTTGAACTGTCAACAGATGAAATACAAACTTTATTACGCTATTACTATACGCAGGCCAATATCAAACTTAAATTTTCGCAATTTGAAAAACAATTTGATTTAATGGGATTGCAACGCCATTTAAAAATTCTCGGCATTTTTAAACGCCTGTCAATGCGTGATGGCAAGCACCAATATCTAAATGACATCCCATTGGTTAAAAAATATGCATTACAAATTGCCGATAAATACCCAGAATTTGCTAACTTAAAGGCATTTTTATGAAGGCTATGATTTTAGCCGCTGGCAGAGGGAAGCGTATGATGCCGCTCACTAAAAACACACCAAAACCCTTACTTAAGACCAAAGGCAAGCCCTTAATTGAACATAGTATTAGTGCGCTAAAAAAAGCAGGCATTACCGACATTGTTATTAACACCGCCTACTTGGGGGAACAAATTAAAACGCATTTAGGTGATGGCAAAAAATTCGGCGTACAACTTCAATATAGCACTGAACAGCATGCCCTAGAAACTGCAGGGGGTATCATTCAAGCCTTACCTTTATTAGGTGGTCAGCCTTTTATTGTCATTAATTCCGATATATTGTGCGATTACGATTTATCTTCACTCGCCCTGCCACTCAACTCATTGGCTCATCTGGTTTTGATCAACAATCCTGAGCACCATCCTGATGGTGATTTTTCTATTGACACTGAACAAAAAATTACATTTAATAAAAATAATCGCCTCACCTTCTCTGGTATAGGCATTTATCACCCTAGTTTTTTCAAAAACTATAGGCACACCCAATGTGCATTAGCCCTTTACCCACTGCTCAAAGAGGCAATTAACAATCAACAATTAACCGGTGAATATCATTCAGGATATTGGCACGATATTGGCACACCCAAACGCCTTGAATTAATCAATCAACAAATCTAAAATTCAAGTAAAATAAATTTCGGCAGTGTACAGGGTGCACTAACAATAAACAGTTATGAACTCCGCCAGATCCGGAAGGAAGCAACGGTAATAATTTTTTTATGTGTTAGCCGTTATTCTGACACTGCCACCTTTTTTAATATAAATCCTTTTTCAAGCAAAAGGATTTAAATACAATGAACACAACATGAGCGCACCTTATCAAGTTTTAGCACGAAAATATCGTCCTCACACCTTTAGCGAGATGGTGGGTCAAATACACACGACCAAAACTTTAATCAATGCCCTTGATGCGGATAATTTACACCACGGCTTCTTATTTACAGGAACACGAGGGGTGGGTAAAACTACCATTGCAAGAATTTTTGCCAAATCCATTAACTGCGAACTCGGTGTTAGTTCCAAACCTTGTGGTGAATGTGCCACTTGTGTTGAAATAGACCAAGGGCAATCGGTTGATTTAATTGAGTTGGATGCAGCATCGCATACAGGCGTTGACAATATGCGTGATATTTTAGAAAATGCGCAATATATGCCCACCAAAAATCGTTATAAAATTTATCTGATTGACGAAGTGCACATGCTTTCAAAAAGCAGTTTTAACGCACTGTTAAAAACGCTAGAAGAGCCGCCTGAACATATTAAGTTTTTGCTGGCAACAACGGATCCACAAAAAGTACCTATTACAGTGCTTTCTCGCTGTTTGCAATTCACTTTGCAAAAACTCACACATGAAGAAATCTTAGGTCAGCTGAAATTTATTATGGAGGCTGAAAAGCTCAAATATGAAGAACTGGCACTCGGTCAAATTGCCGACTTTGGCAACGGCTCTATGCGTGATGCACTAAGCCTGCTTGACCAATCTATTGCTTATGGCAATGGCACTGTGATGAGCAAAGACATTAAGGCAATGCTGGGCTTGGTGCTTCACGATGACATTCTAACTTTGGCAAAACACCTGCTTGATCAAGATGCACAAGCGTGCATTAACTTTGTCCGAGAATTGTCGCACAAAGGTGAAAACCTAACCCAAGCGCTCAAAGATTTAAGCGCCTTATTTCATCAAATCTCAATTGCACAACTTCTTGATAATGCAGATATTTCTAACGATATTCAAGCCTTAGCCGCAAAAATATCCACCCAAGATTTGCAACTTTTTTACCACATAGCAATTAATGGTAACAAAGAATTGCCCCTCGCACCAAGTGAACAAATTGGCTTTGAAATGACGCTATTGCGTATGCTGGCATTTCACTCCAATGCACACAATAAAACGCAATCAGTCGCACCCAACAACACACCAGAAACGAAAATAGCAGAAAAAAAAACACCTAAATTAGCGTCAGCGCCTAAAATTAAGCCTAAAACGCAACAATCAACACTCAATATCAACTCTCAATCCGACTGGGAAGAAACAGCAAAAACACTTAAATTCAGCACAGTGGCGCGTATGTTGATTAAAAACACAGTCTTTGAAAGTGCCGACCAGCAAACGCTCACATTAAGTTTGGATGAAAAATTTTCCAATCTACTAACGGACAGCATCAAACGCACCATTCAAGATAAATTACAAGAAAGTTTTGGCAAACTCAGTCTCAACATCAGCGTCAATAAACTCAAAACCCAAACCTTGGCACAAAAAGAAACGCAGGCTGAAAATGAAAAAATGGCAGCCTTACAAAAAGATTTTTTGGCTGATAAAGGCGTGCAAAAATTACAACAAACCTTTAATGCCAAGGTGGCTATCAATTCAATTAAAGAGATAAAAATGGAGGCAAGAAATGTTTAAAGGTGGAATGGCTGGCATGATGAAAAAAGCCCAGCAAATGCAAGAAAATGTGCAACAAGCACAAGCAGAAATTAAGCAACTAACTGCCACAGGCACTGCTGGTGGTGGCTTAGTCAACATTAGCATCAACGGTGAACATCAGGCAACCGACATTCAAATCAGTCCCAATGTAATGGACGACAAAGACACGCTAGAAGACTTACTCTTAACCGCTATTAACGATGCCAACCAACAAATTGCCGATGCTTCTGCCGCCAAAATGAAGGATGCCACAGGCGGCATGAAATTACCGGGTGGTGCGAATTTACCCTTTTAAATGATTGAATCCCTCAACGAAGCCTTTTGCACCTTACCGGGTGTCGGTAAAAAAACCGCGCAACGCTTTGTTTATCATCTGTTAGAGCGCAATCGAGAAGGTGGCTTAAACCTCGCCAAAGCCCTAGTTGATGCCATGGAACATGTCAAACACTGCTCATCATGTCGCACACTTAGTGAAAAAGACATTTGCAACATTTGTGCCAATAACAATCGCACCAATACACAACTTTGTATTGTCGAAACCCCCACCGATATTCACGCTATCGAACAAAGTAGCGTATATAAAGGCAAATATTTTGTCCTAAGCGGCTACCTCTCGCCCATTGACGGCATTGGCGCTGCCGAATTAGGTTTAGATGAATTGGAACAAAAACTACACCAACAAGATGTTGAAGAAATCATCTTAGCCACCAACGCCACCATCGAAGGTGAAGTTACCGCACACTACATTAGCAATATGGCAAAACATTTTGATGTCCGCATCACTCGCATTGCCCACGGACTCCCAATTGGTGGAGAACTTGAATATGCTGATATTAACACCATTGCACATGCCCTCTCTGGGCGAAAAGACTATGGTGGCTAATCAAACTTTTTAGACAATAACTCTATCTCATAACCATCAGGGTCTTTCAAAAAAGCAACAATGGTATCCCCCGCATTCATCGCCCCAGCCTCACGGATAACCTCAGCGCCCTGCTCTTTTGCCATAGCAGTTGCCTGATATACATCCGCCACATTAACAGCAATATGTCCAAACCCCGTGCCTATTTCGTAATTACTTTTGCCCCAATTGTAAGTCAACTCTAGCGCTGTATTGTCCGCCTCGGCTCCATAGCCCAAAAATGCCAGCGTAAATTCCCCTTTGGGGTAGTCTTTTTGACGCAACAAATGCATGCCCAAAACCTCAGTGTAAAAAGCAATGGATTTATCCAAATCGCCAACTCGTAACATCGTGTGTAAAATTCTCATTTATTATCCTTATGAGACCTTTGCATAAATATAAATAATCATCAAGAATCCACTTTTCACCCACTTGGTGATTTTCTTAAACCCAGCCTTAGCTCTGCTAGGACAAGGTTTAAGAAAATCACCAAGTGGGCAAAAATTGAATTTTGCTAATCATCCATATTTATGCAAAGGTCTCCTTATATTTATAATTTGCATGAAGCCTTTGATGAACTATGGTTGATTGGCAAAAAAAGTGAATTATTGACGATGATTCATATTTATGCAAAGGTCTCAATACATTATAATCAAACAAATGACAAGCACACACACTTATTGGGACACAATTTATACCACCAAAAACCATGAGAAAGTTAGTTGGCATCAATCACAGCCCACAATTTCATTGGATTGGATTTTGAATATTACCAACCAAAATGACGCTATTCTTGATGTTGGTTCGGGCGTCTCAACATTGGCTGATAATTTACTTGAGAAAAATTACCAGCACCTATCTCTATTAGAAATTTCACCAATGGCTATTCAAACAATGAAAAAGCGATTAGAAAATCACCTTGGCCAAGTACACTTTTACAATGAAAATATTTTAACCTTTCAAGCCAATATCCAATTTAACCTTTGGCACGACCGCGCAGTTTTTCATTTTTTAACCCATAAAAAAGACCAACAAACCTATCTTCAAAAACTCAAACAACACCTTAAAGCAGACGGATATTTTTTACTCGCTACCTTTGCACCCACAGGTCCAAAACAATGCTCCGAACTTGACATTGTGCGATATGACAGCAATAAAATTACCCTGCTATTAGGTGCAGATTTTAAACTAATTAAAACCACCAGTGAAGTCCACCCTCACCCCGATGGTAGCACGCAAGACTTCAACTATTTTTTATTGCAAAAAACTTAAAAATAAAAGAAAATAAAGGGGTTAACCTCCTCAGATAGGACTTAGAAACAGGCGAATTTGTATTAACCTCACTAATGAGACCTTTGCATAAATATAAATAATCATCAAAAATTGAATTTTGCTAATTATTTATATTTATGCAAAGGTCTCGTGTAAAAGGTTCGCTAATATTAAAAAATACTATCACCTTATGGGCGTAACTCTATTTTTTAATTAAAGCCTTGCAATTCTCTAAATTTTAATCTACAATAAGGCATTATGACCCAAGTGCAACAAAAAAAATTCATCGCTGTTACCATCGTTATCATCCTAGTAGGTTTGATTTTCTCTCTCAATATAGACAATCCAATTCAGTCCAATACCACCTCGGTATTTAACACTTCCAATACCGAAACAACACCAAGCAATACACAATTAAACACACAATCCAGCACTTCAAAAACAACACTTAACAACAAACAAAATAACAACCCCTTTGACCCAAGCCAAGCCAATACCACCAACACCACCAATCCACACTTCCCCCCAGGTTTTCCCAAGCCCTTTCCTCCATTAGACCCAGAAAAACTCAAAGAAACCGATGATTTAATTGCCACAGGCGATGCCATCGTTGCAAAAATGGATGCCCTAATTGCCACACTTGATTTACCCAAAATCAAACTAAGCAAAG
>Ga0256845_1002799_pt1 | contig 12288 bp, 8 predicted proteins | sample RiftiametaG_FD_189101 | JGI IMG/M metagenome (GOLD analysis project Ga0256845, IMG submission 189101) | Tube worm associated microbial communities from hydrothermal vent at the East Pacific Rise, Pacific Ocean - Riftia | ecosystem: Host-associated > Annelida > Integument > Unclassified ... | reverse complement strand
TGAAATCATGGACTTGTTGAATAAAAGACCTAGAAAAAAATTAAACTTTAAAACGCCTGAAAAAGTATTTTTTACTATGTTTAACCTAGAAAATAAAAAACTTGCATTAGCTAGTTGAATCTACCTTGAATAATAATTTGTTCTTGGTGTTGTCAATTTTTTTTCACTATCTTCATACTGTGAAGTCTTATATTTTCTTTTTGGTAGTCTTTCTATTCGTTTCGTGTGCAGACATGAAGCGTCCTAAACAGTTGAAGGAAATTGAGCGAATTGAAGCGAATTTGAATGATGCGGAAATGGTGTTGAATTCAATTTCTATAGATTCAATTGAGCAAATTATTCGTTCTTCAACATTTCTTGAAAATAGAATTAAAAAGTACTATTCAGGAGATACAATCTCGTTATCCTTAGGGGAAGATTTAGAATTATTTCATGCTTTAATTCCGAACTCAGAAGAGGTTGTTTTTGGGGTAATAAAAATTGATTCAATGCTTCTTTTTCGGAAGAGTCAATTGAATTTATTGAAGAATGATATTCAGCAAGGAGCAGGCAATCGCTCGGAATATGATGAAAATATCTTTTTTGAAAATGAAGAAGTGTCTGTTGTTGCTAATTTTGCTAATTTTTATGACTCACTTGCAACAGCATCTTTGACAACATTTAATAACTTGCACATCGAAGTTGAAAAATTTTCAATAAAATGTGAGAAAGAATTTAAAATACAACAAAAACTACAATGAGATTTATCTTTGTTTTCATTTTTTCATTGTTCTCAATGGTGTCATTTGCTCAAGATTCGGATCAACAGTTGGCGCAACATTATTACAGTAAAGGGGAGTATGAGAAGGCTTTGGTGTATTACAAAAGGCTTTATGAAAAACAACCCAATAAGTTTTATTTCAAACATTATTACAATTGCCTTGAAGCAACAGGTGATGATAAAGCAGCGGAGAAAATGCTTCGAAAAGCAGCTTTACGAAATCGTTACGACAATGAATATGCAATTATGTTGGCTCAATTTTATGAAGAACATAATAATGTTGAAAAAGCCAATAGAATATACAACGATCTAATTGATGATTTACCTCCCAGTTCAGGAAATGTAATTCAACTATACAACGCTTTTAAAGCCCAGGGAAAGACGGAAATGTCCTATAAAACTCTTGTGAAAGGAAGGAAGATGTTAAAAAAGTCGTATCCACTTAATTTCCAATTCGCAGAATATTATGGGTCTATTGGGGAAACAGAGAAAATGATTAATGAATATCTAGATATGATTGATTATCATCCTTCTTATCTGAAAAGTATCCAACGAATTCTTTCTGCTCAGATTGATTTTTCGAAAGAAGACTCCGAAGAATATGAGTTGCTAAGAACGGCTCTTATTTCACGAACTCAAAAAAAACCAAATGACATTTATTATGCAGAAATGTTGACGTGGCTTTTTACACAGAGGAAAAATTTCCCAGCTGCATTAACTCATGTCAAAGCAATTGATAAACGATCTAAGTCTAACGGGAGAATGGTGTATGATTTTGGAGGGATTTGTATTGAAAATAATGATTACCGGACGGCACGTAAAGCGTTTAAATACGTTGTAGAACTTGGAGAAGATAAACGTTACTTCATGTATGCTCAAAATGCTTTGCTTAATGTGAATTTTTTAGAAGTTACCACAAAAAGAGATTTCACACATGAGGAACTGGCTGAAATCTGTTTAGATTATCAGAATGTTTTAGATCGATATGGGATGAATGAATCAACTTTTCCATTGATTATTGAACTGGCACACATCAAAGCTTTTTACGCCAACAATGGAGTTGATGCGATAACTGTTTTAGATAAAGCATTGACTTTATCAAGTCTGACTAGTTTTGAAAGAGCGCAAATTAAAATGGAATTAGCAGATGTTCATGTTTTACATGGTGATATATGGGAAGCATCCTTGTTGTATATGCAAATTGACAATGATTTTAAGTTTGAGTCGATTGGACAAGAAGCGAAGTTTAAAAATGCGCGTATATTTTATTACGATGGAGAATTTGAATTTGCCCAATCTCAGTTAGATGTTCTCAAACAATCAACCTCTAAGTTAATCGCAAATGATGCTATTCAATTGTCACTTTTAATCACAGACAACCTTGGCTTGGACAGTAATTATACTGCTATGTATTGGTTTGCAACAGCAGATTTGTTGATAGAGCAACATCAATATGATAAAGCTTATCTTTATTTTGATAGTATTCTAGAACAATTCCCTGAAAGTGGATTAGGCGATGAAATTCTATACAAAAAAGGACATTCTCTTGAGCTAAGAGGGAAATGGAGTGAAGCAATATTATCCTATGAGGAGTTATTGAAGTATTACGATACGGACATTCTAGCGGATGATGCTTTGTTTAGAATTGGCGATATTTATCAAAACAATTTGTTCGATGAACAAAAAGCTTCTCCTTACTACAAAAGAATTTTATTTGAGTACAAAGGGAGTTTGTATAGCGTAGAAGCTCGAAAGAGATATAGAGTAATTCGTTCAAAAGGAAATAGTGAAGGGGAATTGTAAGTTATTATCTTTCTATTCGTTATTTAGATACATAATTATAATTTTCAGAATACAATGAAGAATCTTTTAACATTAACACTCGCTTTCTTGGTTTTTTTTTCTTGTTCAAATCAAGAAGTAGAACCTATTAAACAGACGAAACCAATTCCAGCTAATTTTCAAACGGCTTATTTTGCTGCCGGTTGTTTTTGGTGTGTAGAAGCTGTTTTTGAATCGGTTAAAGGTGTGAATGAAGCGATTTCTGGTTATTCAGGAGGGGTGATTAAAAATCCAACCTATGAACAAATCTGTACAGGTCGTTTAAGACATGCAGAGTCTGTAAAGGTGATTTATGATCCTTCCGTTGTTTCATATGCAACGCTTGTGGATGTCTTTTTTAACTCACACAATCCGGCAACATTAAATCAACAAGGTCCAGATAAAGGTCCTCAATATCGTTCGATTGCTTTTTATCAAACGAACGCAGAGAAAGTAATTCTTGAGAAAAAAATTAATCAATTAAAAGTTCAGAATGTTTTTCCTAGAATTACAACTGAAGTCAAAGCATTTGATGTTTTTTATGAGGCTGAAGCATATCACCAGAATTACGAAAGAAACCACCCGAATAATGGTTATGTACAAGCTGTGTCATTGCCTCGTTTGAATGCTTTTAAAGAAAAAATGCCCGAAGTATTAAAATAACTTCAGGCATTTACGGATAATATAAGTGATGGGTTTTAGTTCCCGTTATCGTTAAAGATCCAATTTTTTTGAGATTTGATGTGTAATTTTGTTTTCATAAATGCAGATTTAAGTGATTTATTTCTACTAATTTACAACCTTATCTTGGATTGTTTTTGAAAATAATCTAAACAGAAGCTTGGGTTTACTAAAGTGTTAAAAAAGCCTAATTATCGGTAGTTTTTTAGTTTTTAAATCGCTGTAGTATTGACGCATGTTTAATTTTATATTGTATATTGATAAAGAAATAATAAACCAAACTTATGAAACTAAGAGCCTTAATTGTAGACGACGAAGAATTTGCTAGAAAAAACATGAGTATGATGCTCAATGATTACTGTCCTGAAATAGAAGTAATCGGTGAGGCTTCTGGTAAAAAAGAGGCGAAATCAATGATTGAGAAAGAGAATCCTGATGTTGTGTTTCTAGACATTAGAATGCCTTCTGGCGCTGAAGGGTTTGAACTTTTAAATGAAGTTGAAAACAAAGATTTTTTGGTTGTTTTTGTCACGGCTTTTAAAGATTATGCAATTCGTGCTTTTAATGCAAGTGCTGTTTATTATTTATTGAAACCAATAGATATTGATGAATTGAAATTGTCAGTGCAAAAATTGATAGAAACGAAATCATTATATGCTGCTGATCCAGAATCATTTTCTGCTTATTTTGATTCTCTCAAAGATCTTTCTTCTAATCTTTTGAATAATAAAGTAAGTTCAAGAATTGCGATTAGTCACACAAAAGGGTTGAAAATTGTTGAAGATGATGATATTACTCACTTAGATGCGAGTGGGAATTGTACAACTATTTATTTCAAAGATGGTTCTCGTTATTTAGATACGCGAACATTAAAAGTGTATGAAAATATTTTAAATCCAGAGAAATTCGCAAGGATTCATAAATCACACATTATAAATCTTGATATTTTAAAAGAATACGTGAATGAAGATGGTCATATTGCCGTATTAGAAGGGGGGATCAGAGTGCCAATTGCAAGAAATCGAGTTACTGAGTTCGTTCGAATGTTAAAAGGGAAGTAAATGGTTCGGATTGTTTTATTCTCAATTCTTTTTTGTTTTCCTTATATTCTTTTAGGGCAGAAATATTCTTTTGTTACGTACAGTACTGAAAAGGGTCTTCCGCAATCTCAAGTTACAGCTATCAATCAAGATAAAGAAGGTTATTTATGGGTGGGGACACTGGGTGGTTTGGCAAAATTCAATGGTCGAGATTTTTCTTCAATCTCAACTTCAGATGGTTTGTTGAATAATCGAATTAAATCCATAGATTACCTAAAAGATACGCTTTGGATTGGACACGATGGTGGAATTTCATTTATTTCTAATAATCAAATTAAATCGATTTCATTTACCGGAAATGGAAATGACCAATCGAGAAATGTTACCAAAATCATTAATTTTAAAAAAGATATTTATGTTTGCTCTAATGGAGGTGGACTTTTTAAACGAATCAATAATCAACTTGTTAAGGTAGAGTTAGGAGAGGTGGATTTTGAAAGGGTCCGCTCTGCAGTTGTTTACAATGATACCCTTTACCTAGCTACTCGTGGCGGTATTCTCATCTCAAAAGATGGGAAACACTTTACTCGATTGGAAGGGTTTGGGAAGATGAGTTATTCGGGTATTTTTCTCCGAGGTAATAAAATGGTTTTTTCAAGTTACTCCAATGGGATTGAAATTTTAAATTTATCGAATAACTCGGTAGAAAGAATATCTGGGAGTGATTTGAAGTATAGTATTTATAATTGCTATATCGACCTTCAAGGAGTGATTTGGTTGTCAACATTGAATGGGGTGATTAAAATTGACAAAGAGAATCATCCTGTTTTTTTAGATGACTCCAATGGATTGCCTGTGAATATGATCAGTTGTTATTTCAATGATTCTGAAGGTAACTTTTGGATTGGTTCTCAAGGGAAGGGTATTTTTAGATACCCAGGGATGAATTTTAAATATTATGATCAATCTTCTGGCTTTCCTTCGGATTTAATTATAACAGGATTTCAAGACCGTAAAGGAGATTATTACTTTGGAACCTTCGACAAAGGAATCATTAAAAAAACACAAAGCGGTAGCTCTATAATTCTTAACTCTATTGATGAGACAATTTGGTCATCTGCATTTGATGTGAATAATAAAAAATGGTTTGGATCTGGGAACTCTTTGATAGAAGTGGATGTGAATGATAATCTAATTTATCATGACATGAAACATAATTCTGAAATTCCAGGAACAAAAATTACGGCTTTGTATAAGGTAGATGATCAAACGATGCTGATTGGCGGTAATTATGGTGTTTCAGTCTATAAAAATGGTGTTTTTAAAAAGTTAGGTGACAGTAATAGTGAAAGTCAAGAAATAGGAACGGTGAGAGATTTTGAAATTGTAGACGATACAATTTATGCCGTTACTAATTTAGGTATTCTAATTTTTCGCGACAATAAATTTGTTAATTTAAAGAATGTAAATGAACTGGTTTATTGTGTTGAGAAAAGTGAAGATGGAACGATATATTATGGAGCAGAAGAAGGTTTGTTCTCCTATAAAAAAGGTGTTTTTAAAAGAATTGAAATACTCAAAGATCCTGCGTCAAATTACATAGATTTTTTGAATTATAAAGATGGTGAATTGTTTGTTGGGACAAACAATGGTCTCTTTATTCTGACGAATTTGAAAAGCGATGATATTACAGTCAATCGATTTGGAATCGAAGAAGGGGTCATCGATTTAGAAACCAATTTGAATTCTGGCTTTTTTGACAATGAATCTAACTTCTGGTTTGGAACTTCTTCAGGGTTAATGTGCTATCATAAAACAGAGGTGTTAAAGGAAAGTGTACAACCAAAAGTTATATTACAATCAATTTTGGTCAATTATGAAGAGTTTGAATACTCTAAATACAGTTCCTCTTTGTCGAATTACATCCTTCCGGTAGATATGTCGTTGCCTTACAGTATGAATAACCTCATCTTTGAATTTGATGGGGTTTTTCTTCAAAACTCAGAAGGATTGAAATATCAATTCTGGTTAGAAGGATTAAGGGATTCTTGGTCGGTTTTAAGTTCAAACTCGATTATTTCTTTTTCTAATTTACCTTCAGGAGATTATCAACTTCATATTCGATCGGTAGACTTAGAAATGACCACTTCTGAAGAGATTATTTTTCCTTTTTCAATTCAAAGTGCATTCTATAAAACATGGTGGTTTTATATTGTAATTACACTTTTTGTTATTGGTTTGTTTTTCTTTTTCTTTCGATTTCGATTAAAAAGAATCGACGAAATTAATGAGAAAGACAAGTTAATGTACCGTTCTCGTTTATTGATGCTTGAGCAACAGTCAATGAATGCAAGTATGAATAGACATTTCATTTTTAATTCATTGAATTCAATTCAATATTTCATCAATACCCAAGATAGATTATCAGCCAATAAGTTTTTAACGAACTTTGCTAAATTGATTCGGAAAAATCTTGATTCTGCGACAAGTCCAGATAATATTATTTCATTGGAAGATGAGGTAGAAAGAATACAATTGTATTTGTCATTAGAAGCGATGCGTTTCAAAGATCGCTTTGAGTATGTGATTGATGTGAAAAATGTTGATACAGAATCTGTATTTATTCCAGCAATGATCATGCAGCCCTTTATTGAGAATAGTATTATTCATGGGATTTTACCAGTTGATACTCGAAAAGGAAAAATTGAAATTGTAATAGAAATCATCAATGGTTATCTTGAAATTTCAATAGAAGATAATGGAGTGGGGATTGAACACAGTATGTCTAATAAAAGTAAATCTGCTGGAGATCATAAATCCCGAGGAATGGAAATTACATCTAAGCGTATTGAATTGATTCAAAAGATTTCGGAGAATGATATCTCACTGATTGGCCCCTTTGAAGTATATAATATAGACGGTTCAATCAAAGGAACGAAGGTTTTACTCAAAATACCGTGTGATAATTTGGTGGATCGATAGAAATAATGTATATTTGTTTGACAATGAAGAGAGTAATTTACATATCGACACTCGTTTTAGCCTTTGGTTTTGTATCTTGCAATAAGCAAGATTTCAGACCAAACAATGAAACAAACCAAGATACACCAACTTGGGAAAAAGATTTATCTTCATCTGTTTCCAACGATGGAAGTGTTGTTGATGATGACACAGATGGTGATGAAATTGTTGATCCAAATTTTGATCCAGACGGAAGAACAAAAAGAGATTAATATTTACACATACTTTTAAAGCTCGTTTTATACGGGCTTTTTTTTTGCCAGATAAATAAATAAAGTATACAGTTCAAATCTTTCTTTTTAGAGGTGTGTATACTCTTTGTATATTGGAGTACTTGAATTCTTCATTAATATGAATATACATGTCTAACAAGGTAAACGAATCTCTTTTTGATTTAATACATTCTTTGTCAAAAACAGAGAAAAGGTATTTCAAATTAAACGCGAATCGAAGCTCTAACTCTTCCGATAATAATTCGATCCGCCTTTTTGATGCAATCAGTAAACAAAAAGTGTACAGTGAAGAGAAAATTTTTATTTCCTTCAAAGGAGAAGCTTTTTTAAATCGTTTTTCAATTACAAAAAAACGACTATACGATAATATCCTATCCGTTCTTGATGTTTACCATTCTTCTACTTCAATTGAGTCGCAACTTTTTACCATGATTCATTCAGCAGAAATCCTATTCAATAAATCTTTGTACGATCAAGCGAAGAAAGTCTTGAGAAGTGCAGAGAAATTAGCGATGAAGAATCATATGAATGAAATTCTTTTGCTAATCTCTCAAAAAAATAAACGTTTGCAAGAAACAAATGGAAATCTTCTTGTAACACAAGAGATGATAGATGATATCCAGGATCAAGATCAGGTACAAATTGAAGAGATTAAATTGTATAATAAAATTTGGACCATTAAAAGTCGATTGTTCGAACGCCTTTCAAAAAAAGGAGTCTCTAGATCTGACAAAGAATCGGAAGAATATCAAACCTTAGCTTCTGAGCTTAGGTCTATTGAAGAAGAGGAATTGAGTAACGATGAAGTTAAATACCTCTACTTTCATTCGTTAAGTGCTTTTTTATATGCAATTGGAGAATTAAAACAATCCTTGTTTTATATGAAGAAGATTCTATCTCTCTTTGAAAACAAAAATTGTTTGATTGAAATTAATAAACAAGTATCAGTGTATACAAACGCAATTTTTGTTTCTGAAAAACTTGGAGAGTACAAAGATTCTTCCCGTTTTCTTGCTCATCTTAAAACTATTGAGCGTGAGATTGATTCAAATGAAGATCTTACAATTAAACTTTTTTCCAGCATATCTAGTATTGAATTAAATATTTACCTTAGAAAAGGAGACTTTGATAAAGCGATGGTCGTTGCGCATCGAATTGAAAACCGATTGGATGAGTTAGGAGCTAAGATAGTTCCTGTAAGAAGAGCTTTTTTAGCTTTTAAAATTGCTGTAATATACATGGGGACGGGTGAATTTATAAATGCCTTGTCTTGGATTAACAGAATTCTTAACGATTCTGAATTGGATAAAACAGAGGATATTATAGGGTATACACAATTACTTGATTTACTCATTCATGTTGAACTGAATCATGAGAAACTACTTCCGTATTCTTTGAAAAATACAATTAGATTTTTTAAAACACGAAATCGTTTGTATACTTTTGAAAAAGTGTTTCTTCAGTTCATCCGGAAATTAATCAATTGTAAAGATCAATTTGAAATTGAATCAATTTGGGCTGAATTATCCAATGAACTCAGTGAAATTACAGATGACTCATTCGAAAGCGTCGCGCTTGAGTATTTTGATTTTAAATCTTGGGCAGAAGCAAAACTAAAGAAAAAAGCATTTCAAATTGTAGTGAAAGAAAAATACAATGAAACTATTCGGTCAGCTTCCTAAAGGTGGATTATTTTAAATGGTCCCAACCTTGCGCTTGTAATTCAATCGCTGCTCCATTTTTGTCAATGTAATAACGACCGTCTTTTTCATCAGTAATGTGACCTATTACAGTCATGTGTGGATTTCCTTTGATCTTGTCATAATCAGCTTGAGAAATCGTGAAGAGTAATTCATAATCTTCTCCACCATTCATAGCACAAGTGTTCGGGTCAATATTGAATTCGATAGCTGTCATGGAAGTCTTTCCATCAATAGGCAGTTTCTCATCGTAAATATGACAACCAACTTTACTCGCTTTACAAATGTGAAGTATTTCTGAAGCTAATCCATCAGAAATATCAATCATAGAAGAAGGTATAACGTCTAGTTCTTTTAAAAATTTGATAACATCTACTCTCGCTTCTGGCTTTAATTGTCGCTCAATGATGTAATCATGACCGTCTAAATCAGGTTGAATGTTAGGGTTAGCATTGTAAACAGATTTTTCTCTCTCTAATACTTGCAAGCCCATGTAAGCTGCACCTAAATCACCTGAAACAACTAATAAATCATGTTCTTTAGCTCCACTTCTATAACTCAATTCATTTTTTTTCGCTCGACCAATAACCGTAATACTGATTGTTAGTCCAGATAATGAGGATGAAGTGTCACCTCCGATTAAATCAACAGAATAGATTTTGCAAGCGGTATGGATCCCATCGTATAGCTCTTCCAAAGCTTCAACGGGAAAACGGTTTGATACCGCTATTGATACAGTAATTTGTTCTGCAACTCCATTCATAGCACATATATCAGAAATGTTTGCAGCAACAGCTTTGTATCCTAAATGTTTCAAAGGCATGTACATTAAGTTAAAATGTACGCCTTCAATGAGCATATCAGTGGAAACTAATTGTACTTCTTCGTCAGAAAGTGATAAAACGGCAGCATCATCTCCAATCCCCATAACCGTATTGTTACGTTCATTTTTGAAGTTTTGAGTCAAATGCTCGATTAAACCAAATTCGCCTAATTTTTCCAATTCTGTTCGTTGCTCGCTCATTATTTTAATTTTCAGCAAAATTAACGATAATCATTTGATATTATCATTTTCTTTCTAAAACTTATAAATAGACTATATTTTCTCGTTTTCATGAAATAAGTGATCAAATTTGGTTCTTTTTAGGTAGGTATCAAACTTTTTTGTTCATTCCCTGCTTTGATATACACATTGATAGATTGAGTTTAGTCAATAGGCACTACAGTTAAAGCAATTTAAAATACACTTAAAATAAGTATGAATTGATTTTTTTTATCGTTTAACTTCATTTTTTTATCGTCAAATAAGTTATGCGCGCATTGTAATAGGTGAATTTCATTTTAGCAACTGAACACTTGCTAAAACGTTTAATATATAGAATCTCTAAACTATGTATTATGAAAACAATTGTACTTGTTCTACTTTTCACCTTCCTACCATTACATTTTTTTGCGCAAGATTCACATGAAATATTGGAGAATTTATTTGAATCGAAACCATTGGTTATTTTTGAAGAAAATAGCGGGTTAATTGATTCTTCATATTTAAATCAAACTTTAATTGATTATGTTGATTTAAAGTATCAATTGTTTCATCTTTCAGTTGAAAATAGACTTGAGAATGGTGAAACAATTTCAGATTCTCTTTTTTTGGAAAATTATTTTTCTTTGGTAGATTCTGTAAAAGAAGAAATAATGAATTTTTATCCTATTTCTGCAACAACTTCTTTGCCTAACAAATCTCTTGATGGACCGTGTGTGAATATGGACTTTGAGCAAGGTGATTTGTCTGGTTGGACACTTGTGAGGGGGGATGTTGATGGTTCAATGCCTTATTCATTCATTAATCCTTTTCTGACCGGAGCGGGTCCATATCATCAAATTTTTGGTGGCGGAGTTGATCCCGTTTGTGGTATTCAACGTGTGAATCCTTTGAATGGAAACTTTTCTGTACGTTTAGGTAACGGAACAGGAGTAGGTGCTAGAGCTGCTAAAATGACTCAAACTTTCTTGGTTGATCCTACGAATTTTTTATTTACATACAGTTGTGCTGTTGTTTTTCAGTCACCTGCTGGACATTCTTTGAATAAGTTACCTTACTTCACTGTAAGGGTTTTTGATTCTTTGGGTAATAATGTCCCGTGTGGAGAATATTCAGTAATTGCTGACGCTGCTAATGCGTCGGATTACCAAACAACTAATTACGGTGGTGATTTAGTTCTTTTTAAAGATTGGCAATCTGTTTTTGTGAACCTTTCTTCTTTAATTGGTCAAAATGTAACCATCGAATTTACATCTGGAGATTGTTCATTGACAGGGCATTTTGGGTATGCTTATGTTGATGCTAGTTGTGCAATGCAGCAAATAACAACAAATTCTCCAATCATTTGTCAAGGAGATTCCGCAATTCTAATGGCTCCTTCTGGTGCAGGTTCTTATTTGTGGAGTACTGGAGCTACAACACAATCTACTGTAGTTTATACGGGGGGTAATTATTCTTGTGTGCTAACCCCTTTTGCAGGAGGAGGTTGCTCAATTACACTTGATATTACAATTGCAGAGAATCCTAAACCAATTGCTAATTTCCTAATGACTTCACCCGTAATTTGTGCAAATGACTCTGTGTTTTTACTGAATAATTCTACAATTTCAATTCCTGGATCTATTTCTGGATATAAATGGGATTTTGGAGATGGAATTGTTACAACGTATTCTTTGGGAAATATTCTGGGTGTATCAAACACTTCTGGAACTTATTTGAACCCTATTCATTCGTATTCTATTGCGGGAAATTATACCGTGAGATTGTACGTAATTTCAGCAGATGGTTGTGTTGATTCAATTTCTAAAAGTGTTACGGTAAATGCTTTACCAATCGTTCTTGCAGGTAATGATATTGTTCAATGTGATAATGGAGGCTTCATTTCCTTGTCAGGTTCTGGTGCAGTTTCGTATGTTTGGGACAATGGCGTATTAGATAATATTACTTTTACTCCATCAATTGGAACAACAGCCTATACTGTAACTGGCAC
>Ga0256845_1002798_pt1 | contig 12292 bp, 11 predicted proteins | sample RiftiametaG_FD_189101 | JGI IMG/M metagenome (GOLD analysis project Ga0256845, IMG submission 189101) | Tube worm associated microbial communities from hydrothermal vent at the East Pacific Rise, Pacific Ocean - Riftia | ecosystem: Host-associated > Annelida > Integument > Unclassified ... | reverse complement strand
CCCAAAGGTTCCATGGCTGTGTTGTAAATATACATTGTATTACAATAACTTAAGTCATTTAAAGCTCTTAAGTAAGTGCCATTCGGGTAAAACCCACCTTACAAACTTAACGGGACAATAGTGATATTTTTTAGATTAACTTAACCAATCTCTAGCTTCTTAATTCGGTATCTAAGCGCCCTAAAACTTATTCCTAAAACTTTAGCCGCAGCCGTTTTGTTGTTATTGGTTAATTCCAAGGCATTAGTGATTTCTTGAATTTCAATTTCTTCTATGTATTGTTCCAAGTTTTTGTCATGTCTTTGCGACAAGAGGGTGGGTTGCTTTTCATCATCGAAGCCCAAATCTGTTTCACGAATAATATTGTTATCACATAGATTGGCAGCCCTTTCAAGAATATTTTTAAGTTCTAAAATATTGCCAGGGTAATCATAGTTACATAACGTATGCAAAGCTTGAGAATCTATTTTACATGGCAGTTGTTGCCAATTTTCAGAGTATTCCTTTAGTAGGATTTTACATAGACCAGGTACGTCTTCCATGTGTTGTGCTAAAGGTTGTGTACTAATGTTGATCACACACAGTCGATCACATAAGTCCTGTTTAAATTCGCCGATTTCAATTTTCTGTTTTAAGTCATTTCGGCAAGCACTAATAAAACGAATGTCTAAATCAATCTTACTGCCATCATCTAATTCAATCTTTTTAGTGCTGATAATGTGAAGTAATTTAATCTGCATGGCTAAGGTTAAGCTACCAATGTTTTCTAAAAACAAAGTACTTCCATTGGCTTCTGCTAAAATCCCATTGTGTGTTTTGTCTCCAAATAATTCAACAACCTCTTGGTGGTCTTCAATGCAGTCAAAACTATAAAACTTTTTAGAACTGCGATGGGATAAGTTGTGTATGCATTTTGCAATGAGTTTTTTAGAAGTACAAACAGGGCCATCAATAGTTATGTAGGATTGAGATTTTGCAACTTTTTCAATTTTTTTGTTTATATTTTGAATGTAATTAGATGTGCCTGTTAATCGTATAGGACCTGTTGATTTTGCGTTGTTGTTAGTAGAACTAGATGCTTTTATTGCGTTGGCTACAAGATTGCGTAACACTTCAATGCCAATAGGTTTGGTTATAAAATCAAAGGCTCCTTTTTTCAAAGCCTCAACCGCATGGTTTATGGTTCCATAAGCTGTAATAACAGCTATTGGAGTACTGGGATACTTTTCATTAACGTATTCAACTAACTCTAATCCATTGCCATCAGGTAGTTTCATGTCAGTTAAACAAAAATGGAATGTGGTTTTGTCCAATTCACTTTTTGCTTCACCAACTGTGGCAGCTGTAAATACTGTTAAGCCCATTCGACCCAGTGATATTTTTAACAATTGTAAAATATCAGGCTCATCATCTACTACTAATATTTGTATATTCGACATAAATATTTATCCTCCTTTTAAAAGATTTTATCACACTGTTATGAAAATCATCCACCAATATTATATATTATTTAAATCTAAAATGCTTCTTCTTAAAATTGGTCCAAATTTCATGTAGCTAAACAACCTTTCAAGTCTGTTTTCATCTAGTGGTTTTCTTTGTACATTATAATCATCTAATGGGATATCTGTAATTATATTTGTTAGTTTACGAGCCAATAGCGCTGCATCTATGTTATTAGCAATGTTTTTTTGGCAAGACTTTGATCCACGAAAGCTTAAATAGGTGATTTCTTTGTTACGTTCAATCACCTGATCTAACGTTTTAAAATGGTTAAGTAAGAATTTTGCAGTTTTTGCCCCAACTCCAGGAACTCCTGCAATATTATCTACACTGTCACCAGTTAAGGCAAGGAAGTCTGCAATTTGATTGGGGTGAACGCCAAATTTGTCGTATATTCCTTGGGATTCCAAAGCATCTGACTTGCCATAATTCCACCATGTGTCGTTATCTTTTACGAGTTGTGCCAAATCTTTATCGGCAGTAACGATGTGATTTCTATGTCCTAATTTATGGTGATGGTGAGCCAAGGTGCCTACGAGATCATCGGCTTCGTAATATCCGTCACAATAGGTTGTTACACCTAATACATCAGCAACGTGCTGGCACAGTTTAAATTGTCTTTTCAAGTCATCGGGCGCAGGATCGCGATTAGCTTTGTATTGTGGATATATTTCATTGCGATAAGAAGTGCCCAAAGACTCATCAAAAGCACAAGCAATGTGTGTGGCCTTGGTTTGATGGATAAACTGGGTCAAAAAACGGGTAAATCCATAAACAGCATTAATAGAATCCCCATTGATTGCACGAAATTCACCACCCACAGAATAATAACTTCTAAAAACATAGATACTGGCATCAATTAAGTAAACATCAGGTTTGCTCATCTGACAACTATAAATGTATGTTTGTTGTTTGGCAATAAAAAAGGCAAATCCAATGATTTGCCTTTGGGTTTAATATCATAAGGATCTTACTCAGAAGACTTCTTAAGTTTTTCTAGCCAACTAACATACCAGCAAAATTGGCTGATAACAATGAAGCCAATGTCCCTCCAAGTAAAGCTTTCATACCAAACTCTGATAATCGTTTGCGTTGGCCTGGAGCCAGTTGACCAATACCACCCACCTGTATACCTATGGATGCGAAGTTTGCAAACCCACAAAGCATATAGGTTGCAATCATGACAGATTTGTCATAAGTTAGGTGCATGGCATTGTTAACATCTTTAAATTCTGCTAAATTAATATATCCAACAAATTCACTGGCAATTAATTTAATTCCCAATAATTGCCCAAGCATGGTAATGTCTTCCTTAGCAACACCAATTAACCACATAAGTGGAGCGAAAGTATAACCAAGAATAAACTCCATTGAAAGGTTCTTGTAATTCGTATTATTTGCTACCCATTGATTTATGGTGTTGCCAAACTGATAGTCATCCACATTAATAACCATAATATATCGGTAAAGTACTATTAAAAATAGCATACAAATAAAAGAAATAAAGAAAGTTTTGACGGTTTTCCAATCATCTTTTTTATAATAACTAAGCCCAATAGATATAATAATGACAACCAACCATTGTAATGCTGAAGTAAAATGACCAATTAATTGTAATAGATAGTTTGCCATAGCAATAAAGGCAAAGAAAACCAAGAGCATAGCACCAATATTCATGGCAAGTTTTAAACCTTCCGAAGTTCCTGTTGCCATAGCATCAAGAAAATTTGATCCACCTGTTTCTTTGGTTACATCAATATTACTATCAATTTTTTCAGTTTGTGGCATTAACATTTTTGCAATTACAATAGCACCTGGAGCAGCCATCATTGAAGCACTCAATAAATGTTTGGCATAGAACGCTCTTAATTCAGGATCATCACCTCCTAAAAAGTTTATATATGCAGCAAGAACACCTCCAGCAACAGTGGCCATACCTCCAATCATAACCAACATCATCTCAGATTTGTTCATTTTTTCAAGATAGGCCTTAATCATGAGTGGTGCTTCTGTTTGCCCTAAGAAAATATTGCCAGCTACTGATAAGCTTTCTGCTCCAGATATGTTTAATGCCCGAGTGAGAACAAATGCTAAGCCCTTCACTATTTTTTGAATAATGCCTAAGAAAAACAATACGGATGTTAGAGCAGAGAAAAATATGATTGTAGGTAAAATCACGAATGCAAAATTAATTAAAGGGGACTCTACATCGTTAGTAACAAAAGAAGTCAGTAAAAACTTTGTTCCAGCTTCAGTAAAATTCATTACTTTAACAAAAAGTTGACCTACTGTATCGAAAAATGCTTCAATCCAAGGAACATACAAAACTCCAATAGCAATAATTAATTGCATCAATAGACCGATACCTACGACTTTCCAGGAAATGGATTTTCTATCCGAGCTAAAAATATAGGCAATGGCAATCAATACCACCATGCCAAGAATTCCCCGTGAAATTGATGTAAAACTTATGCCTTGAGAGGCAATTAATTCATTCATTATTTATTCCGACCCTTTATTGTTAGCCAATCATTATAATATTCTATTTGTTTTTGTCAATTTAATACACCGTCATTCCTGCCAAGGCAGAAGTCACACTACTACATAGGGTGAATAATTTAATAATAAACCACTTTTTCTTTTAAATCAGGTCGCTGGCGTTCTTTGGGAGTGCAGCTGGCTGTTCCTATATGAAAAAACCCTGCTATCGACTCATGTGGTTGTAAGCCTAATTCTTTTTGTGCTCGTTTGTCAAATGAACACCAGTTGGTGACCCACTGGCTAGAATAAGCCAATGCTGTACTGGCCAAGTTGATGTGTTGACATACCGCACCACAGGATAATAATTGCTCAAATACGGGCGTTTTATGTTCAACAGGTGAGAATACCACAACGATTATTGTTGGTGCATGGGTATAGCGGTTTTGTTCTGCTTGGATTTGTTCGGTTGTAAGGTCACATTCTTGTACACGAATTTCACAAAAAACTTTTCCAAGTTTTAGTCGATTATTTCCTTCAATAATAATAAATCGCCAAGGTTCAAGTTTTCTGTGATCTGGTACTCTGCAGGCAATATTTAATATGGTTTCTAATTGTGTTTTATCAGGTCCCGGTGTGGTTAAATTTTTGGATAAAACTGATCGACGTGATTTCAAAAGTTGTAAAGCTTGACTATTCATAAGTTTTTATTAAATATATTAAAATGATTGAATTTATGGATTGCATAGTTAGTTAAATACTAGCATAATATTTAGCGATTTAAACAAAAAAGGGTAACATATGTCAATAACTGTAGGATTTATTAGTGAAATTTCGGAGTTGGAGCAGCGGGTTGCTCTGGTACCTGAAACCACTAAGAAAATGATAAAAGCGGGTTGGAATGTGATAATGCAAGCAGGAGCGGGAGCGGATGCAGGTTTTGTTGATTCAGCCTATGAAGATTGTAAAATAGTCAGTGATGCCGAATCGGTACTTAGTCATGCCGATGTATTTGTTTGTATTGCAGCACCAAGTGATGAAACCATAAGCAAAATGAAAAATAATGCAGTTTTGGTTGGAATGATAGCACCGTTTGCCGATAAAGGTCGATTTGATACTGCCAACAAGAAAAACATCACGGTATTTTCTATGGAGTTGGTACCAAGAACATCACGAGCACAATCTATGGATGCTCTGTCATCTCAGGCATCTGTTGCTGGTTATAAAGCAGTCTTGATGGCTGCAAATGCCGCACCCAGATTCTTCCCTATGTTAACGACAGCCGCAGGAACTATTCGTCCCTCACAAGTATTGGTGATTGGCGCAGGTGTTGCTGGTTTGCAGGCCATTGCAACAGCTAAAAGATTGGGCGCAATGGTTATGGGTTATGATGTGCGTCCAGAAACGGTTGAACAAATTCAATCATTGGGTGCTAAGTTTTTAGACTTGGGTGTTGAGGCGGTTGGTGAGGGCGGTTATGCACGTGATTTAACCGATGAAGAAAAACAACAGCAACAGGATGCTCTGAGTGATTATCTTAAAAAAGTTGATATACTCATTACTACAGCAGCCGTTCCTGGTCGTCCAGCACCACGCTTGATAACTGAAGCCATGGCAAAAAATCTAAAACCAGGTTCTGTGGTGGTGGATTTGGGTGCTGAAGGTGGTGGCAATGTAGCCATGACTCAAAAAGGCAAAACAGTTAAAATAGATGGAGTAACTTACATGGGACCTATTAATTTAGCCGGTACATTGGGTTTACATGCCAGTGAAATGTATTCAAGAAACGTATGGAACCTACTGTCACTTATGAACAATGACGGTGAATTTAAAATCAATTGGGAAGATGATATCTTAGAAGGAAGTAATGTAACAAAAGATGGACAGATTGTTCATCCAATGGTTGTGGAGAAATAATATGATTGACGGATTTGTAGCAATTTATGTTTTTATGTTAGCGGCATTTGTGGGAAATGAAATTATTTCTAAAGTACCAGTAGTTTTACACACGCCCTTAATGTCAGGCTCAAATTTCATTCATGGCATCGTATTGGTTGGAGCCATGGTGGCATTGGGCCATGCAGATACTCAGCTTGAAAAAGTTTTTGGATTTATTGCGGTGTTTTTGGGAGCAGGTAATGCAGCTGGTGGTTATGTCGTAACCGAACGCATGTTAGAAATGTTTAAAACCAAGAAAAAAGACAAAGGAGATAAAAAATGAGTGAATATTTTCCTTGGTTGATTAAAGCCTGTTATTTCATAGCTGCGGTTTTATTTATCGTTGGGTTGAGAAGAATGTCAGCACCAGGTACTGCCAAAGGCGGAATTGTCTGGGCAGGAATCGGTATGGTTATTGCAACATTGGTGACATTTTTGACACAGGATATGGAGAATCATATTTTAATTGTGGCAGCACTTGGTTCAGCTACCATTATTGCATGGGTGAGTGGCAAAAAAGTTGCTATGACCGATATGCCACAAATGGTTGCCTTGTACAATGGTATGGGCGGTGGTTCAGCTGCCTTTATTGGAGCGATGGAGCTATATAAGGCATCGATTTCAATGCATGCTCTGTCACCTGTTTCAACCACATTGGCATTAATCGGTGTGTTTATTGGTGGCATCTCTCTAACGGGTTCGTTAATCGCTTTTGGTAAATTACAAGGCCTGATTGATAAACGCTACACATTCCCAGGTCAAAATATTTTTAATGGTATTGTTGCGTTGGCAGTTATTGGATTTGGTATTTATACCTTTACGCACTTAGAACCAACCAATCTTTGGATTTTCTTTGGCGGTTCATTATTGCTTGGTATATTGATGACATTGCCCATAGGTGGGGCTGATATGCCTGTAGTTATTTCACTTTATAATGCCTTTACTGGATTGGCTGTATCGTTTGAAGGTTATGTACTTCAAAACGAAGCCATGATTATTGCTGGTATGTTGGTAGGGGCTGCGGGTACTTTGTTAACTCAACTGATGGCAAAAGCCATGAACCGAACCATTTGGAATGTTTTATTTGGCTCAATGGGTGGTGGAGAAACCGCTGGCGGTGATGGCGAGCAAGGAGAAATGAAAGAAATAGAAGGCGTTGATTCAGCTATTATGATGGCTTATTCAGAACGCGTTGTTATTGTTCCTGGATATGGATTGGCAGTGGCGCAAGCCCAACATAAATTGTGGGAACTCACGCAAATGCTTATCAAAAATGGAGTAGATGTTAAATTTGCCATTCATCCAGTGGCTGGTCGTATGCCTGGACACATGAATGTATTGTTGGCTGAAGCAGGTGTCCCTTATGATATGATTGAAGACATGGAAGACATTAACCCACAATTCCCACAAGCAGATGTGGCCTTGGTGATTGGTGCCAATGATGTGGTCAATCCTGCTGCACGAGATGATCCAAGCTCATCAATATATGGTATGCCAATACTAGAAGTCGATAATGCCAAAAATGTTATTGTCATCAAACGTGGTCGTGGTACGGGTTTTGCTGGGATTCAAAATGGCTTGTTTTTCAAAGACAATACCAAGATGTTATTCGGCGATGCACAAGATGCCATCAGCGAATTGATTCAAGGGTTAAAGGAGCTTTAGATAACAGATAATAGGTTTTAGGAGATAAAAGGCAATCCTTGATTGCCTTTTTTAATGCAGGCTTGGGCGGGCTTGCCTGCAAATATCTATAGAAAAAATATCTCAATGTGTATCAAAGGCTTGTACTATCATCGTATTTTCTATATTGGGATTTGGGAGTTAGTAAGAAAATTGCAATAAAAATAATTGACGAAATGACTTTATGCTGACAAAATGCGTCACAACACTAAAGGTTGATTTTAAAATTTGACTGAATCTCACGAATTCGATTATAAATTTGATAAAATTATTTATTGGTGTTGCATTTAAATAATAAAAAATGAATATAAAATGAAACAAAATAAAAATCAAACTATCTTAAGTACTGTGCAACAATCTAGGATGCTCTGTAAAAGATTATTACAAGCTTTAATTTTACTAACAGTGTTATTCATATCGATGCCATCTTTTGCATTGTTGCCTGGATTTCACTGTGTTACAGGAAATATAATTATAGGTGGGGAAGTCGTTGCGTCTTCAACATACTGTTACAATAACTTAGGCGGTGGAGGAGGTGGGAGTATACCATATGAAGGAGGTTGGTATGATGGAGGATCTACAACGAACGGACAACCTGCATATAATGCTTTTAGAAATATTAGTTCAACTTATATGCCTCCTCAACATCAGTATGTATCCTGCAACACAACTCCAGCTGTATTGCGGCAACATGCAGCAAGTGCAGTATTTAATGCGTGGGCTTTGCAGAATTTGAAACCAATTGCAAGACTTCAGCCTGACGGTAGATTTTATCTGATTAATTTTAGTAGTGGTGGAAGTCAGGTTTTCCAATGGGTTATTCCTGTTGGCTCAACAGTTACTATGGCTCCTGTTCCTAATTTGCCTTGTATATAATTAATCATGAAGAATAAATATATTGTATTTTTTCTGATTCTTATTGTAATCAGTATCTTGGTTTATTATATAAACCAAGATACTGAATTACTTGAAGTAGGAAATCAGTCACTCAATAACTCTCAAACAAATAATATAATATTAAATAAACAAAAAAGTTCAAATGAAAAAGTTATCAAGGATGTGTTTGAAAATAATCCTATTAAATTTTTTAATAATTTAAAATTTTCTCAAAAGGAACACTATTTTACAACCTGTTTTAGAGTAGGTAAAACTGAGGGTGGAAAACTTGAAGTTAATGTTGAGGATATTGATGTATTAATAAAGAATTTTATGGATTCCCAAAATAGTGCAGGGTATCATCCATCAGATGCCCAACTGAAAATTGTAAAAAACATGTTTGAACAATGTAAGTATGTTGCTGAATACAAAGATATGATATTTGAAGAAATGTCTAATAGTCCGTATTTTGACGAGAATGGAATTGGTTATTTGTATCAAGATTTAAAAGAAATTTTAAGACTACAAGGCGCTGTTATAGCGATCAAACATAGCGAGGAAAATTTACTGAGCCCTATTCAGCAAGAGAGATTAGACGCTTTTCAATTTTTAATCAATGATACAACGTGGTTAGATTCAATTAATGATTCATTAGACTTACAATTGAATAATGTAGAAAGTAGAAGTTACATGAATACAGCTCTGAGTATGATGGGTTGCGATTATGGAATCGTGGATTGTGGTGTCAATAGTGTTATGATGTATGGTATGTGTTTAGCAGTTGCTGATACTTGCGGAATGACAGGTAAAGAATTTTTCAACTATACAATTCCTACGCTTTCTAGTCCTTATATAGATCAATATGTCTTATATTTGCATTCATTGGGAATAGGATTGCCATAAATAAACTCTAAAATTACTATTAAGTTAAAACGGCTGTTCATTCAGTGTTATAGGGTACACGTGTGTATACTACTCGAAGCTAGTGTCTATTGTTGCACGAGATAATCCAGTTCCTCTATATATAGAGTCTCCTCAAAAACTAAAATGACTATTTTCTGATTTTTCTGAATTATGCCAGATTTGGCTCTTTTTATTTATCAGATATACATTACATATCAAAAATTTGATTACTTTTTGCCCAATATCCTTAAAACTTGTATAAATATAATATAAATATAAGAGACACCCTTATATAAAGAGCTAAATATAAGAGACACCCTTATATAAAGAAAATTAGTTAAGTTGAAATCTTGAATTTTTAGTTAGATTTTATTTAAAATTTTGAAATTTTGAGTAGAAACTTTGTTTAATGAATGATTTTATAGAAAAGTTGATGATTTGGCTTATTTGAAGCAAAGTAACCCATCACACTATAAAAATGTTATTGAATTAGTTGTGAAATATGGCTATTCTAGAGCAGGAATTAATTGTATTCCTCGGCGCCATTTTTTTTGAACACTCTTACAAAAATCTTTCAATTGCTGAACCGTTCCAATGGCCGTATGACCTTTGGTTTTGAATTGATCTAACTCATCCAACCATGTATTTGAATTGAGGTTTAATCGGTCTAAAATACCAGGTAAGTCATCAGGTATATATCCTTTTTTATTGGCAACAATCACTCGACCAGTCGCATCGACTAATGCACAATAATCACCCAGCCCATATGGTATGTCATCATCACCAAAACCCAAGTTTAAAAGATTGGTTTTTTTAGATTTTATTCTTTCTTGAATTGAAGTGTAATCTGAGGTCTCTGGGGTTTGTGCCATAGCAGCTCGAATTGGATTAAGATCAACGTAAGCCATACACGTCAAAAGAGCCCGTTCATCCAGCAATGCTTGACTCTTGAAGCGTGCTTGCCAGAAGTGTCCAGTGACATTATCTTCAATGTTAGCTTGCCTTGCAATATACTGATTTAACAATTGCATAAAGTCACTAATACACATCAAACGTTTGCGGTATTCATTTGTTTGTAAATAGACCATATCAAGCTGTGCTTTGGATAAATGTTCACCATTCATGAAACGTTTACAAAGTGGAATGATTTCACACAGTGATGACCAGTGCATGAGCACTCTTTTTTCATCCCAATGTTTTGTACAATTAACCTTCAAAACCAGATGATAGTGATTGGACATTACTGCATAGGCACAGACATCAATATTGAAGACATCTGCCAGTTGTTTTATGCGATCGACAATCAGCTGTCTTCGGTGTTCAAAGCTCTTTCCTGAGTATTTATCTTTGCCACATAAAAAGGCACGGCGAACGCAACGGGTTATAATGTGGTAATAGGGTGTATTATCGATTGATATGAGTTGTTTCCTTGGTAAAGTCATGATTTTCTCCATAAAAGACGATATTTTACTAAAACTTCATCAATTATTATGTAGGTATAATGCTTTGTATGTTGTATGATAATTCCTACATAAGTCCTACATAAGGGTGTGACCTATACCATGTGTTTTAGGAGATAAAAGGCAATCCTTGATTGCCTTTTTTAATGCACGCTCGGGCGGCTTGCCTGCAAGTATCTATAGAAAAAATATCTCAATGTGTATCAAAGGCTTGTAATATCATCGTATTTTCTATATTGGGATTTGGGTGTTAGTAAGAAAATTGTAATAAAAATAATTGACGAAATGATTTTATGCTGACAAAATGCGTCACAACACTAAAGATTGATTTTAAAATTTGACTGAATCTCACGAATTCGATTATAAATTTGATAAAATTATTTATTGGTGTTGCATTTAAATAATAAAAAAGGAATATAAAATGAAACAAAATAAAAATCAAATAGACTTAGCACAGCACGGCACGGCACGGCACGGCACAAATAGACAGCCCTCACATTACTTAGTTCAAGCAACACTTTTCTTATGTTTGTTGTTTTTATCAATGCCTATCATTGCAGTCACATGCGTTGAAGAACCCAATAATCCAAATTGTACAGTTCCAATAGAAGATACAACTGTATATGCTGACGATATAGGTCCAGATGATACTGTATATTGGAATCCAATCGATGGAGATTGGGGTGATTGGGTATCTGGAGATGGTGATGGTGGTGGGATTTCTGGAGGAAATATTGGTGATGGAGAAATGTCACAAGCTAAAAAAGAATATTGTGAACAACTAGATAAATTACAAACAATATTAGATGTGTTGTTAAGTTCAAATAGTATAACTGGTACAGCAGCAACTGGATATGAAATTGCTCAGGCATCTGCAGATTGGCACCAAGCTATTATTAATACCGCATATCAAGATATAATTAGATATTTTGATACTGATGGGACTATGCACATTGGATCATACACGAGTGGAACTATCTATTGGGGATACACAAATTGGCCAATTAGTAGTTGGAGTGGATCTAGCGTAAGTATGAATAATGGAGGTCCCCAGCATATATTTGCATCCTGGGTACAATCTTTAGATCAAGGTGATGGTTCATCAGCTCTACAAGATCCAGATCCAGGGACAGAATGTCCATAAAATAATTTTAGATTGATAATTTGTATCTGTTCTATCAAAGAAATTAGGCTCTTGGTTATTTATAGAGCCTAATTTTTTTAGAACGAATCTTAAATCCAACTATAAAATGAAAAAAATGAATAAAAAAATATTTTTATCCTTGTTGATATTTATCAGTTCTGTTTTTATGATTTCTTTTTTTCTTATGAGTAAGAAAAAAATAAAACTTGATAACTTTAATACAGCACAAACTCAAGAAGTGAAAGATACTAAAACTGCTGATGATAGAAACAAATTGCAACATCAGGTGCTAGCCATACAGGAAGTA
>Ga0256845_1002797_pt1 | contig 12292 bp, 10 predicted proteins | sample RiftiametaG_FD_189101 | JGI IMG/M metagenome (GOLD analysis project Ga0256845, IMG submission 189101) | Tube worm associated microbial communities from hydrothermal vent at the East Pacific Rise, Pacific Ocean - Riftia | ecosystem: Host-associated > Annelida > Integument > Unclassified ... | reverse complement strand
GAATATTAAATAAACTCAGCTTAAGCAATAAATAGAGGGTTGGTTTTCAACCAGGTTTCTATCTCAGACCAAACTTTAGGCTTACAAATATAATAACCTTGTGCAAAATCACATCCTAATTGTTTGAGGCGTTCCATGGTTTTTTTGTCTTCCACGCCTTCCGCAACTACTTTCAAATTTAAATTATGAGCCAGTGAAATGGTTGAGCTGACAATAATAGAATCTTGATAGTTCAATAACATATCTTTAACAAACTCACGGTCAATTTTTAACTGATTAATTGGCATTCTTCTTAAGTATGATAATGATGAATAACCGGTTCCAAAATCATCAACAGATAATTTAACACCAAGTTTTGAAATTTGATTGAGCAATGCTACTGCAGTTTCTGGATCTTGCATAAGAGCAGTTTCTGTTAATTCTAATTCCAGCATTCCCGGTTTAATATTATATTTAATGAGCATTTTCTCTATAAAATGTACACATCGATTATCAATGAGATTTCTTGCAGATAAGTTAACTGAAACCGGTAAACGGTAACCAGAATCGTACCATTTTTGTTGTTGCTTTAAAGCAATTTCGAGTACGGCCTCGGTAACATAATGAATCGAATCACTCATTTCTGCGAGTAATATAAACTTATTAGGATAAAGTAAACCCATATCACTATGTCGCCATCTAACCAATGCTTCAAATCCATTGATTTTACCTGTGGTTAAATCAACTTTTGGTTGATAATGCAGCTCTAATTGCTCGTCGCGGGTGGCACTATTTAGCTCAGCAATAAGCGCTAATCTTTCAGGTGTATGTTTATCGTCATTGCGATAATAAAATTTAATGCCTCCACCTTTATTTTTAGCTTCATACATTGCGACATCTGCGGAGCGTAATAATGCATGACTATCTTTTCCATCTCTTGGGTATTGTGCAATACCAATACTGGCATCAATTTCCAGCAGTATGGAATTGATTTCAAAAGGCTCTCTTAGTTGTTTTAATAGAGCCTCTGCAAAATTTCTAGTTTCTTTTTTATCTGAAATATCATCAATGAGCACAATAAATTCATCACCACCTAAACGGCTTAGGGTAATTTTTTCATCGCGGCATATTGAACTTAATCGAGGTCCTATTTGCTGTAATAATATATCGCCAATATGGTGACCTAGAGTATCATTAATTTCTTTAAATCGATCTAAGTCAAGAAGCAATACAGCGGCATTTTGGTAGCTCGGTTTTTTAATTCGATCGGCAAAGGCACAATGAAAAAATAGTCGATTTGAAAGTCCCGTTAAAGAGTCATGATGCGCCATATAATCTAAATCATTGATTTGGTGTGCATTAGCAAGTGCCAAAGAAATGGTATTACTAACAACCTGAAGTGTTTCAATCTCAAAGTCAGTGAAGTGTTTATATTCTTCGTAACCTAAATTAATACAGCCGAAAGGTCTATTTTGAAAAGTTAACGGAATGCTGACTCCGGTTTGAATATTGCTTGCTAATAAATATTGTTTAATTTGTTCTTCAATACGTGGGGCTTTATTAAAGTCATGGGTAAAAACAATTTCATTTTTTTCTAAAGCATAACCCGATAAACTGTCGTTTAACTGTAAAATAGTTGATGCTTCAACAATTTTTTTATCAATGCCATGACTTGCCATTAACTCTAACGATACAGGTTCTTTTTTTATAAAATATATTGCAATATGTGTGGTACCTGTCACCCCTAAAATGGCATCTAATATTTTTTCGGCAAAGACTTTAAATGAATGATTTCCATGAAATTGATTGGAAAGATGGTTAATTAACTTAAGACTTTGGTTTTGATCTAAGAGTTGTTTTCTTGAGTTTTCAAGCTCGCGTTCTGCAATTTTTCGACTACTTACATCTCTCACCGTTGCAAAAATATGAGGTTCGCCCTGTAACTCAATTGCATTTAGTGTGACCTCCGCATCAAAAGGTGTTTTATCCCATTTTAAATGTTGCCACTCAATTGAAACTGTAGAACCTTGAACCGCGTTGGTGATGTTTTTGAGCACCTCATCAATCGATTTTTTACCATCGGGTTGATACTCAGGCGAAAATAGCATCGGAGATTTTCCTATTATATCTTCGCGAGAGCAGCCAAACATTTGAAAAGTCGCTGGATTACAGTCAACAAATGTATCTTCTTTTAGTAGTAAAATACTATCGCTAGAGCGTTCAAACAAAAGTCGATAACGCTCTTCTTCTTCTTTTAAAGCTCTCTTAATAAATTGGCTTTCACTGATATCAAATGAAATACCTAAAAAACCATTAATGGTATTATTTTTATCTCTTAAAGGTGTTAAAGACAATAGAACAGGGATATGGCTACCGTTTTTATGAACATAACGCCATTCAAGTTCTTCAATCAAACCTAACTCAGCTTTAGCTACAAAAACTTCAAAATTAGCTTTAACTTCTCGGCCTAATTCTTTAGATAATGTATCGGCCCGTTTAGCCACCTCATCGGGATCGTGAAATAAGGCCGGTGTGTGTTTTCCAATTACTTCTTCTGGTTTGTAACCCAGCATTTTGGCTGCCGCATTATTAAATGAGCGGATAGTGCCATCAATTTCAGTTGAAATAATACTATAATTGGCTCCATCAAAAATGGCCTGCTGAAGCAGGCTTAATTCTTTATAATCAATATCAGTTAAAGCTTTTTGACTTAAAAGCTCTGCTTTCTCTTTTTGTATCATATTATTCAACATCTCAATAATTGATAAAATAGCCCACCTTATTTATAACTAGCATAAAATAAAGTGGCCATATAGCTGTTTATAGTAAGACCGTTAAGCTTCTCAAGCAATCGACGATTGAATATTTAAGCTTAAATTCTACGAATAAATCGCTTTTATTAGTGAAACAATGCTTGCCAGCTATCTACTCGATCCATTTATGTTAAAATTCACGGCATAAATATTATCAATTAATCTAAACAATGATCCGATTTAAGCAATTATCTTTATTTCAAGGCAGTTTACCTCTGCTTAAAAATGTCAATCAAACTCTCTATCCAGACCAAAAGATTGGTGTAGTTGGTAAAAACGGCTGTGGAAAATCGAGCCTATTCTCTTTGTTACGCAATGAACTATCAGCAGAGCAAGGTGACATTGAATTTCCGCCACGTTGGCGAGTTAGCAGCGCAAAGCAAGAAACTCCAGCGAGCCCATTAACCGCGCTAGAATATGTTCTTTCAGGGCATCATGAATATCATAGTATTCAACAGGATTTAGTCAATGCTGAGCTGAGTGGTGACGGATTAGAAATTGCTAATCAAAATGCAAAGCTCGATGCGATTAATGGTTGGTCATTGCCTGCCTTAGCCGCCAAAATGCTAACCGGATTAAGTTTTACAGAAAATCAAATGCAATCACCGGTTTCTGAGCTTTCTGGAGGTTGGCGAATGAGATTAAATTTGGCTCAAGCGTTAATCCAACCCGCCGAGTTATTATTATTAGATGAGCCGACAAATCACTTAGATCTAGAGGCGGTATTGTGGCTCGAGAGTTATTTAAAAACTTATGAAGGTATGTTATTAACCATCTCTCATGATCGAGATTTTCTTGACAGTTTTTGTACTCATATTCTTCATTTTGAAAACCAAGGATTAGATTGTTACAGTGGAAATTATTCGCAGTTTGAAAAACAAAAACATCAAAAACAAGTATTGCAACAAGCTGAATTCGAAAAACAACAAAAAGAAATTGAACATTTAGAAAGTTTTATTAGTCGTTTTAAAGCAAAAGCTAGCAAGGCGACACAGGCGCAGAGTCGCGTAAAGGCTCTTGATAAAATGGATAAAGTGAGCGCAGTACATATTCGCCAAAAATTCGGTTTTGAATTTAAAGCAATAAATAAAAACATTACTGAATTGGTTGATCTTAATAAAGTTCAGGCCGGTTATGGTGACGTTAAAATATTAGATAATATTATTATGAGAATTATGGCCGGACAAAGAATCGGCTTATTAGGTAGAAATGGTGAAGGTAAATCGACACTCATAAAATTAATTTGTGGTGAGTTAGAAAAACAAGCGGGAGAAATTAGTCGTAATAAACATTTTAATGCCGGTTATTTCGCTCAGCATCAGGTTGAACAATTAAATGTAGACCAATCTCCAATTTGGCATATTCAATCTTTAGGTGATGGTATTAGTGAACAACAGGCTAGGAATTTCTTGGGAGGTTTTGCATTTAATGGAGATAAAACTTTAGACAAAGTAAAAGGATTTTCAGGTGGTGAAAAAGCGAGGTTAGTTTTAGCGATGATCACATGGCAAGAGCCTAATTTGTTATTGCTTGATGAGCCGACCAATCATTTTGATATTGAAATGAGAGAAGCACTTGCCTTAGCCTTACAAAATTATGACGGTGCTGTTATTTTAGTGGCTCATGATAAAAACTTATTAGAGAGTGTTGTTGATGAATTTTGGTTAGTCAATGATGGACGTGTCGCTCCTTTTGATGGTGATCTTAATGATTATCAAAAATGGCTAAATGATAACCGTTGGGCAAAAGATAAAACAAATGATACTAAGACGAGTACGAATAAAACAGATCCAACTCAACAAAACGAAAGTTCGCCTCTATCACGTAAAGAACAAAAAAGAAATGAAGCGGAATTACGAAAGCAAAAAGCACCACTGACAAATAGGCTTAAAAAAATCGACAAAGAAATGCATGAGATTACATTACAAAAAGAAACGATTGAAAAAATACTTGCATCAAGCGAAATATATGAAAGTGAACAGAAAAATAAATTAGCTGAAACGATGCAACAATCAACCTCTATAAACCAAACAATGGATGATTTAGAGGAAGAATGGTTAGAGTTAACAGAACAATTAGAATTACTTAATTGATGGTATAAGATCTATATTTTATGAAACGAAAAAAACAATTTATTTCTGCCGCTATTTGTCCAAAATGTTCAAGTGAAGATACCTTAGTTCTTTACTCTGATGATCAAAGTATTGCTTGTGTGAATTGTAATTTTGAACAAACAAGTGAACAAAGAGATAAAAAATCTAAAATAAAAGAGAATGAACAAGCAACTACAAATAGTGACAAATTGTCTATAAAGATCACTCAATTAGATAGTTAAAAAAAGAATTAATACAGGATGACTATTGAAACGTGACTATTAAAGAATTACATGATATTAAAAATAATTCGAGACTATTGATCCATCATGATGAAATTCAAATTGCTATTCAAAAACTTGCTGATCAAATAGAAAAAGATTATAAAAATAAAAATCCAATCTTTATTGTTGTATTAAATGGCGCATTAATCTTTTCAGGTCATTTTTTATCAAAGATAAAAATTCTTTGCCAAACTGATTATTGTCATGCGACTCGGTATATGGGTAGAATTTTTGGGAAAAAAGTTGAATGGAAAGCAAAACCTCAAATTGATTTAAAAGATCGTCATATCATTATTGTTGATGATATTTTGGACGAAGGCCATACTCTTTCAGCCATTACTCAGTTTTGTCATGAGAGAAAAGCCAAATCAGTTAAGAGCTTAGTGCTTGTTGAAAAAGAACATCATAGAAAGAATATTAAAAACTATAAAGCCGATTACTGTGAATTAACAGTGCCAGATGAATATGTTTTTGGTTTTGGGATGGATTACAATAATTATTGGCGAAATTTAGAAAGCATTTACTCTATTAAACCCTCTTGAGAGTTTGCATTTTTGTTAACATGATTTAAAAAAAGGGGCTGTAAAACTACCTCGTTTTAAACGGTCTACAATTTTTCGAATTTTGGCAATAAGCCAGCACTCACTAAATCATCTGTTCCTTTTGATAAGACTAAATCATTTTTAATTTTTTTATTACCTATAATAAACTCAAGACCTTGTTCAAAACATAATACTGCATGGTCTTCATCTTCTAATTTTTGTAGTGTTTTTGCCATAAGATAATATGACTGAGCGCATGGTTTTACACGTAAAATTCTTTCAAGGTAATATCGAGATTTACCCCACAAGCCTAGCTCGTAAGCTAGATTCCCTAATGCTAAATATATTTCATCGGGTGTTTCTGGGTGATTAGTCAGCCAGTTTTCTAAAAAGTTAAACTGTTTACCCATATCGTTACTTTTTATATTGCCATAAAGTGAAATTATTTCGGCACTGACATTTTTCTTAAATAAGGTTTTTAGTATCTTCTCAGCACTATCCATTTGTGAGAACTGAATCAATAATTTAACGTAAAAAATAATATTATTAATATTTTTTCTGCTTGCAGAAGGTAATTTTAGCCAAGCATCTTCTAGTGCTTCTAACTCATTTTTATTAGATTCTTTTTGTAAAATACCTTTAACGCTAATAGATTCAAAGTATTCTAATTTCTCTTTAGTAAATACTTGCTGCTTTGTTAGCTTTGGTATCAGACTTATGATCGCTTGCCAATCTTGAAGTTTTTGGTAGGTTATACAAAGTAATTTTAATACGAACGGATGATTAGGTTTTTCATTTTCTAAATCATTCAAACTGGCTAAGGCTTGTTCATACTGTGCGCTGTCCAATTGTAATTGAGCTTGTGTTAGCCCAATTGCAACAACTGCGTTTGGCTCAGACTCATGTGCTAATCGAATGTATTGGTCACGTCTTTCTTTAGCATTTTGTTGTTGTGCTGCTTGTGCGGCAACTAAATAGTTTATTAATTGAGTATCTGATTGTTTAGACGCTTTCATCATAAAATTTTCTGATTCTTGCCAATGCCCTTCAATAAATGCGAGCATACCTTTAATCGTTTGTTTTCTAGCTTTTTTGAAGTAACGATTACCTTTCCAGTTTTTAACTTTATTAGCTCCAGATAGAAGAGTCGAGAATAAATAGATCATAAAGATAATTAAAGAAAAAATGATTAAAATAAAACTAATGGCTATCCATAATCGCATTTCATAACTTGTTTTTTCGTAAGCAATAATGACAAAACCCGGTAGATTTTTTAACCAAGAACCACCGATTGCACCAATTACTAATGCAATTAGAAGTAGAATTTTCCATTTCATGGTTTTGTCTCCTCAACTTTGAGATTAAGTTTAGGAGCATTTTGATTATCAAGCCATTGATAAAGTTGTTGCTGACTAATGATGTTGAGTTCTTTTTTTGCTTTTAACTGATTTGGGTAATTAACAACAATTATTTGATCTTTTAATAAAATTAACTGTTCAATAATCTTTTGAGATGATTGGTCATTCTTAAAATATTCTTGGATCCATCGAATGGCGTTATTTATATTATCTTGATAGGTCTTTTTATTTCCTTTGGCCAATGAAATTTGCGCTTGCTGAATTGCTAGCTGAATATTACTCGTTAAATTAACGCTTTGTTCGGGCGCTAACAACGGTTTGATCGCTTCATGATGATTTCTGATGACAACAAAATCTTTTAAAAAGTCTTTATAAATTTGCTGTAGGCTAAAATCTTGTTTTTCTTTTGATTGTTGTAATGATTCTTTAATCGGGTTAAGTTGAAATGATAACAAATTTAATTGAGGGATCTGTAAATTAATCGCATTAAGTTGAGATGATATGCCCGTGAGATCCGGTTCTATGATTAAATTTAGTGAGGAAATATCTTGAGCAATGGCATCTCTAACTAATGTTAAACTATTATCGGCTAATTCAACAATTCTTTGATCTGCGGCGGTTAGTAATTGAATAGCGGTTTGTTTGTCTTTTTGTAGACTGAGTTGAAGCTGTGCTATTTTAATTAAGTACTGAGCTTCGGCTAACATCCAATCTTGTTTTTTTCTGCCTGATAGTGCTTTTATTCTTTCTTGTGTTGAAAGTAATGAAGTGACAAATTGTTGGTTTTGTAATTTTAACTGGTTGAGATGATTAAGGTTTTTTTGACTGCTTTGTAAAGCAAGAGAGCTATTACTTTTAGCTTGTAATAATGTTTCATTTTGTTGCTTTAATTGTGTGTTAATTGTTATTTGTTGTTGCTTCCAATTTTGATTAAATAGATATTGCTGGTAAGCGGACCAGCCAGCCGCAGTCATTGTTATTATCATTAATAAACTTAATATGCTTGGAACTAACCAACGATTTTTACTTTTATTCGATGACATTTTAGGTATCGATTTAGCATTAAATAATTTGTCGGACGATTTTTTAACGTTACTCGATTTTATTTCTGCTGTTTTATTGGAATCTTTTTCATCAGTCATGTGATGGAACCTTTATCGAGATCTTGTTTAGTTGAAAATAAAGTGGTTAACACATTTTATTAATTGTTGATCGCTAGCATCAGTTGCTTGGGCAACAATAGTAAAACCTTTCTTATTTGCTTCAGTTGCAATTCTATCACTGCTGACAATTATTTTGCAGTTTTGAATTTTCTGCTGCAATATTCTATAAAGATGATTAAGTGCCTCAATACTACTGATTAACCAATAGGCGTTAAGTTGATTATAGGAGGCTATTTGTTTTTGGGCGATTAAATCGGGTATTTTTCGTTGATAAACGACTAATTCCAAAACTTTTGCCCCAGATGATTGTAATCCTGCTTTGAGTGTATTTCTACCGCCAAGCCCTTTAACGATTAACCATTTTTGATTTTTAATATTTAATAGTTCTGGTAATGCCAAAAAGCCTTCACTGTTCATTTGTAAGGGGTATTTAACAGGCTGGTTGCGCGGCTTCTTTGGCAGTTTATTGATATCTGATTGCAATAAAGCGGCGGTTTGCTGACCGATTGCATAGAGTGGATTTTGTAATAATTGAGCCCATTGTATGCTACTTAATTGTTTCTTTGCTTGATCAATGGCATTGCCGCTAATAAAAATAACGCCATCCAAAGCAGAAAAATCATCAGAGAAGCTTTCTTGATATTCTGCAATGACAATTAAAGGGCTATTAATGACTTGAATAGTCGGTTGAGCATCAAATAATCGGTTTAATCCTGCCACCAAATTAGTTGCACGATTAGTCGGTCTGGTGACTATAAAATTTATTGGGTTAGATAGTTCCATAAATTACCAGAGGTCAATTTAGTACAGATCAAGCGCAATTAATCGTTTGCCAACGCCGCTAAAATTTCACCGGCTCCAGCGTTAAGTAGTTTTGTAGCTAATGCAATACCTAGTTCTTCTGAATTTTCAACAGAGCCTTCAATTTGGTCTTGGATAATTAAACTACCATCAATTTTACCGACTAACGCACGAATGGTGATTTGCTGATTATTAATGGTCGAGAAAACACCAATAGGAACCTGACAACCACCCTGTAATGTTTTGTTAACGGCGCGTTCAGCGGTTATTTGATAAGCGGTTTGGGTGTGATTTAATGGCGCAAGATATTGTTTAACCCTTTTATCATCAACTCGACATTCAATTCCAACAGCACCTTGTCCCGCCGCTGGCATCATCCAATCAGTATCAATTTCATGAGTAATGCGATGTTCAAGTTTTAATCGTTTTAAACCTGCTGCGGCTAGAATAATGGCATCGTACTGACCGTCATCGAGTTTTTTTAATCGAGTACCCACATTGCCCCGTAAATCTACAATGTTAATATCGCCTCGTTTTTCTTTTAATTGACACTGGCGGCGCAAACTACAAGTGCCTACGGTTGCTCCTTGAGGTAAGTCAGCGAGTTGTTGGTAATTATTTGAGACAAACGCATCTCTTGGATCTTCTCGTTCGCAAATAACACTTAAACCAAGTCCTGGTGGAAATTCCATAGGAACATCTTTCATTGAATGAACGGCTAAATCAGCTTTTCCATCTAGCATTGCTTGTTCTAGTTCTTTAACAAAAAGTCCTTTACCGCCAATTTTTGCGAGAGGAGTATCTAAAATTTTATCGCCTCGTGTCACCATCGGAATTAATTGAACTTTGAGATTTGAATGAATTTTTTCTAATTCGGCTTTAACAAATTCGGCTTGCCATAGTGCCAGAGGGCTTTGGCGAGTGGCTATTTTTAGAGTATCGCTCATGAAATATTAACTTATGGTTTGTTGAGAGTGTATATTAAGATCCTAACATTTTATCGTCAATCTGTAATCTCTGGCGGTGATCAAAACTTGATTTTTTAAATCGAGCATATGAATGTTGATATTCTTCAAATAAGAGCTTTATAGTTGATGAATTAATTTTTTCACCTCAGACAAATGCCTACGGCTAATTTCGAGGTGCTTTTCATCGTTTTGGAGCACTACAAAAGAATGGCCTTTAGCATCACGATGAACACCAGTAATAAACTTTTTTGCAACAATCGCATTACGGTGAATACGAACAAAATTTTCAGCAAATTCATTTTGTAATTCTTTTAAGGTATCTTCAATAATCGTTTCACCGTTAATATGTTTTACCGTCACGTATTTGAGTTCTGCCTGAAAATAGATAATGTTTTCAATCGGCACTAATTGAATATTGCCACTAATTTTAGCGGTTATATTTTTACGCCCAGACTGCTGTGATTTTACTGCTGAAATTTGTGCTTGGTTTAGGCTACAAGCTTTTTCAAGGGCGGTTTTTAGATCTTTTTCTCTCACCGGCTTTAATAAATAATCAACGGCATGCACATTAAACGCTTCTAACGCATATTCGTCATAGGCGGTGGTAAAAATAATTGCAGGCGCTTCTTCAATCTTACTGATATGTTGGGCTGCTTCTAAGCCGTCTATACCTGGCATTCGAATATCCATTAGAACAACATCGGGCTTATTCTTTTGGCATGCCTCAATCGCTTGTAAACCATTATTAGCTAAACGAATACTATCAACAAATTCAAAATTCAAAATCAGTTGTTTTAAGCGTTGTTGCGCTAACGGTTCATCGTCCACTATTAATATCTTCATGTTCATTCCTTAATATTCAATAAACTAAAAATAAAGTTTGTTTTGGTCTTGGGTCACAAGCTTAATTTTTCTGGGATCTGCATTGAGACTTTATAGGAACTCTCGAGCTCCTCAATTAGCAAACTCGCTTTACCTTTAAAAATAACCTCTAGTCGCTGACTAATATTATTTAAAGCTATACCATGTCCTTTATGTTGGCTTTTAGCTAATTTGGGGTTTAACACTTCAATAATTACGGCTTCGTTTATACGTTTTATATGAATTGAAACGGTTCCTCCTTCAGGCAACATTTGAATACCGTGATAGACCGCATTTTCTAACAGGGGTTGTACTGATAAGGGTGGCACTAAAACAGAAAGGCAGGATTTATCAACCTGCCAATCAATAGTTAAACGGTCAGCTAACCGGAGGGCTTCAATAGACAAGTATTTTTTGCCGTTTTCTAATTCTGTATTTAAAGGAATTAACTCGCTGCTGGTATCTAACGTAGCTCTAATTAAATCACTTAAATCTTCTATGGCGGTTTCAGCTTTTTTTGCATCAATGCTGGTTAAGCTGGCAATTACGTTCATGCTGTTAAATAGAAAATGCGGTCTTATTCTGGCCTGCAAAGCTTCTAAACGTGCGGAGGTTTCAAGTTGTAATTGCTTGCGATACTGTTGTTGCAAATAAAAATATCGGAGAATTACCGCTCCAATTAGACCTGAAATAACAAAGTTTTTAATTAAAAACTGCTGTTGAGCCGGCATTGTTAAATTAAAATAAACTCCATAATATACTTCTAAAACAACATAACTATAAAAGAAAGTGGATAATAGAATAATAAATAAGCTGATTAATCCCGCATTAATATCATTAAGCTTTGCTAAAGATGGACGTAACAAACATAAAAACGCTACTGTGCTTAGGCTAATGAACTGAATTGAAATTGAAAATAAGCCAAACATTTGCCAAGCATTTTCGTTTAACTGAACCTTTAAAAAGGTGAAAATCACGGATAATAATTCACCAATTAAAACCACCATAAAAACAGATTGGACCTGACAAAAGTCAGGTAAAAAAAACTCTGATGTTGTGTTTTTCTTCATGATTAAAATTCTCAACACAATGATTTATACCCGTTCCACTTCAAGATGCAGGATTCAGCAAGACTAGAAGCCATCCTATTTGAGGCATGGAATTGTAGAGCTAGTCATTCTAGCGCAAAATTCCATAACGAAGAAGAGGATTGCTTATAGCCTTGCCCTTCGGGTGCTCAGCTAATAAACTTGCACCGTCTTGGAAAGGACTAGCCATTCCCTTCGAGTTGCGCCCTGTTCAAGCTTATTAGCTGAACACTAAATCCTGCATCTTGAAGTGGAACGGGTATATAAGTCGTTGATATAATATAGCTTATTATGAGAGTAAGTAACATTCTAATTTCAGCGATACAGATATAAAATGTGTGT